>JACCDK011419741.1_pt1 | contig 20231 bp, 16 predicted proteins | sample 7445871 | NCBI WGS metagenome assembly JACCDK01 (sample SAMN15323436, study PRJNA562643) | freshwater metagenome | isolation source: river surface water | place: USA:Blue River Watershed | collected 2017-08-15
GCCGCGCCGACGATGATGGCGGTGCCGTGCTGGTCATCATGAAAGACCGGAATCTTCATTCGATCACGCAGCTTGCGCTCGATATAGAAGCACTCGGGTGCCTTGATGTCTTCAAGGTTCACACCACCAAAGGTCGGCTCCAGCGCGGCGATGATGTCGCAGAGCTTGTCGGGATCGGTTTCATTAATCTCAATATCAAACACGTCGATGCCGGCGAACTTTTTGAACAGCACGCCCTTGCCTTCCATCACCGGCTTGGCGGCCAGCGGGCCGATATTGCCCAGCCCCAGCACAGCGGTGCCATTGGTAATGACAGCGACCAGATTGCCGCGTGCGGTGTAGCGGAATGCGTTGGCGGGATCAGCCGCGATTTCCTCACAGGCAGCGGCAACGCCCGGTGAATAGGCCAGCGCCAGATCACGCTGGTTGGTCAGTTGCTTGGTGGGGGTGACGCTGATCTTTCCGGGAGTGGGAAATTCGTGGTACTCGAGCGCAGCCTGACGGAATTGCTGGCGAATCTCTTTTTGTGTTTTATCTGAATCCATGCGAGGCAGCTTTCCTGAGTACTTTGCAGCGTAATTGCAGCTTGAAATTGATGTGCGATTTTATCAGACCGATGGTTTATGGCTTAAATGGTCGATAGTCGAACCGTTGCTGCATCAAGAGCGCCGAGCTTGATCAAGATAGTACTTCGGTACAATCGCCGCTATGTTGTCTGAATTCGAACTCATCGCCCGCTATTTCGACCGCCCGCAAGCTCCTGGCGGCGTGGTGAAACTGGGTGTGGGTGATGATTGCGCTTTACTTGCACCACCACCGAGCCAGACCCTGGCCGTCTCCACTGACATGCTGGTCGAAGGCCGCCATTTTTTTGCCGGTGCGGATCCGGAAAAGCTGGGCCACAAGGCGCTCGCGGTGAATTTGTCCGATCTCGCAGCGATGGGAGCAAAACCGATGGCCTTTACGCTGGCTCTGGCGCTGCCCTCGGCTAACGAGGCCTGGCTGGCGAGTTTTGCTCGGGGCTTGTTTGCGCTGGCCGATGCCGAAGGCATACGACTGATCGGCGGCGATACCACGCGCGGGCCACTTAATCTCTGCATCACCGTCATGGGCAGCGTGCCCGAGGATCAAGCCTTGCGGCGCGATGGCGCAAAGCACGGGGATGATCTCTGGGTCTCCGGCACCCTCGGCGATGCGCGGCTGGCACTGGAAGCCTTGCAAGGAAAAATCGCGCTGCCTGATGACTTGCTGACTATGGCAGAGGAGCGACTGCACCGACCCACACCACGCTGCGCGCTGGGTATGGCTTTGCGGGGTATCGCACATGCGGCCATCGATGTGTCCGACGGATTGCTGGGAGACCTCGGTCACCTGCTCGCACGCTCGCAACTGGGCGCTGAAATTCACGCGGCATCATTACCCGCCGGACCGACACTCGCCAGACAGCCAACAAACAAGCAGACTGACTACATGCTCAACGGTGGCGACGATTACGAGTTGTGTTTTACTGCGCCGCCCGGTAAACGCGATGCAGTATTGTCAGCTGCCGCATCAGCCAACACATCCGTCACGCGCATTGGTAGTCTCAAGCCGGGAGCTGGCGTACAGATACTCGATGCAGCAGGCAAATCACTGCCGTTCACTTCACAATCGTTCGATCATTTTGGCAAAGACATCTGATGCTGCCCAATTCACCTGATTCAGCTGACTCGTCCGACTCATCCGACACGCCTGCCCCGCCCCTGAACGCTGCGTCCGAGGCAGCGACCACGGGTTATCGCATGCCGCTACGCCGTCCTAGCGTTGCCTTCATGCTGTCCCATCCTGTGCACTGGATCTCGCTGGGATTTGGGAGTGGCTTGTCGCCCATCATGCCGGGCACGATGGGTACCTTGTTTGGCTGGCTGAGTTTTTATGTACTGATGATGCGCTGGCCGGAAATTTTTACACCCGCTGTGTGGGTTGCCATCATCGTGGTTGGTTTTGTTGGGGGTATTGGCTTGTGCGACAAAACCGGAAAAGCCCTTGGCGTGCCAGACCACGGCGCCATTGTTTGGGATGAGATTATTTCTATCTGGCTGGTGATGCTGTTTGTCATGCCGGCCAGCTTCAGTGCGCAACTGGTGGCGTTTCTGATCTTTCGCGCCTTCGACATGATCAAGCCGCCGCCGATACGACAATTCGAACGACGCTACAAGAACGGTTTCGGGGTGATGGGGGATGATTTGATTGCTGCGTTTTTTACGCTGTTGGTGCTGGCGTTATGGCGGGTGGTTTGAGGGGATGTGGGAGCGATGTAAGTGGTTGGTCGAGTACCTAATCTTGGCATTGAGTTCGTAAAACCAAACAAAGACACTGGATCCCGGCCTGCGCCGGGATGACGTTCACAGTGTAGTTGTCCTCAAAATTGTCATCCCGGCGAAAGCCGGGATCCAGCGTCTTTCGTTGCTCACCCGCCGACTTTAGATAAAAAACAAGCCCCCCATAAACGCCAGTGCAATTCAAACGTAAAAGTCCAATACCAAGGAGACCCGAATGCACCACCTGACCGACCTCGCCACACAAGTGGGGCGCGCCCTGCAGCAGCGCGGCTGGAAGTTAGCCACGTGCGAATCCATCACGGGTGGCGGCATTTCTCAGGCCATTACCGATATCGCCGGCTCATCCGAGTGGTTCGACTGCGGTTTTGTCACGTATTCGAATGCCTCCAAAACCCGGTTTCTCGATGTGCCCGAAACTCTGCTTGCCGAGCACGGCGCGGTCAGCGAAGCGGTAGCTGCCGCAATGGTGCTTGGTGCGCTGGTTCACACCGATGCGCAAATCAGTTTGTCCACCACGGGCATTGCCGGACCGGGCGGTGCTGTGCCGGGCAAACCGGTGGGGACCGTCTGTTTTGGCTGGGCGCATGGCAGCATCGTGCATACTGAGCTGCTCGTGTTCACCGGAGACCGCGCAGCAGTACGAGCGCAGACCGCAGAACATGCATTACAAGGATTGTTAGCTTTCATGGAGCGTTTATAAATGCTGAATAATTTCATCCGCGAGCAACGCGACGTCAATGGCGTACGCATCAACTTTCGACACGGCGGAAAAGGTCCACCTCTCTTGCTGCTGCACGGCTATCCGCAAACGCACGTGATCTGGCATAAGGTCGCGGATACACTCGCCGAGAAATTCACGCTGGTGATGCCGGATTTGCGCGGTTATGGCGATTCATCAAAACCGAAAGGCGATACCGATCATGGGAATTATTCCAAGCGCGCTATGGCAAAAGACATGGCCGAGTTGATGCAAAGCCTAGGACACGAGCGCTATGCCGTTTGTGGCCATGACCGCGGTGGTCGGGTCGCGCACCGGTTGGTGCTGGACCATGCAGAACATATCAGCCAACTCATGCTGATTGATATTTCACCGACCCGCACGATGTTCGAGAAAACCGACAAGCCTTTTGCCGACGCCTACTACCACTGGTTCTTTCTCGCGCAGCCTTCACCGCTGCCGGAGACGCTCATTGGCAGCAATGCGCGTTTCTTCATTGATTATTCGCTGGGCGGCTGGGGTTCGGGCGGCACGAATTTTTTTGATCCGGCAGCACTGGAGGAATACCGCCGCTGCTTCTGCGATCCCGACATGATTCACGCTGGCTGCGAAGACTATCGTGCGGCTTCGACCATCGATCTGGTGCACGATCAGGATCATGAACACAACAAGATCAACTGCCCGGTGCATGTGGTTTGGGGCGCGAATGGTGTAGTCGGCAGATTGTTCTCGCCGATTGAAGACTGGCAGGCGAAGGCTTCAGGCAAAGTCACCGGGCGCGCCCTGCAATCAGGTCACTTCATTCCGGACCAGGTGCCGGACGTTTTATTGGAAGAGATGCTGGGATTTTTTGACCGCTAGCGGGCTTCAACATCGACCTTTGATGTTTTAGATGCACATGGATCCCAGCTTTCGCTGGGATGACGATGACTCAATGCGCTCGACGGAACTGATTCACTGCATCCCGCGTTTCGCGCGCTACGCGCGCTGCAGCCATCGCAAAGTCTTCACCATCTTGCGCCTGCGCATACAGAATCGCCCGCGACGAATTGATCATCATCCCGGTGCCGTCGGTGGTTTGTCCGGCCTCAACGGTAGCTTTGATGTCACCACCCTGCGCACCAATGCCCGGCACTAGCAAAGGCATATCGCCGACGATGGCGCGTACCTCAGCGAGCTCTTGCGGGAAGGTGGCACCGACCACTAGACCGCACTGTCCATGGCGATTCCACTTGGTGGCTACCTGTCTTGCGACATGCTGATATAGCGGCTGTCCGTCAACATTCAAAAACTGCAGATCCGAACCACCCGGATTGGACGTGCGGCACAAGACGATGACGCCGCGATCTTGCCGTTCCAGATAGGGTTCGACGGAATCAAAACCCATATAAGGATTTACAGTCACTGCATCGGCGCCATAGCGCTCGAAAGCTTCGCGCGCATATTGTTCGGCTGTAGCACCGATGTCACCGCGCTTGGCGTCGAGCACGATGGGTATCTGCGGATATTGCGTTTTCAGATAATCGCAAATCGCTTGCAGCTGATCTTCCGCCGCCATCGCCGCGAAATAGGCAATCTGCGGCTTGAACGCGCAGGCGGTCGCAGCGGTAGCATCAATGATCGCCTTACAGAAAGTGAAGATGGCATCGCTGCGTCCGCGCAAGGCTTCAGGAAACCGCTGTATATCCGGATCAAGGCCGACGCAGAGCAGAGAATCATTGGCTCGGATGGCGGCGGCGAGTTTGTCAGTGAATTTCACGCGAGTTGGCAGCTGTGATAGATGAAGCCTCGATTGTAGCCTGTCATGCTATTGTCTCGCCCCATGACGCAACTCTCCCGCAAAGATCTGGTGCTGCTGGCACTGCTCACCCTGTTCTGGGGGCTGAACTGGCCTGTGATGAAAATCGGCGTGCGCGAATTTCCGCCGCTTACATTTCGTACCATCAGCATGCTGGGTGGGCTTGCGGTGATCTGGCTGGCAGCACGTGCGCAGGGCGCATCACTGGCGATACCTGCAGGCGCCAGAATGACGGTGATTCGTCTGGCCATACCGAATATGCTGATCTGGCATTCGATGATCATCATTGGCGTGAAATTATTATCGTCGGGTCGCGCGGCGATTCTGGGCTACACCATGCCGGCCTGGGCCGTGCTCTCCGGTCTGATTTTTTTTGGTGACCGCATCAGCCGATCCGCACTGGTCGGCATCGCGCTGGCGATGAGTGGCGCCTTTCTTCTGCTTTCGAGTGAATTTTCGCGATTGTCGGGTCAGCCGGTAGGTACCGTACTCGCACTGATTGCCGCAGCCGGATGGGGCTTTGGCACGGTGCTGATGAAACGTACACAGCTGGATATGCCAACGATCTCGCTCACCTTCTGGATGCTGTCATTCACGACGGCCATCATGGCGATGCTGGCGCTGATTTTCGAGTATCCGTCCATACGCATGCCGCATCTAATCGAATGGGCGGCCATCATTTACAACTCGGCGATCATTTTCGGATTCGCCCATTTGGTGTGGTTCAGACTGGCTCGCATACTGCCACCTGTGGCCTCCAGCTTGTCGGTAATGTTCATTCCGGTGCTGGGGACCTTTTCAGGTGCGTGGATACTGGGTGAAGTACCGCACTGGCAGGACTATGTCGCGATGCTGCTGATTCTCGGGGCGATGTCGACGGTGCTATTCAAGCCTCGGCCGGTGCAGGAAAATTGACGATACTTGTAATTTTTGGCTCGAGTCGCTTTTTATTTTTTAAATCGGTTGATGTACGACGCAAGACACTGGATCCCGGCCTGCGCCGGGATGACGGTAGTTGTTGAGGCGACCGTAGCATTCCCACCCTCATCACCTGCACGTAATTAAGCTTCGGGGGGCGATTCCATTCGATCCGAATTCCCCACTCGCTACCGGCGCAGGCCGAAATCCATTGCCAATCTGGTAGTGCATCATTGCCTTTGCTGGACTCATCAACAAGATTGTCTGCCTGATTAATCGCTCGTGTCGTAGACCCACTGCAGCAGCTGATCAAAGCCCTGACGCATCGCACCCGCATTCGCATGATTGACCATGCAGACCACGACCACACGCTTGCCGGATTTGGTAGTCACATACCCAGCAATACTCATCACATCACCCAGACTGCCGGTCTTGATGTGCGCATTGGCCTTTACCGTGCGATCAGAGAGCCGACGACTCATGGTGCCGTCCACGCCGGCCAGTGGCAGTGATGCCATGAACTCCGGCATGGTGGAAGTTTGCCATGCACGCTGCAGCAAACGAGCAAGCGTCAGCGCGGAAATGCGTTCTTCTTTTGAAAGTCCTGAACCATTGTCAAGCACCATGCCAGTGGTATCAATACCGCTGGACGACAGCCACCCCATCGCTTTTGCACTCGCTGCGGTTACGGTAGCGGGAACGCCGCCGCGCTCGGCCACGACTGACAACAATAGATTACGGGCCATTACATTGTTGCTGTACTTGTTGATGTCACGAATGGACTGACCCAGAGTGACGGATTGCCATTGCAGAATTTCCTTCGCACTCGCAGGCACACGAGCTTCGCGTGTGGGACCGGTGATGGTACCGCCGATTTCACTCCATAGTAGCCTGAACACGGCATCGAAATACTGCGCATGATTGAGTGTGTGCAGATGCAATGACAAAACTTTCTGTCCACATGAGACAGGATAGCTGCCACCAAAACGCAGGGTCTTGCCATTCAATTCGGGCTTGAGAATAGTACGCAGATCACCACACTCGCCCTGACCGATCGCAGGCGGCTCGACAACAAAATCAAGCATCGGCGGCTCGATGGAAAACAACGCACGCGTATTACCCGACTCAGGTGTCAGCTTGACTTGCAAGGCCTTGGCGTCGAGCAGCAAGGCATCCGGCAACGCGTTGTAAGCGCGATTGGCCTGACCATCGAAAGATGGCGTATCGTCAGGCAGTTTTTGAAATAGGCTGCGATCGATCACCAAGGCACCGCGAATTTCGCGTATGCCCGTGGCACGCAACTGCCGCAGTAGCCGCCACAAATCTTCATAGGCAAAACGCGGATCACCACTGCCCTCGATAATCAGATCGCCCTGCAGTACATCACCACGCTGTACACCGTCGATGTGCACGCGCGTGGTCCAGCGATAATTCGGACCAAGCAACTCCAGTGCGGCCTGCGTCGTCACCAGCTTCATGATGGAGGCGGGACGGAAGATCGCCTGATTGTTATGTGCGACCAGGGTCTCGCCGCTGAGCACACGGCGTATATCAACGGCGACCGCGCTTTCAGGCACCCCGGCTTTTTTCAGTGCCTGCACAAAAACAGGCGGAAGATGGTTGTTGCCTTTTGCATCATTGGTCGCGTGGGCGGGAAAGCAAACCATCAGCATCAGCGCCCAGATCAACTGGGGCAACTGAAAAAAATGTCTCGGATGTTTTGACATAGGGTCGGATGAACTCTTGTAATAATGAGATGAAGCGCTGCTGATTATCCCACGTGCCTGCCTGCGACTCGCCAGCGTTTGACGCAGCGGCGATGATTGCGTAGTCTCGCTCATCGACCTCAACACTGCCGCACTTGCACAGCCATGATTCCTTTTTTCAGCAGCGAACAGATTCAACAGGCCCTGCCGTGCACTTCGCTGATATCTGCCATGCGCGAGGCATTTCGCGAGGCCGCGCAGGCGCCGCGCCGTCACGTGCACCCTTTGTCAGACACCGGATCATCGACCTTGCTGCTTATGCCTGTGTGGCAAGCTAATGCGCACCTGGGCGTCAAGTTGGTGACGGTAGTACCCGAGAATCAGGCGCGTCAACTGCCCACAGTACAGGCGCTGTTCATTTTGCTCGACACGACGACAGGGACGCCGCTGGCACTGATGGATGGCGAAGAACTCACCCTGCGCCGTACGGCAGCCGCGTCTGCGCTGGCCTCAACCTACTTGTCTCGACCTGAGAGTGAGCACCTGCTCATCGTCGGCACCGGACAACTGGCACCCTATATGGCAGTGGCACACTGCGCAGTGCGAGATATGCGTCGTGTGACGGTATGGGGACGCGATCGGCAGAAGGCGCAAATCACTATCGAAAAAATTCAATCGCTGGGATTGCCGGCCTCAGTGGTGATCGATATTGCAGAAGATCTTGGTGCCGCCTCGAAGGCCGCTGACTTAATCAGCTGCGCCACCACCAGCCGGCAGGCATTACTGCAATTGGCCTCGGTAAGGCCGGGCACACATATCGATCTGGTGGGTGGCTTCAAACCGGACATGCGTGAAGCAGATGACGGGCTGATGTCTACCGCGCAGCTGTTTGTCGATACCTTTGATGGCGCACTGGCCGAGGCTGGCGATTTGGTACAGCCCATGAAAGCAGGTCTGATCACGCGCGCATCGGTGCTTGCCGAACTGGCCGACTTGGTCAGTGGCCATCACTCTGGGCGCAGCAATGCGCAGGAAATCACGGTATTCAAGTCAGTGGGTACAGCCATCGAAGATTTGTGTGCAGCCAATTTGGTGTGGCAACACTTCAAAGTCTAGTCGTTGCAGCTGGCGGCTTAGTTCCCAAACCGCGTGGAGGCAGTGCAGTAAGCTGATGTCCATAAGGAAACCAAAGACACGGGATCCCGGCTTTCGCCGGGATGACGGTAGGAATTTTATGGTCGCCTTAAAAACTACCGTCATCCGAGCCTGGGGAGAGGCAGAAAATTAGCACCCCATTTGATATACCTACCAAAGCAGTTTGACTTGCAAGCCAAACTCTGAGCGCAACTACTCCGAGATAGATCTAACGTCTTTCATTGTGTATCAAACGACTTTGACAATGAAAATACGAGACTACTTATCAATACCCTTTAGGTCTAATCAGCAGGCTTCAAATTATCCGGCAAGGGAATCCATTCAGACTCTTCCGGCACGGGTGCAAAGCGCTGTGCAATCCAATCGCGCTTGGCCTGCTCAATGCGCTCTTCGCTGCTGGAGACAAAATTCCACACCAGATGTCGTGGTCCGTCCATAGGTTCACCACCGAGCAGCATGACGGTCGTCCCTGAGCCGCCTGCGGTGACAGTGAGCGGATTATGCGGTTTCAGAACCAATAGCTGGCCGGCACCGAAGCTGCCGTCGCTGCCCAAATCAAGATCACCACTAACAATATAGATAGCCCGTTCTTCGTACTCAGCTGGTATGAGCTGACTCGCGCCGGCGGACAAACGCAGTTGCGCATAAAAGAGCGGCGAGCGCGTGGGCAGCGGCGAGTGCAAACCCAGAAAACTGCCGGCGATCATGATCAGCTGGGTGCCCTCGCCCTCAGCCACAGGCAATTCGTCGGCTTTCAGATGCGTGAAGTCGGGTTCGCATTCTTCATCGGCCCGCGGCAGCGCTACCCAGCATTGAAGGCCATAGAGCGATGAGAGCGAACTGCGCTGGTGATGACCGCTACGCTCGGAATGCACGATGCCACGTCCTGCGGTCATCCAGTTGACTTCGCCGGGCCGTATAGCCTGGACCGTGCCCAGACTGTCGCGATGCAGGATTTCACCCTCGAACAGCCATGTCACAGTGGCCAAGCCGATGTGAGGATGCGGGCGTACATCTAGGCCGATGCCTGGCTTGAGGACGTTGGGCCCCATTTGATCCAGAAAAACGAAGGGCCCCACCATGCGCCGCTCCGCAGCGGGCAAGGCGCGTCGAACCTCGAAGCCATCACCCAGATCGCGGGTGCGGGGAATGATCAATGTCTCGATAGCGCTCATAAGTGATCCTTTTTAGTTTCCGGGGATTTTACGGCGGCTTTTGTGATCACTGATTCAAACGCCTTCTCAATTTGACATTACCGATAAGCTTTGGACTTGGACTCGCAAACCGAACTTAAGGCTGCGAATTATCAATCAAATAATTTAATGACCCGCTTTGACTGAAGTTTTCGCGAATGGTTCTTGAAAAAGGGCTTACCCATCCTTATACTTAGCACTCGCTGATGGAGAGTGCTAACAATGCTGCCATCGAGGTTTCCCAAAAGCAGGTTCCGACGGTCAGAAATTGACTGACCTTCGGGTCATATTCAACATAAACCGTTGTTTTTAAGGAGTATTTATGAGTCTTCGTCCTTTGCATGACCGCGTCATTGTCGAGCGTCTCGAACAGGAAACCAAAACTGCCTCTGGCATCGTTCTGCCGGAAGCCGCTGCCGAGAAACCGGATCAGGGCAAAGTCGTTGCAGTTGGCAACGGCAAGATCCTGGAAGACGGGAAAGTCCGTCCGCTGGATGTGAAAGTCGGCGACAAAGTACTGTTTGGCAAATATTCCGGTCAGGCCGTGAAAATCGACGGCAAGGAAGTTCTCGTCATGCGCGAGGACGACATCATGGCCATCGTGCAGTAAAAACCTCGCACACCACTTTTATGTACCCGGCACTTACCCGGGTTTGAATCTGAAATATCTGAAGGAGTAACAACATGGCAGCTAAAGACGTAGTTTTCGGCGACCTTGCCCGGGCCAAGATGGTCGAAGGCGTCAACATTCTGGCCAACGCAGTCAAAGTCACTCTGGGCCCGAAAGGCCGTAACGTGGTGCTCGAGCGCTCATTCGGCTCGCCTACCGTGACCAAGGACGGTGTATCGGTTGCGAAAGAAATCGAACTCAAAGACAAGCTCATGAACATGGGCGCACAGATGGTTAAGGAAGTTGCTTCTCGCACATCCGACAACGCCGGTGACGGCACCACTACCGCGACCGTGCTGGCGCAAGCGATTGTTCGCGAAGGCATGAAATTCGTGGCGGCTGGCATGAACCCGATGGATCTGAAACGCGGCATCGACAAGGCTGTGGCTGCGACCGTTGAGGAACTGCAGAAAATCGCCAAGCCCTGCAATGGCTCAAAAGAAATCGCTCAGGTCGGCGCGATCTCGGCGAACTCCGATCAGTCGATCGGCGACCGTATCGCTGAAGCGATGGAAAAAGTCGGCAAAGAAGGCGTGATCACCGTGGAAGACGGCAAGTCGCTGAATGACGAGCTGGACATTGTTGAAGGTATGCAGTTTGACCGTGGCTATCTGTCGCCTTACTTCATCAACAATCCTGACAAGCAGGTGGCACTGCTCGACAACCCTTTCATCCTGTTGTGCGACAAGAAGATCTCGAACATCCGTGATCTGCTGCCCGTACTGGAACAGGTAGCAAAAGCTGGTCGCCCACTGTTGATCATCGCTGAAGATATCGAAGGCGAAGCATTGGCAACACTGGTGGTCAACAACATCCGCGGCATTCTGAAAACTTGCGCAGTGAAAGCCCCTGGCTTTGGCGATCGTCGCAAAGCGATGCTGGAAGATATCGCGATCCTGACCGGCGGCCAGGTTATCGCTGAAGAAGTCGGTATGACTCTGGAAAAAGCCACACTGAATGAACTCGGTTCAGCTAAGCGTATCGAAATCGGCAAAGAAAATACGACCGTGATCGATGGCGCAGGCAAGGGTGATGCAATCCAAGCTCGCTGCAAGCAGATCCGTGTTCAGATCGAAGAAGCGACATCGGACTACGACCGCGAAAAACTGCAGGAGCGTGTTGCCAAGCTCTCCGGCGGTGTTGCCGTGATCAAAGTCGGCGCTGCGACTGAAGTCGAAATGAAAGAAAAGAAAGCCCGCGTTGAAGATGCACTGCACGCAACTCGTGCAGCGGTTGAAGAAGGCATCGTTCCTGGCGGTGGCGTTGCACTGCTGCGCGCACGTGCCAACATCAAGGTCAAAGGCGACAATCCTGATCAGGACGCAGGCATCAAGATCGTTCTGCGCGCCATGGAAGAGCCACTGCGCATGATCGTCAGCAACGCCGGCGAAGAAGCGTCAGTCGTGGTCAACAAGGTACTCGAAGGCAAAGGTAACTACGGTTACAACGCTGCCAACGGTACGTATGGTGACATGGTCGAAATGGGCGTTCTGGATCCAGCCAAGGTGACACGCTCTGCGCTGCAAAACGCAGCATCGATCGCTTCGCTGATGCTGACCACAGATGCCATGGTCTGTGAATTGCCTGAAGACAAACCAGCCGGCGGTGGTATGGGCGGCATGGGTGGCATGGGCGGTATGGGTGGCATGGACGGCATGATGTAATCACCCAGACCTCTCGCCATAATGCATTCGTGACAAGGCGAATGCGGCGTGAATAAAAACCCCGACTTCTTCGGAAGGCGGGGTTTTTTATTGCCTGAAAAAAATTTGTTCACCGAACCATGTATCTCTAATCGGATTCTTGCGAGGGATCATACTTTTGTCGCACATTCGAAACGATTATCGCCAGTTATTGGTTACACAGATATCAGGAAATAACTATTTTCCATGTTAGCCGATAGGAAAAAAATATCTGAATGAACTGGGGATGACATCATGCTTAACAAAATTTACTCAAACGTCAGTCGTTATTCGCACGGACCAACTGCCAATCCGAAAATTCATCAACCCAAGCGCTTGCTGAACAACCATAGCAATGCAAACTCCCGAATGGCGCAACTGACCAACGAATGCTTGTCTAGCCTTCGGCGTATAGAGATTACGCCATCGCTTCAAAGCACCATAAACTCACTTCAGGACAAGTACTATGCTGATCTTCAACAGATGACTGAAGACGAATACAAAGCACTTCCCGATCATGCGATCTTTAAACCCGATGGCTCCCGAGAAGCCCTCGAGCGAGCGCAGGCAGTCCAGGTATACAGAGGGGTAGGCGCAGTGGCCCGATTCTTGGAAAACTACACTGTCCATGCACCCGGTATGAGTCTTTGTAATGCGATCACCGCGACACATCAAAGCCGCCTATTAAACTCGTTTCATGAAAGTTTTCCAAACTTAAGCCCCTCGGATCAAATGGCGCTCGCCAGTGCGATACACCCTGATGTGCTTTCCAAACTAAATCTTCCTTGCTCTGGAGAAGGGACGCGACTCTCGATCGCTACTCAATTGGCGGGCACACCGCAGCTAGACGAGCAACATGTCATCGCCCTGCTGGACTATTGCAACTCCAGCACAGGACACTTTAATGCGATCAACGATAGCAAGCGTACATGGCAGCTATGCGGCATTGACACATTGGCCTCGATTACGTCCTGCATGTCCAAACCGCTAGACGAGGGTCTGCAGATTCTGTCAAGGTATCCGGCGTTTGTTTACAAAGGTCCGGCCTGGAAGGGAATCGCGCTACTGGAGCCCGCTGGGCCATACCGTTTATCACGCATCCAACCCGGGATGTCGTACTCGAGCCCACACTGGTCCTCAGCCACGCATATCGAGCGCAAAAACTACTCTGAGAAAGGAGACGGATACCGTAGTTGCAAGCTGTCTATTGCCTATGCAGAAGGTGTCCACGTCCACATGTTCAATGATGTCACATCAATCAACGAAGGCGAGGTGATGCTGCCGCCAAAACCGATGTATTTCACTGAAGATCCAAAGACCGACAATAGGCGCTCTGTATCCCCGATAAATATTCACTGCACGATGAAGTCAAATCTGCCAGAAAAAGATGGCAATACCGTGGAACCTCATGCGATTCGTGTCTAGGGCTTCCAGCCCGGTGCGCGCTTCTCAATAAAAGCCTGCACTCCCTCGAGCGCATCCTCATGCATCATATTACAAGCCATCGTTTCTCCCGCCAGCTGATAAGCAGCACCAATACCCATCTCCAGCTGGCGGTAGAACAACTGCTTGCCCATGGCGATCGCCACGGCTGGCTTGGCCAGAACACTCTCAGCCAGTGTCGCGATTGCTTGGTCTAATTCCTTCAGCGGTACGACCCGATTGATGAGTCCACGTTCGAGCGCTGCTTGCGCATCAATGAACTCTCCGGTGAGCAGCATCTCCATCGCCTGCTTGCGTCCCATGTTACGCGACAAGCTGACCGAGGGCGTGGAGCAAAACAAGCCGTAGTTGATACCAGAGACAGCGAATGTTGCTTCTTGCGATGCCACCGCAAGATCACACATCGCCACTAACTGACAACCAGCAGCGGCCGCAATGCCCTGTACACGCGCGATAACAGGCTGCGGCATTTGCTGGATGGTTAGCATCATTTTGCTGCACTGACCGAACAGCTTTTTGTAATAGGCGGCAGATGGTGAAGCACGCATCTGCTTGAGATCATGGCCGGCACAGAAGGCTTTACCGTTGGCCGCCAGAATGACCAGACGCGCGGTAGCATCCTTCGCGATCGCATCCAGCTCAGTCTGCAGTACAGCGAGCATTTCTTCGGACAGCGGATTGAATTTCTCGCCACGATTAAGCGTGAGTTTGACGATACCACCATCGCGTTCATGCAGCACGTACGGCGTATCAGGCTTGATTGCGTTCAGCGTCATGATGTCTCCCATCAGTTTTGTTTTTTAATCTGCATCTTCTTCTACGTGGACTTCTTGTGGCTCAGCCAGTGAGGGAGGTGGCTGATAGCTGGCCAGCAGCGCAATTCGGTTGGCGGGCGTTTCAAGGCTGATACGCCCAAGCGCACCACTGCGATAATCAAGCAACAGGGTATGAGCCGCTTTTTCAAAATCAGGTGCGCCTCCCTTGAGCCGATAGGCTCGGCGCAACGCAATAGCTTCGATTACACCGACGGCATCCATATTTTCGAGCGACAAACCATAACGAGTCACCAGTAAAGCCGGATAACGATCTAGCAGCAGACCCGCAAGAAACGTCGCGATTTCTTCCTCGATGATGGCATTGACACCAATCGCATGGCTGGCGGCAAGCATCAGGCCATCCGTGGGATGCTCAATCTTTGGCCACATCAGTCCGGGCGTATCAATCAGCACGATATTGTTGCCCAGATAAAGACGCTGCTGAGATTTGGTCACCGCCGGCTCATCGCCCACTTTGGCAACCCGCTTTTTCAGCAGGGCATTCATCAGTGTAGATTTGCCTACGTTGGGAATGCCCATGATCATGACGCGCAGCGGTTTGAGATTCGTTCCGCGATGTGGCGCCAGTTTCAACGCCAGCGCGGGAACTTTTGCAACATCGGCAGGCTTGCGGCAAGAGATCGCCACCGCATGGACTTGGGGCTGCTTCGCATAATGGGCGATCCATGCACGAGTCGCCTCGGGGTCTGACAAATCGCTCTTGTTCAAGAGTTTCAGGCATGGCCGCTGGCGAGCGAGGCGCAGTGACTCGATCATGGGATTGCTGCTGGCCTGGGGCACGCGCGCATCCAGCACCTCGATGACGAGGTCGACTTTTTCCATGGACTCCGCCGCTTTCTTGCGCGCGGCGTTCATGTGACCGGGGAACCACTGGATGGACATGGGGCAAACTCAAGGCGTATCAGGACCCGTATTCTAACCGGGCGACAAGCCTCGCTCAGCCGTTACGAGCCTCAATACCCTAACAGAGGGCGCACCGTTCGTGCCGCAAAGGGCGAAGTACTTCCAAGCCGTTTCCACGCAGTTTTGACATAACGGCAATGCCTTACTTGGCAACGCCCCTACCCCCACTCCGCCTGGAAATACCACTACAGGCAAGAAGTCGAAATTCATATAGCAGTCGATCCGCCGCCCGTTCGGTCGGTAAAAAGTTGCGCAATCGACTCTACCCGCCCCAAAAAATTTCGAAAGACATCAAGCTTATGACCGAATCAGACTCGAGCGTCGTATCAAAATTTTTCCACAGGAAATCTAAAAGAACAAAAGATCTGTTTTAAACGAAACTTTATGAATCATTCTGACACTGAAGTTCACAAAAGAAATATCCGATTATCGGACAATTAAACCAAAGTATTTCAGTGAATGAGGAAAAAATGAAATCATTCCCCAGCGAAACAATGACGACGCGTTACGTAAAGATTGAAAATAGCACTGGATTAAATTCTACTGAGAAAAATATATCTAAACGAAAATCTTCCCACGCATTCTTTTTATATGATGGCTTAGACAAAACAAGAAAAGATAGAATTCAAAAGTTAATTGATGATTTTAACGAAGATGATATAAAAATAAGCAAGCTAGGATGTTCGCCTTTGGAAAACAGGACTCCAGATGAAAATATAGAAATTTTTCTTAATGCCTTAGGCAATAAAATTATTACCGAAGAGATTGGTAGTGACACGATTATTTTCATGAACTTTCATACTCACTCTGATGATGAAAATTTATCGTTTTCAATAAAGGGAATTGACGAAAATATTCGCGTTCCTGTTGAAACAGTTTACCGATATGTTTGGTCATTTTTTAATGAAGGTGAAAGACCCAGCTTCCACAATCTTGGCTGCAATTCGGGATACTACTCAAAAGATTTGCAGCATGAGGATGGCCACGTAATCAACTATGCTGGACAAAGTGCCATCGGATCGAAAGAAGGCATTAGCCAAGCAAGTGAAGTATTGCGATTTGTAGTATTAAGCAAAAGTTTTGACGGTCACATGCCGAGCCCAGAGAAAATTTGGCAGCACATGGAAAGTTATGCGACACAAGAGATGTCCATTACGGGAAAAGGCAGCTACATGGTGCATCAACCCATGGAATTACCATCCTCGACAATCAATGGATATTTCAATCCCAATAAAGGCCATAAAAATCCAAAGCTACTTATTGAATATGCATTTCGTCATCGTCCGATGGAACAAGTTATAAAACTGATAGAAATCCATGACCCAAAACATAAAATAATCGACAAACTGAGTGAAAAAGCGAAAAAAAGAATACTTTTTCACATTGTCCCTAATCGTGTTTCATGGCCGAATTTTAATCAATATTTAGTGGATAAGTCTTTTTTTGAAAAATGGCTGGAAGATACCGACTCACTACAAAAACTATTATTTTGTCACGAACATAATCTGCTCCCGAAATCTATTGATAAAAACACGGCGGATAAATTTCTAAATAACTGCTGCGAAGAGGGTAACGCAAAAGTGGCAAAAATTGTTTTGAATATGCCCGAATTTCCCATTTCAAATTTAGGACTAAAATCTGCATTCATGACATCAATTCGCTTGAAAAATCTAGAGTTATTCGAAATTTTATTTGATCGGGTAACTGATTTTCATATAAAAAACAAGACATTGGATACAGTATTTCATTTTGCGAGTAGCCATCCAAGCTCAGAGGTTATTAAACTCCTCCTTGGGCCGAAATCCTTGTACAAATACTACGGAAAGTCGTTAAATGAACGCATAGAAGAAAGAGTATTTTTGCTGAATGAAAAAAATAACGACGGTGTATGCGCGCTAGAATTAGCCATCAAAAAAAACAATACTGAAACAGTAAAATTATTACTGGAGGCAGGCGCCAATCCTCATATCCCTAATTCAAAAGGAAAAAATTTCCTTCATCAAGCAGTCTTCCGCGGAAATGCCGCGATTGTGAAATTGCTCTTGGCAAGAGAATCAGAGATTGGCGCAATAAATGTAGATATATCTCCACTACTTCGGAGGGCCATCTTCAAATCAGAAAGAGAAATCGCGCTGATGCTGATCGCACATTGTGCGATGAAGGGGAAAAAATCAGAAATAAATGCACAATATGATTCTGGCATGACGCCACTTCTGCTTGCAGTGAAAAAACGGGACGGAAAATTGATCACAGCTCTTCTGGCCGCAGGGGCCGATCCTACTACTACCAGCAAATCAGGCCAAAATGTTTTGCATAAAATCTTGAAAGAGCACCGTAGGTCCGTGGAAGACTCTCCATCAACAACCAGCCCAAGAAAGACATCATCAGAAAAAAATATAAATCAAGATCTCAATTTTTCTCAAACAGAAGGCATCGTAAAATCGCTCATTAAGTATGGGGCAGCAGTGAATGGGCGCGACAATGCTGGCAATACCCCGGCAATAATTGCAGCACAAGCGAAAAATGATCGATTAGTTAAACTTCTGCTTTCACAGGGGGCGGATATCAATGCGAAAAATAATGAGGGGCGCACTCTATTGCACTATGCATTAGAAAATCAAGATAGAAACTTGAGCAATCACCTTCTGGAAAATGGAATTGATCTGGACGCCGAAAGTTTCAACCTTGACTCTGCCCTTGTACTCGCCACAAAATCAAATGACGATCTGGCTCATAAACATATCACCGCTGCCATCGATAGAAAAAAACTGAACAATGTTTAGTTTGTGATATGCCGTAATTGACAGTACCAGCCCGACCATGGGTTATCGTTCAGGCTGGCGCTGAAAAGCGACTGCTTATTAATGTAATAGCCGCCTAGATCAATCCGGCCAATGCTTTAAGGTGCGCGATTACGCTGCGACCCAGAGCAGACAAATGGTAGCCACCCTCGAGACAGCTGACGATGCGTCCCTTTGCGTACTGGTCTGCGACTGCAACTAGCTGACGCGTGATCCAGGCATAGTCGGATTCGATCAGACCTATGGAGGCTAGCTCATCTTCACGATGTGCATCGAAACCGGCGGAGATAAATATCATTTCAGGTCGATGCGCGTGCAGGGCAGGAAGCCAATCCCGCTGAATCAGCTCGCGTACGCGATCACCCCGAGTGTAGGCAGGCACGGGAATATTCACCAGGTGCGAAGGACGTTCGCCATTAGGGTACTCACCACTGAAGGGATACAAGGGGGACTGGAAAAAACTAACCATCAGCACACGCGGGTCATTAAGAAAGGCCGCCTCGGTACCATTGCCGTGATGGACATCGAAATCAACTATCGCCACGCGCGACAGGCCATGCACCGCCAACGCGTGACGGGTCGCAATGGCGACATTATTGAACAAGCAAAAACCCATGGACGCATCCGGTGTGGCGTGATGGCCGGGCGGCCGCACCGCGCAGAATGCGGTGCTGAGCTCGCCCGCAATCACCGCATCGGTTGCCGCGACAGCCGCACCCGCAGCGCGCAAGGCGGCCTGCCAGCTGTGCGCGTTGATCAGCGTATCTGCGTCGAGCGCGAAGTAGCCCGTATCGCCCTTGGATGGCAGATGGCTCCGGATCCTTTCAACTACAACTTCCGAATGCACACGCCGAATATCATCGATAGCAGCAAGCGGTGCATCCCGGCGCTCGATCAATCCGGACAGGCCACTGGCAATGAGCTGATCCTCAATCGCCTGTAGCCGTGCGGGCGACTCAGGGTGCCATTCACCCATGTCGTGCAGCAAGCAATCGGGATGAGAAAAGTAGGCAGTGGGCATGGATTGTGACTCATTCAGCGGTGGCTACATAGCGGTTAATTATGCATGACGAGCCTCGGCACCTCCTATATCTGGCGCCTTATCGACTATACTTGGAACCGCCTTTTTTGATGCCTTGCACCTGTCTGTCAATGAAAAACCTCCGATTCGTCTCTTTCCTGTTTTCCTTTCTTGCCCTGTCGATTCTGGCCACGCCCCTGCATGCCGAGACGAAAAAATCAAGCAAGAGGCACAATCCCAAAGCTGTCCATGAATCAAAGCAGGTCGATGAACCGGAATTCACCAACTTTACGCAATGGCGCGGCGTGGCTGAATTGATCGATGAACTCAGTGATCAGCATGGCTTGGAGCGCGAAACACTGAACGCGCAATTTTCGAAAGTTCACTATCTTGAAAGTGTAGTTAAGCTCATCAATCCACCGCCACCCACCAAACTAAAAAACTGGACTGTTTATCGGGAGCGGTTCATAGAGCCGACTCGCTTGCGTGCTGGTGCGGCATTTTGGAAAAAACATGAAGCAGTACTGAACCGTGCACAAACAGAATTCGGTGTGCCAGCCGAGATCATTGTGGGTATTCTGGGCGTAGAAACGATGTACGGAAAAATGACCGGCAACGTCCGTGTGGTGGATGCGCTAGCTACACTGGCTTTCGCTTATCCACCCACGGCCAATCGCGATGCTCGAATGAAATACTTCCGTGATGAGCTCAAGCAGGTATTTCTGCTGGCCCGGGAAAATGACATGGATCCGCTCGGCTTTTACGGATCTTTTGCCGGTGCAATAGGTTTGCCCCAATTCATGCCGGGCAGCATACGGCGCTTTGCGGTGGACTTTGACGGCGATGGCAAAATCGATCTTCGGAATTCACCCGCTGATGCAATTGGCAGCATCGCCAGCTTTCTGTCACAACATGGTTGGCGCACGGAAGAGCCGCTGGTCTTCCCGGTCAAAGTGTCACCTCAAACCGACGCCACTTGGCCAGGCATGATAGGTCAGAGCCTGGAAGCGAAATTCACTCGAGAAGAATTCGAACAAGCCGGCGTCACAACCAGCAACGACATTCC
>JACCDK011033167.1_pt1 | contig 20229 bp, 20 predicted proteins | sample 7445871 | NCBI WGS metagenome assembly JACCDK01 (sample SAMN15323436, study PRJNA562643) | freshwater metagenome | isolation source: river surface water | place: USA:Blue River Watershed | collected 2017-08-15
AATTGGTTTAAATCTGGTTCGGATATAGTAACAAATCGAATGGATGCAGGTGCTGAAATGCGTCAAAATCAAAAAATGGTGTCGAAGATTGGGGTAGTGACTTTACTCTTTAATGTGGCGAAATCAGCGAATTTGGTATTGCTGACATACACTTCTTATCATATAACCAAAGCAATTTTGAATAACTCTTTAACTAAGATCAAATACTATTACTTTTTACCTACAATAAGTATGATTTTGGGAACAATTGTGAATGGCGGTAGAGCTGGGGTTATCTATGCTTTAATCTATTTTTCTACAGGTTTATTTATTACATTATCTTCATTAGTGAATAATCAAAAACTCTTATTAAAGAAGATGAGCGGAATTATACTCATTGCTTTAGTGGCGTTCTCGTTTTATTCTACTTTAATTAATCAATTGAGAGCAGAAAAAGAAGAATACGATCCTTCCTATGAAAAATGGAAAGAATATCCTGCTTTAATGCCTATTTCAGGAATTGTTCAATATTTAACAGACCATTATCCTGGATATCAACTTCGAAAAGAGGACAGCGTTACTCCTCAATTAGAAATGGGAGAGAAAACTTTCTCATTTATTTTGTTTTACAATATCCCATTCATCTCTCAACTTTTTAATTCGCCAATAGGTATCGCTAGTTATTATAACTTAAAATTACCGGAATCAGTGGAATTAGGGTCTCGGGGGTTGGAATGGGAAAATACAACTGCAACAATTTATTTGAGTTTATATGACGATTTTGGGTATTATGGTACTTTTTTTGCAATTTTTATTTTTTGCATATTAACTGAGTATTTTTTCGTGCGATTTGTTAAAGCGGAAAATAATCAATATTTACTCTCAATGTTTCCTTTTGCAATTTTTCTATATTTATGGACTCAATCTATCTTTTCGCATCACACAGTCGGTAGTTGGATGGGTTCAATTTTTTACCAATATCTAATTTTAGATATTTTAAACTATTTTTTTATGAAGAATGAAATAAAACAGAAACAATTATGAAGGTATTGTGGTTTGCCAATACCCCATGCGGAGCGAGTATAAAATTAACCCCAAACTTAACAAGTGGTGGTTGGTTAAGTTCATTAGACAAATTGGTTTCTATAGATATTGATTTACATGTGGCCTTTTATCATAATGAAAGTATGGATGCATTTAAACTTGATCATACTACATATCATCCATTATTTATTAAATTGACCTATATGGATAAATTAAAATCATTATGGCGTCGTAATTTTATACATCCGAAGAATATTGATTTGATGTTAGCCAAAATTAACGATGTAAAACCTGATTTAATACATATTCATGGCAGTGAAAATGATTTTATTAAGCTGATTGATTATACCAATGTACCTACTTTATTGTCAATTCAAGGCGTAGTTTCAGTATTTTTGGATTACTTTGATGGTGGTTTAGATTTAAGTAAAATATTGGCTGTTAAAAATAGAAATTTAGTCTATCAATTTTTTGGTATTGGTTACTTTGAGAAGCTCTTTCTGGATCTTAAATCAAGGAAGGAATTGGAAATGCAGTATTTGCCGAAGTTCAAATATTTTTTAGGCCGTACAAATTGGGATTTCCGAGTTTCAAAATCGTTTGCGCCTAACTCGACATATTTACAGCTAAATGAAGCGCTCAGAGATTCATTTTACTCAGCATCGTATAAAAGCAATTATCAATTAATTGATAAAGATAAAATACAATTAATATCGATTTGCACGAATATTCCTCATAAAGGTTTTGATGTCATATTAAGAACCTCAATTATATTGAAATCTATCGGTATTTCCTTTCAGTGGAAAATATGTGGTTTGGCTTATAATGATGAATTAGTTCAATTAAGTTTAGATAAATATAAATTAACTCAAGTGCCAGAAGAATTAAATTTTCTTGGTATTAATACTGAGTTTGATTTGCAAAAAAATTTAGTCAATTCCGATATATTTATTTTTACTTCATATATTGAAAATAGTCCAAATAGTTTAGGTGAAGCTATGTTATTAGGTTTGCCTTGTATTGTCTCTAATTGTGGCGGAGTGCCGAGTATGATTGATAATGAATCTAGTGGATTACTTTTCCAGCCTGGTGACTATAGGGGCTTGATAGGACATCTTCTGGAGGTGATTAAAAATTTAGAGTTAAGAGAAAAAATAGGGTTATCTGCTCGAAAATCAGCGATGAAGTTCCATAATAAAGATCTCATTAAAAATCAAATTATTCAACATTATAATTTTATTGTTAAAAATGATTATGAATAGATTTTTAAATAGGATAACGATATTGTTTGAGAGTTTAAAGATGTACTTAATTACCTATTTATTTTATGCTGAGTGTTTTTTGAAAAATATATTTATTGGAAACAACAATCTTTTCTATGGTCAAATGAAAATTTTCAAGACAGATAATTCAACGATGAAAATAGGAAATTCGAATGTTTTTAGATCGTCTAAATTTTCAAATTTAGTGGGAATAAATAGACCTTGTATTTTATCGACACTTCTGCCTGGTGCAAGTTTAGAAATAAGCAACAATTGTGGATTGAGTGGCGTTGTGATTAATTGTTTTAAGGAAATTAAAATATCCAATCATGTTATGATTGGTGCGAATACACTGATTATGGATGGTGATTGGCACCTTGATGACTCCCGTGCTGGAGAATGTAAGCCCGTGACTATTGAAAATAATGTTTGGATTGGCGTAAATGTTACAATTCTCAAAGGTGTAGTAATAGGAGAAAATTCAGTCATTGGTGCGGGCAGTATTGTCACTCAATCCATTCCTAAAAATGTATATGCTGCCGGTAATCCTTGCAGGGTCATAAGATATTTCAATGAAAAGTAAACGTTTGCTTTTTTTACATGAAGGTACTTTTCCTGATGGTTTTGCAATGACGAACCGTCTGAAAATGTACATGAAAATGTTGGTGGGAAATAATAATCCTTCAAAAATTATTATTCCTAGGAGAAATCAGAACTTTCAGTTTTTAGAATATGAGGAAACCGAAATTGATTTTCTTTGGGACAAACCCATTCATACAAATATATTTTTAAGGAAAATTTCTTATTTGGTCCAAGATTTAAAATGGGCAAAATATATTTTCAAAAATAGAAAGCAAATAGATATAATTTTTATCGCGGCAATGTCAATTTGGCCAATGTTTTTGATTACTGTCATTGGCAAATTGTTTAAGAAGACTATTGTATGTGAGCTAAATGAATTTCCTTTTTCTAGTCAAGGCGGTAATTACATAGATGATCTTAAATATTACAAAATATTTAGAAGGAAATTTATGGAATTCGCAATACTGAAACATATTCATTCAGTGATTTCAATTTCAAATGACTTGACTCAATACATCAAGAAAATTAACTCCAAGATCATCATTATAGAAATACCAATACTTTGTGATGTAATGTATTTTAAGTCTTTTTCACTGAATATGAACTCAAAAACACCCGATCATAAGTATATCGTACATGCAAGTCATTTGAGTGAATATAAAGACGGTTTTCTGACTGTATTGAATGCGATTGGCTCATACAATTTAAAATTAAATGATCTAGACAAAATACATATTTATATAACTTCAAATCAAATTCCGCCATTATTGTTGGAATCCGTAAATGAAGTTATTATTAATTACGAATTAAAAGACTATATTCATTTTATAGGATATCAGGATGATGGTCAATTATTTAATTTGTATTCAAATGCATCATTTTTAGTGATTAATAAACCTATAAATTTGCAAAATAAATATAATTTCCCTACTAAATTATCAGAATATTTGTACTTCTCAAAAGCTTTAATTGTTTCTGTAAACACGGCAATGTCAAATTACTTAAAAAACGAACTGAATTGTTTGATTTTCAAGAATAATGATTCGGAAGACTTATTAAATACCATTCATTCATTGATGGAAAAAGAATATCGTAGCGGTATTTTGAATATCGCTGGTAAAAATACAGTTGAAAATAACTTTGATTTCAATGTCCATAAGGCTAATTTCCAAAATGTATTTCTAATTAATGGTTAAGAGTTTACTTTTAAATTTCCTCAAAAACCTTGGTCCTTCGCTCAAAAAGAATTACATCATTTTTGAATCAGACGATTGGGGATCGTTAAGAATGCCTTCAAATGATGTTTATGCTCAATTAGAATCTAAAGGCATTCAATTGAAGTTTCCTGGTTCTGATCAGTATAATTTGTATGATACATTGGAAGATGCAGATGACCTTGAGCGTTTATTTGATGTTTTATCGTCCTCAAAAGATTCTCACGGTAGGCATGCTAAATTTACGCCTTTAGTTTTAACTGCCAATCCAGATTTTGAGAAAATAAAAGATTCTGATTTTCAGAATTATTCTTATTTGAATTTATCTCAATCTTATGCTAAATACAATAAGGGTAATGTATTGCCTCTCATAAATGAAGGTATAAAAAATGAATTATTTTTACCTCAATTTCATGGTAGGGAACATTTAAATGTGCCAGTTTGGTTAAGAGCTTTGCAAAATAATGTGGGTGATTCTAGATTGGCGTTTGATTATGGTGTTTGGGGGCATATAAATTCACATCCGAGAAATATTTATTATCAGGCGGCATTTGATGTGGAATTTCCTGCGGATGTCGATATTCATAAAGATGTAATCATTGATGGTTTGAATTTATTTGAAACCACCTTTGGTTACAGAGCTTCCTATTTTGTCCCTCCAAATGGACCAATGAATAATTCTTTACTTCCGGTATTATCTGAGCATGGCATTCAATTGGTTTCTTCAGATACCATTCAAGTTGAAGTTTTTGGAGAAGGAAAGTCCAAAAAACATTTTCGTTATATGGGGATGAAGAATAAGTTTGGTCAACGAGTAATCAAAAGAAATTGTTTCTTCGAACCAAGTGCCGGAGAAAAAGATTGGGTAGATTCTTGTTTGAGGGATATTGATTTTGCTTTTAAGCATCACAAACCTGCTGTGATTAGCACTCATCGTGTAAACTATATTGGAGGTTTAAATTTGGCTAATCGAGATCATGGTCTCAATCAACTTAAAGACCTATTGTCTAAAATTACCAAACATTGGCCTGAAGCCGAGTTTATTCATACCTCAGAATTGTTTGATTTATTTAATAAAAATTGAATTTAAAGAATTTAATTAAACAAAACATTGGTTCTATACCTGGTTCTAGAACTAAAAAGAAATTGGTAGTGATTGAATCAGATGATTGGGGGTCTCAGAGAATTCCAAATCTGTTGGTTCGTGACAAATTAATGAGTCAAAATTTAATTTCCGATAATAATAGATTTAATTTAGTTGATAGTTTAGAAAAGTATTCAGATTTAGATGCGCTTTATGATATGATTCAAAAGCATAGAGATTTAAACGGAAATACTCCCATAATTACAGCTAATTTTTTAACAGATAATCCTGATTTTGACAAAATTCAAGAAAGTAATTTTAGTCAATATTATTCTGAATCTATTACAGCTACATATCAGAAACATGATCCCCTGAATCATACTTTTAATATGATTTTGGAGGGAATGGATGCTGGATTTTTAAAACCCCAATTTCATGGTAAGGAACATTTGAATGTTTTTCAATGGATGAAATTGTTACAAAATCCAAGTTCAGTCACGCGAAAATCATTTGAGTTTGGAGTGTATTGTTTAGATGATTACCTAACTAATCATAAAAGGAAGAATTTAATGGCAGCCTTTGATTTTGATACAGATGATGAGAAAGATAATGGTGAAAATATTTTTGTTAAAGGGATAGAGAATTTTGAGCAATTATTTCAATTTAAATCACTTTCATTCATTGCGCCATGTTATGTTTGGCATCATTCATTGGAAAATATTGCCGACAATTATGGGATTAAATTGATTCAAGGAATTTATAATCAATTTGAACCGCAACTCTTGAACCCAAAATATAAATTAAAGTTGCATTATATAGGACAAGAAAACAAAATAAAGCAGAAATATATCGTCCGAAATTGTTTCATGGAAGTTTTTGAAAATGAAAATTTTGACCATGTTGGAGAATGTTTAAAGCGAATGGAAATTGCATTTCGATGGGGTAAACCGGCAATTATAGGAATGCATAGGGCAAATTTTGTTGGATCTTTATATGAGAATAATCGAAATAATTCACTGAAAAAGTTGAATGAATTGTTTACAAAAATGTTACAGAAATGGCCGGATATTGAATTTGTTTCAACCGATCAATTATTAAAATATATTTAATGGCTTTTGAAAAAAAACACATCAAAAATCTTCAACCTTATAAAGTTGCAAGTCATAAAATTTGGGATGTAACTCCAGATGAAAGAGAAAAAATTCTAAAATTAGATTGGAATGAAGCGACCATACCTCCCAGTCCACTGGTTCATAAGCGAATTTTAGAATTACTCACTCAACCATCATTTTATCAATTGTACCCTGCAACTCATAGTGTTGAATTGCATGAAAAATTGGCTAGTTATTCAGATGTCCCTCAAGAAAATTTGCAATATTTTCCTAGTTCAGATGCATTACATGAATATATAGCTACAGTTTTTTTAGGAGAAGATGATAAGGTTTTATTATTAGGGCCAACCTATGATAATTTTAGATTAACATGCGAAGCCCGAGGAGCGGAAGCTTCGTTTTATAATTATTCAGAGATTTTTGAATTGGATAAAGATGGATTTATTGGCTGCATTAAAGAACTTAATCCTAATTTAGTTTATATCTGCAATCCAAATAATCCAACGGGGAATTTATTGGAGTATGATTTCATTGAAAAGTTATTGGTTCAATTTCCAAATTCGTTATTTTTAATTGATGAGGCTTACATGGAATTTAGTGGTGTAACTGTAAAAAACTTAGCTCTAGAATATGATAATATTTTAATCACTAGGACTTTATCTAAAGCATTTGCATTGGCAAATTTTAGAATAGGATATTTGATTTCATCAGCTGAAAATATTAGAAATATTTCAAAAGTACGTAACCCTAAAAATTTCACAACATTCTCTCAAGAAGCGACCATTGCAGCATTGAATGATGTTCAATATACATTAGATTATGTAGCCAATGTTAAATTGGCTAAAAGTAAATTCATTCGATTCTTGTTGGATTTAAATGCGGGAATTACAGCCTTTAATGGACAAGGGAATTTTATTTTAATCAAATTTGAAAGTAACGAATTTAAAAATGATTTTGTTAAATTCATGGAGGAAAGCAATATATTTTTAAGAAATTTAACCCATAGTGCTCTGTTGAATCAATGTTTAAGAATAACCATTGGAACTGCGGAGCAGATGGAAATCGTACAAGATAGAATTCTAAGTTTTTTAAATAGTCGTTGAATAAAAAGATAATCTACTTCGATTTCTGTGAAACATTGGTAAATTTCCAAACGGCTGATGCGTATGTAGATTTTGCGAGAAATAATTTGTCAATTGTACGGATGAATCTTTTGGAATCAATTTATTTGATTTTGAAGAAATTGAGATTCTTTTCAATCATGTACAAACTTCTCCCGAAGGGTTCAATAGAGAAAAGATTTAAATTATATCAATTGAAAGGATTATCGTCTGAAATACTCGATAAGTTGGCTTTTGAATTTTATCATAATTTGATTAAGAATAATTTAATTGATGAGTTGATTGCAAAGTTAGAATTTCATAAAATTCATGATTTTAAAGTTGAAATTGTTTCTGGTGGGTATTCGATTTATCTAAAATATTTTTGTCAAGAGTATGGCATAGAACATTGGCATTCATCTGAGATAGATTTTAATTCAAGAGGTTTGTGCACAGGAAAAATGCGGGGTAAAGATTGTTTATTTGAAAACAAAGTAAAGATATTGGAGAAGGTAACCAATGTGACTGAGAATGTGGTGGTTGAAAGATGGGCTTACACCGACAGCCCTACAGATTTACCATTGCTGAATTGGGTTGATAGAGGAATTGTTGTTTCTAGAGGTAAAGAACAATTATGGGCGAGTAAGTTGAATTTTGAGCAGATTATTTGGTAGGATGAAGGGTTTTTTTAATCGTTTAAAATATAAGGGAGAAATAGGATTTTTGATTTATATAATTGTGATCAAATTATATAAATTTTTCTTCAATTATTTAATACCGAATAAAATATACATTCAGAGGAAGTTTAAGTTTTTTCATCAATACAATATGGATTGGAACAATCTAAAAACCCTAAATGAGAAAATGCAGTGGTTTAAGATTTATGATAGAAATCCTAAATATGTTTTATTGTCTGACAAATACAAGGCTAGAGAGTTTTTCAAAATGAATTTTGGAGAAGAATATTTAATACCACTTGTTTTTGAAACAAAGAATGTTGAAGATTTAAAACTGTCCAATTTCCCTGATTTTCCCGTTGTAGTCAAGGCAAATCACGATTCGGGAAATTATAGAATTATTAGAGATAAGAATAGTGTTGATTTTGAGAGACTTAGAGTAGATGCTAAGTCGTGGTTAAGTTTTAATTATTTTTGGGAAGATAGAGAATGGCCCTACAAACAAATAGAACGTAGAATCATTGTAGAAAAATTGCTTCAAACCAAAGAAGGAAAAATTCCAAACGATTATAAATTAAACTGTTTCAATGGAAAAGTTGAGTTTGTTTATGTTTCTGTTGATAGAGAAGGCATGAATAAACGGAATATTTATGATAGGGATTGGAAACCTTTAAACTTCACTTGGAATAAGCGATTTTATGACCATTCACAATTAAGAGGTCCCGAAATTGAAGCTCCTTTGTCATATTCAAAAATGTTAGAATTTGCAGAAAGAATTGCTCGAGATTATCAATATGTGAGGGTTGATTTTTACGATGTTGAAGGACAATTGTATTTTGGAGAAATCACTCAATATCACGGTGGAGGTTTCGATCAAATGCGACCAATTGAATGGGATTATAAATTTGGTTCTATGATTCATTTAGAAAATGGGTAGTTCAGTTCCATTGGTTAGTGTATTGATGCCTGTTTACAATGGATTGGAAACATTGCCAAAAGCAATTCATTCTTTGCAATTACAAACGTATACAAATTGGAAATTAATTGTTGTCAATGATGGCTCAACTGATGGAACAAAAGAGTATTTGGATGTTTTAACAGAAAGTGAAAGTAAACTTAAAGTGATTCACTTGGAAAAGAATTGTGGGAGAGGAAACGCACGCAATCTATGTTTGGAAAATGCAGAAGGTGAATTTGTTGCGTTTTTAGATTCAGACGACATGTATTTTCCTACAAAATTGGAAAAACAAGTGAATTATTTAGTTGAAAATCCAACAATATGTTTAGTTGGTTGTGGGGTAGGAATTTTAGAGGAAGGAAATGAAATTAATTTCGTTCGTGGAAATAAATATGCAAACAGAATTTTTTCACACAAGAAAAATGAAAATTTGCAGTTTATGGCGCCAACTGTAATGTTTAGATTTTCTGGAGGACAAATAAAATTCAATGCAAGGCTAGACATAATGGAAGATGTAGATTTCTTTAATCGATTTTTGGAGGGAAAAAAGTATTCTATATTGCCTGATTATTTGTATTACTATTCGGAAATAGGAAAAGTTTCAAAAAAGAAACTCTTAAAATATTCATTACATACAATTAAGTATTATTTGATCTTTAGTAAAGACGATATTAAACTGATATTTAATGTTTTCAATTCACTATTTCAGTTAATTTATAAATTTGTTTATATTCAAATTTTTGGTGTGGATCAATTTTTAAAGAAGAGAAGTCGGGTTGTTGACGTCAAAGTGAAAATTGAATTAGAGTCATTCTTAAGAAAAAATGTAATAGCTTGAAAATACTCGTTGTTACAACATCATTTTTAGTAGGTGGGGTAGAGAGATCTTCTTCCACTATGGCTAATTATTTTTCTGAATTAGAGGGTGTGGATGTTGTTGTTTTGACTCAATATAAATTTAGACATTTTTATAAATTAAATGAGAATATTAAATGTATTGAACCGAATTTCAATAAAATAGGTGTTCCTAAACTTTTATATTATTTAAAAATTGTTTTGCATTTTCGCAAACATATAAAAAAGGAAAACCCTGATGTTATTTTAAGTTATGGTGAATATTGTAATTTTCAAGTGCTCATTGCAAAAGCTGGATTAAATATTCCAACTGTTATTTCCGATAGGGCAAGTCCTGAATTAAAAATTGCATTTCCTACAAATCTATTTAGAAAATTGACTTACCGTTATGCCGATGGATTTATTGCTCAAACCGAAAGAATGAAGCAATCAATCTTAGACAAATTCAATGTCAATTATGCGATTAAGGTAATACCAAATGCAATTCGAAATGTGGAATTGTTTTCCAAAGTCGAACGTAAGAATCAGATTTTGGCTATTGGGCGGATTCATCCAATTAAACAATTTGATAAACTCATAGATGCTTTTGAATTGGCAGAAACTGCTGATTGGGAATTATTAATTGTTGGCGATGGAGTTGATTTCGAAAAGATATCTAATCGCGTAAAAAATAGCCCAAAGTCAAGTTATATTAAGCTTGAGTCAAAATCAGAAGAAGTAGATTTATTGATGGCAGAATCTAAGATTTTTGCGTTAACCTCGTATAGTGAAGGATTTCCAAATTCTTTGTGCGAAGCAATGGCAGCTGGTTTGGTTTGTGTGAGTTTTGATATAGTGGCTGGTCCAAAGGAGTTAATCGAAGACGGTAAAAATGGTTTTTTAATAGAACCATTCAAAGTAGAAGACTTTGCTCAGAAATTAACAGAAATTATTGCGAGCAGTAATCATTTCATGGAAGTTGGACTATCAGCTCAAAAGTCTGTAGAAAATTTAGGATTGGATCATATAGGGAAAGAGTATTTTAAATTTTTAGTTGAAACTGCCGATAATTTCAAGGGTAAAAGATGAGTAAGAGTATTTTAATTGTTTCAGTTTTTGGAAAAGTGCGCGAAGAGAGCAATGATCGTGTCAATAATTTGTATGATTTTTCACCATTCCAAGTCAAGAAAATTGTAACAACTGATTTTAGTCATCATAACAAGGCAAAGCGAGTTGGAAACGATATTCGAAATGTAGACTATTTAAAAGTTCCTAAATATTCGAAGAATTTAAGCCTCAAGAGAATCTACAGTCATTGGATATTTGCCATAAGGTTATATTTCTATTTGAAAGCTTTAGATCATAAACCAGACATTATTTATTGTGTTCTTCCCACTCCAACTTCAGGATTGGTTGCCGGTCGTTTTGCTAAAAAGCATCAAATAAAATTTGTTACAGACATTATTGACGTTTGGCCAGATGGTTTATTTCCAATAAATTCTGGTTTTAAGAATCTGAAATTTTTATTTAAACCTTGGGAAATATTATCGAAGAAGGTCTATCAAATGTCCGATTTTATTTGTGCGGCAAATAGAAGTTATGCAAGTATCGCTAGAAAGTACGTTTCGTCAAGAATTCCTGTGCAACATTTCTATCTTGGCACAAGTTTTGATAAAGAGGTAACAAGTCGGCTTGAATTACCCATTGAAAAACCTAAAGATGAAATATGGATAGGTTATGGTGGAAATTTGGGACATTTATACGATTTTGATTTAATGATACAAGGAATTTCTCAAGCTCAAAAATTAACCAATAGAAAATTAAAGTTTATTCTTGTTGGGGGTGGCGTGCTAGAGGATGATTTAAGACTAAAATTGACAGAGCTTAAGTCATTGCCTTTTTATATTACAGGCAATGTAAATTACAATCAGTTTTTAAATTTTATAGAGAATTGTGACATTACATTAAATATTTTCAAGCAGAATGCGCTCATCTCAATGAGTTATAAATTGTATGATTATTTTGCATGTAAATCATTCGTTATGAATAATTTATACGGAGATGCAGATGAAATTATTGACGAATTTGGAGTGGGAATGAATGTGAATAGTACTAATTTTAGTGAAAGACTCACTGAAGCAATCGGTGGCATTGAACAATTCAATTTAGACAAAAACAATAAGTTTGAAAATCTTTACAATTTATTAGATAGGAAAAAAATAATCCATAATATTTACCAATTTATACAAAATGAAAACCATTAAATTTGACTCCCAAAACTTAAATTTTAAAACTAAATTCGAGAATTATTTGAATTTAGGATTACTCGAAAACTTAAATCTTGAAATTGAGGTTTTAAAGCGTGAAAATGACCAGAAAACGCCGATACACAAAGTTTATTATGAATGGGCTCGCACTGAAGAATTCCAAAATTTATATATGCAATTGTTGATTCAATATGTTAAGCCTTTATATGGCGGCGAACAAATTGTCTATCAAAAAATTCCAACTTTCCGAGTAGCTTTCCCAAACAATATTGCTGTTGGTGAATTTCACAAGGATAAGGCATACCGAGATTTAAATTGGGCTGATCACGTGAAGGAAGATAATTTCTACTTGCCATTTACCAATGCTTTTGACACTAATACAATTTGGGTTGAGTCAGAGGAGAATAAAGGTGATTTTGCACCAATGAATTGTGAATATGGAAATACAATACAATGGGATGGTAGTAATTTGACACACGGGAATAAAATCAACGAAACTGGTTTTGCCAGAGTGAGTGTTGATTTTAGGGTCATTAAATTGTCGAATTATATTCCAAGTGATTCAGGATCAATCAATATGGGTATTGGATTCTGTATTGGTGGATATTATGATGTTTTATAAATAAATAATCTTGATTTACTCAATTTTTAAAGTCTTTTTTGATGTTATTTTCGCATTCATATTGTTTGTTTTCTCAATTCCTATTTGGATTTGGCTCTTGTTCAAGTTTAAATTTGATTTGAATAAAATTATTTTTTTACAGCCGAGACCAGGGAAAAATGGAAAAGTTTTTAAATTGATTAAATTTAAAACAATGACAGATGATTGTGATGAAAATGGAAGGTTGTTGCCAGATAAAGATCGTCTCACCAAGTTCGGTCGATTTCTAAGATCTTCATCGTTTGATGAATTGCCGCAAATGATAAACGTAATGAAAGGTGATATGAGCTTAATTGGTCCTAGACCATTACTTGTTTCTTATTTGCCACTGTATAGCGAAAGACAATTAATGCGACATTTAGTAAGGCCTGGAATTACAGGATGGGCACAAATTAATGGAAGAAACGAATTAACTTGGGCTGATAAATTTGAACAAGATATTTTTTATGTAGAAAACATATCTTTGAAACTTGATTTGATCATTTTTTGGAAAACAATTGAAAATGTGCTCAGCAGACAAGGAATTAGTGGTGAAGGAACCGAAACTATGACACCGTTTACAGGAAATAATTAAAAATATGGCATTGAAACCAATATTAATCTATGGTGCTGGGGGGTTTGGAAAGGAAATCGCTTGTCTCATTAACGAAATCAATGAGATTGAGAATAAATGGAATATTCTAGGTTATCTCGATGATGGTGTACCTGTAGGTACAGAGATTAAATATGGGAAAGTTCTCGGCGGTATCGATTATTTGAACCAATTTGAATCTGAAATAGCGGTTGTATTTTCCATCGCAAACTCATTGATTTTAGCGAAAGTTGTCAGCAAAATCACCAATGAAAAAGTCTATTTCCCAAACATTATTTCACCAGGTGTTAAATTTTATGATGCCCCATCATTTGAAATTGGATATGGGAACGTAATTGTAAATGGTTGTAGATTTAGCATTGATGTAAAAATTGGAAATTTTAATTTATTCAATGGTTTTGTGGCAATAGGACATGATATTTCAGTTGGGGATTTTAATATTTTTAGTCCTTCTTCTAGATTATCAGGCAATGTTACAGTTGGAAATCAGAACTTTTTTGGAGTCAATTCAATTGTCTTGCAAGGCATTCAAATTGGGTGTAATACAAAGGTGGGCGTAATGAGTGTAGTTATGAAAGACACGAAGGACGGATATCTTTATTTTGGAAATCCAGCACGCAAATTAACGGAACAATGAGTTTTTTAAATATTCCTAATGTAAAAATATCTGGCATTGCCTCCTGTGTCCCTCAAGAAAGATTAGACAATCGACATTCGACATTGTTTAGTTCAACTGAAGATGCTGATAGGTTTGTAGAGACAACAGGAATTGAAAAAAGACATATTGTTGGCGAGCTAGGTATTTGCACTTCTGATCTGTGTTTTCAAGCAGCAGAAAAATTAATTGATGATTTGCAATGGGATAAAAGTGAAATTGACTGTTTGATTTTTGTAACACAAACGCCAGATTACATTTTACCTGCAACTTCGTGCATTTTACAAGATCGTTTAGGGCTTTCGAAAGATTGTTATGCTTTGGATATATCGTTGGGTTGTTCTGGTTGGGTTTATGGTTTATCTGTAATCACTGCTTTGATGCAAACTGGAATGTTCAAAAAAGGCTTGTTGTTGGCGGGAGATACAACTACTGTTACAAAATCTCCAAAGGATAAAAGTACATTTCCTTTGTTTGGTGATGCCGGTACAGCCACTTCATTAGAATTCGAGAAAGGTGCCGCTGGTTTTAAATTTCATTTTGGCACAGACGGATCTGGCTTTGAATCAATTATCATTAAAGATGGTGGCTTTAGACACCCATTTTCGGAGGATTCTTTGATTGAAAAGGAATTTGAAGGAGGAATTGTGAGGAATAATTTGCAAAGTTCATTGAATGGGGCGAATGTTTTTACTTTTGGCATTGGTCGCGCACCTAAATCGGTGAATGCGCTATTGGAACATTTTGAATTAAATGTAGAGGGAATAGATTTTGCAATTTTTCATCAAGCCAATAAAATGATGAATGAAAAAATTAGAACGAAGTTAAAATTACCTGAGGAAAAAGTACCTTATTCAATTGGTGAATTTGGAAATACATCATCAGCTTCAATACCATTAACCATGAATTATCGATTGAAGGAAATTTTAGAAAAAAGCACAAATAAGGTCATTGCTTGTGGTTTTGGTGTTGGATTGTCGTGGGGAAGTGTTTACTTTGAAACTCAAAATATTGTTTGTCCTGAAATTCAGGAGTATAAATTAACTTAAAAATGGAAAATAACTTTTTAGAACTTTTAAAAGACACTTTAGAAATAGAAGACCGTGATTTAACGGTGAATGATGAGTTTAGATCTTACCCAGAATGGGATTCTCTGGCCTTGTTATCAGTTATTGCAATGATTGATGATGAATTTGATGTGATCATTGAAGGCAATGATTTCGCCAAAATTAACACTGTAGGTGAGTTGATTGAGGCCATAAAGCAAGCAAAAGGGTAATTTGGCATTTTTACAATTTCAAGGAGTCGGAATTAGCGCAATTGCAGGTGCTGTTCCACAGAATACAATCAAGAATTTAGAATACACTCAGTATTTTAAACAGGAAGATGTTGCTGAAATTGTAGAAAAAACAGGAATCATTGAACGCAGATTTGCGCCCGATGGCATGTGCGCAAGTGATTTGTGTTTTGCTGCTGCAGAAAAATTAATTGAGGATAATTGTATTGATAAATCAGAAATTGATTTGTTGGTGTTTATTTCTCAAACTCCTGATTACAGGATGCCAGCCACTTCAATTTTATTGCAAGATCGTTTAGGTTTATCGAAATCTACAATGGCTTTTGACATTAACTTAGGTTGTTCTGCATTTGTCTATGGATTATCGATTGTGTATTCATTGATGGAAAGAAGCGGTTTTAGAAAAGCCCTTCTGTTAGATGGAGAAACGAGATCTAGAATTTATCACCCAAAGGACAGAAAAACAGCATTTTTATTTGGGGATGGTGGCGTTGCCGCACTCATTGAGCGTGCTGCAGAATTTGGGAAAAGTTCGTTTTCTTTAGGAAGTGATGGATCGAAATCTGATTTAATTTCAATGAAGGCAGGAGGTTATCGTTTTCCTACAAATACTGACACACTCTTAGACAGAATTGTAGATGAACATGGAAATATTTCTACTGACAACCACGGAAGAATGGATGGTGGAGAGGTTTTCAATTTTGTATTAAAAGAAATCCCTAAAAATGTAAAAAATTTAATGAAAGATTGTTCGGTTGAAGATTCCGATATAGATTTTTACGTATTTCATCAAGCAAATCGCTTCATGAATGGTTATTTGCAAAAGAAATTTCAAATTGCTGACGAAAAGTTCCCGTTATCGATTAGCAAATTTGGAAATACATCTTCGGTTTCGATTCCATTGACAATAGTGAGTGAATTAGAAAAAAAGTTACAAGGGAATAAGAGTTTACTTTTAAGCGGTTTTGGAGTTGGTATGAGTTGGGCAAGCTGTATCCTGCAAACTTCGAATATAAAAATATCTAAATTGTTAGAAATATGAGTCATCCGTTTGATTTAACAGGAAAACGTATTTTGGTTACCGGTGCTTCATCGGGAATTGGGAAATCAATTGCCATTGAGTGCAGTAAAATGGGTGCTGAACTGATATTGTTAGGCAGAAATAAAGAGAGGTTAAATGAAACTTTAAGTTCATTGACAAAGGGGCCTAATCATTGTTATTTCAGTTTTGATTTTTCTGAAGGACATGATTTTGGTGAGATTGGGCAGAAGATTGTTGAAGGTGGAAAATTAGATGGATTGGTGAATTGTGCAGGTGTAACATCTACCTTACCAATTAAATCAATTAGCTCAGAACGAATGAGAAAAATATTTGATATCAATGTTTTTAGTGCGTTGGAAATGGCGAAATGGTTCACCAAAAAGAATGTAGTTTTTGAAGAGGGCGGGAGTATTGTTTTCATAGCATCAGTCATGGGAGTCATGGGTGAAGTTGGAAAGACTTTGTATTCTATGTCTAAAGGTGCTCTCATCTCAGGATCAAAATCTATGGCTTTAGAATTGGCAAATCGTAATATTAGAGTCAATACAATTTCTCCTGGTGTGGTCATGACACCGATGGTAGAAAATGGCGTTTACGCCCAAGATGATGAGTTATTCAACAAAGTTATAGCCAAGCATCCCTTAGGAATTGGCAATACAGAAGACGTAGCTCATTCTGTGATTTATTTATTAAGCCCGGCTGCAAAATGGATTACTGGTACGAATATTATGGTGGATGGTGGCTATTCAGCGGGAAAATGATGTTTTTATTATATAATGTTATATAAATAAAACAGGCTTGAAAATTTGAGAAAGTAAAAAATTAGCAAATTGGTGTTAACTTTGTGTTTACAAAACTTAATTAAAACATGTTCAGCCAAATGATGGCGATCATTTTGATTAATTTCAAACAATTATGAAATATCCTTTAATAATGAATCAGATTCGAATACTTAATTACAAGTATTGTAATTTGAATTTATTATTCAATCTTAATCAATCTTATGGCTCTCAAGAATCCTTTAAACAGTAACTCAAACTTAAAATCAATTGAACTAGAATCTGAAGTTGGTTTACCAACTGCAGATAGAATTTGGTTATCTTCTCCACACATGAGTGGACATGAGCAAAAGTACATTCAAGAGGCATTTGAAACCAATTGGATTGCCCCTCTCGGACAAAATGTTGATGGATTTGAAAAAGATGTTTGTGAATATACAGGTTCAAAGCATGGAGCAGCACTCACTTCTGGTACAGCTGCAATTCATTTGGCATTGAAACTTTGTGGTGTTGGAGCTGACGATTACGTAATTTGTCAGAGTTTTACATTTGTAGCTACGGCAAATGCCATTATGTACGAAAAAGCCATTCCAATTTTTGTTGATTCAGAGCAAGATACTTGGGGTATGGATCCGAAGTTAATGGAAAAGGCAATTTTACATTGTATTTCTTTAGAAAAAAAACCCAAAGCAATTATACCAGTTCATTTGTATGGAATGCCAGTAAAAATGGATGAAATCATGCAAATTGCTGAGAAATATAAAATTCCGGTAATTGAAGATGCCGCAGAAGCATTAGGGTCTACGATCCATGGTCAAAAATGTGGTACTTTTGGAGATTATGGTGTGATTAGTTTTAATGGAAACAAAATCATTACTAGTTCTGGCGGAGGGATACTGCTTTCAGATTCAAAATCTAAAATAGAAAAGGCTCGATTTTTAGCAACTCAATCAAGGGATATGGCTCCCTTCTATCAACATAGCGAAGTTGGATTTAATTATCGAATGAGTAATGTTTTAGCTGGAATCGGTCGAGGGCAAATGGAAGTCATTGAGGAACGTGTAGATCAACGAAGATGTAATTTTGAATATTATAAAAAAGAGTTAGGCAACATACCAGGAATTTCTTTTTTAGAAGAACTTAATGGTTATAAAAGCAATCGTTGGCTAACTATAATTTTGATTGATTCAAAATTGACTAATGGTGTTACAAGTGAGCAAATTCGATTAGCATTGGATGCTGAAAATATCGAATCACGCCCATTATGGAAACCAATGCATATGCAACCACTCTATGAAAAACATCCATATTTTGGAAATGGGGTAGCTATGAAATTGTTTAAAACAGGTTTGTGTTTGCCAAGTGGTAGTAACTTAACGGAATTAGATTTACAAAGAGTTGTAAAAATCATACAATCTACAATGAATTAATTTTCAATTGTAACAAATCCAATGTAGATTTGTATTACCTGATTGTTTCAGATAAATAAATGTCTTCAAATAAAAAAGTAATTGTGATCGGTGCAGGGCCTGCGGGTTTAACTGCGGCTTATGAATTAGCAAAAAAAGGAACGAAAGTTACTGTTATTGAGTCAACGGGTTCTGTTGGCGGAATGGCCAAGAGCTTTGAACTTTTTGGCCAAATTGTAGATTGTGGTCCCCATCGTTTTTTCTCAAGTGATAAAATTGTAAACGATTTATTCCATGAAGTCGTTCAAGATGACTACACCCTTGTAAATCGTTTAACAAGAATTTACTATAAAAATAAATTTTTTTATTATCCCCTAAAACTAGAAAATGTTCTTAAAAACTTAAGTCCTTTAGAAATTATCCAAATTTTATGGAGTTATGCAGTACAAAGAGTTTTTGGAAAGAAAAATTTAGACACTTTTGAAGATTGGGTTACCGATAAATTTGGAAAGAAGCTGTTTCAAATGTTTTTCAAAACATATTCTGAGAAACTTTGGGGAATTACTTGTGATAGAATCGACTCCGATTGGGCAGCGCAACGAATTAAAAAATTGTCGTTATATGAAGCCGTAAAAGCTGCAATTTTTGGCAACAAGGGCAACAAGCATAAAACGTTGGTAGACCAGTTTGCGTATCCTAAACATGGAACAGGTGAAGTTTACGAGAAGATGGCAACCGCAATTTTGAAAATGGGCGGTGAAATTTTATTTAACAAACGTATTGCAGAAATTGAAGTTGATTCTGATAAAGTAGTTCATTCGCTCACTGATTCTGAAGGTGTAAAATACGTTGCTGATATTGTGATTTCTACCATGCCATTAACATTATTGTTGCAAGGCATGACAGTTATAGACAATAAGATTCTTGATATTTCTAAAAAGTTATATTTCCGAAATACAACTTTAGTTTATTTAGAAATTGATAGTGATCAACTATTTCCAGACAATTGGATTTATGTGCATTCTCCAGAAGTAAAACACGGAAGAATCACAAACTTCAGAAATTGGTGTCCTTCAATCAACAAAGATAAAAACACAACCATTTTATGCTTAGAATTTTGGAGTTTTGACCATGAAGAATTATGGAGTTACTCCGATGAAAAGCTCATGGAAATGGCGGAGAAAGAAATCAGAACACTCAAATTGGTTGAATCTACTTCGAAAGTTTTAAATAGTGCTGTGGTAAGAATTCCAAAGTGTTACCCAGTCTATGAAACGGGTTATATGGATCATTTACAACCTGTGGTTGACTATTTAAAAGAGTTTAAAAATCTTTATCCAATTGGTCGTTATGGTTCATTTAAATACAATAACCAAGATCACTCTATTTTAATGGGTATTTTGATTGCGAAACAAATTGAAACCGGTAAAGATCAAAATTTATGGGCAATCAATACCGATTCTGATTATCAAGAAGAAACTGAAATTAATTTGACTGGTTACCAGACCTAATAAACAAAATATTCAAAAATAAAAAAACCCTCATTCATGAGGGTTTTTTTATTTTGGGCTATATTAACTTTTAAGTTTAACTTTGCCTAACCATGCAAAAAACAATCATTGCGGCAATTGGAAATAATTTAGAATTAGGGGCAAACAATGATTTGCTTTGGCATTTACCC
>JACCDK012046743.1_pt1 | contig 20224 bp, 20 predicted proteins | sample 7445871 | NCBI WGS metagenome assembly JACCDK01 (sample SAMN15323436, study PRJNA562643) | freshwater metagenome | isolation source: river surface water | place: USA:Blue River Watershed | collected 2017-08-15
ATGCGCTGTCGGCCTATGGGCATTGGCACAATATCGCCGTCTTGCCGTGGCTGCCGTTGTACGGCTTGCTCGCCAATCTCGGCATGATGTTCCACACGGACCTGCGCATTTTGGATGGTGCGCGAGTGCTTGCGATGATCGCGATCGTCACATTTCCGCTGTTCGTCGCCTTGCTGGAGTTCATGTTGTGGCTCGGCAGCGATCCGCTCGCGGCGTTTTTCGCGACGCAATGTGCCGTATCGCTGTTAGTGGCCGCGCTATTAGCCGCGCGCAGCGGTGTTTTGCAGGCCAAGGGATTCGATGGTCGTTTTTTACGGCGTGCTCTCGTCATGGGTCTGCCGGTGATGGGTGGCTTGCTGGCGAAGTACGTCGCTGATTTCGCTGTCTCCGCTACGTTTCGCTGGGGTGTCGATGAGGTGTCGGCCGGTGGATATGGTCTGGCTGTCCGTGTCACCGAACCTTTGATGATGTTGTACATCGGCTCGTTCCAGATGGCCTGGGGTGCACACGTCTACGGCTGGATCAAAGAATCTCCGAGCGGTAGCTTGGTTGCACAGCACTCCGCGCGTTCGTGGTGGCTCGCTGGCGTAGGTGTTCCGCTCGGATTTTCAGTGGCTTGGATCATCATTGCCGTCAGCGATCCCGCATCGGACTCGTCGGTGGCATGGTGGTTCGTCGCGATGATGATCTCGCGCACGCTGGCTTTCGGGATGGCCTCGACGATGGGGTTCGGTCAGACCTTGCAGCGCAACTATCGAATGGGCATGCGCTATGCGCTGATCGAGATGCTCTTGAGTGTGGCGCTGCTGCCGATCACGGCGGTCTCGTTGGGAGCGGAGACGGCGGCCGCGGTGGCCGCCGTCATTCCTTGGTTGACCGTTTGGCGTTTGCGCGCGATGTCGCGCGTTACTGTTGCAGCTTCGTCAGTTCCGCCAGCACCATCTTCGAGTGCCCATCCGGGTTGACGTTATCGAAGCGCTTGGCGATGCGACCCTGCGGGTCGATGATGAAAGTGTCGCGCCGCGCGATATCGAACAACTTGTATTGCGGATAACTGGTCAGCGAGCCGTAAGCCTTGGTGACAGTCGTCTTGCTGTCCGACAGCACCGGGAAGGGCAGGCTGTGTTCTTTGGCGAAGGCTTCTTTCGAGTCGACGGCATCGACGCTGACACCGAGGATCACGGCGTTCGCGCGGCGAAAGGCGAAGATATCGTCACGCAATTCACAGGCTTGGGTGGTGCAACCCGGCGTGTTGTCCTTCGGGTAGAAATACAGCACGACCCATTTGCCGCGGTAGTCTTCCAGCGAGCGCCAAGCGCCGGTTTGATCTTGCAGCTTGAAGGCGGGAGCGGGGTCGCCTGCCTTGGGTATGGCCAGCGCGAGACTGGCGGCGAGCGCGAAGAACAGGGTCGTGAGAACTCGGATCATGGCAACGTCCTTTGTCGTCGAACCGGGATGCCCGGACTCTACCTAAGGAGGGGGCCGCTTGCCATCTCAGTTGGGATGCCAGGCGATCTCGTCGACCGGTAGATCGCGGACCTGGTAGCTCGCCGAAACGTAGTCGTCCTCGGTCATGCGCCGCAGAATGAGTCGCAGATCCTGACCCGCCTTTCGCGCTTGTTCTGCGATCTGCACCAGTTGCGAGAGACTCGAGATGGCCTTGCCGTTCACGCTGACGACCTCCTGACCGTACTCGATACTGCGCAGCTCGCCTTGTGAACCGGGTTCGATGTGATGCACGAGCAGGACGCCCGCTTCATCGGTCGAGGCAACCTCGTACATCAAGCGGGGGGCGAATACGACGCCACTGATTCGCAGGCCGCGACGATCGAGGTATTGGATGCTGGGGACGAGATTGGCTTCGATGACCAGTTCGCGATCACCACGTTGAACTCGCAGCGGCGTTTTGCCGTAGCGTCCGCGCAGATCGATCAGCAGATCCGATACGGCTAGATACTGCCGATCGGAGCCGGCCAAGCCCAAAATTTCATCGCCGCGCTGCAAGTCGAAGCCGTCGGATGTGGCGGGAGGATCGGCGACGATCAGCGTTTCGATGTCGCTCTCGTCGACGGCGAAGGCTGTCGCAATACGCGGCACGGTCGCGCTGCGACCGGCGCGCAGCAGTTCGAGGACGCGGCACGCATGCGGCATCATCACGGCAAAGTTCATGTTCTGGGAGCGACGGTCGCCGAGTGAGGCCGTGTTGATACCGATCACGCGACCGGTGCCGAGATCGATCAGCGGACCGCCGGAATTGCCCGGACTGATGGGCGCATCCGTCTGGATCATTGGATAACCGTTAGAGCGCGAGACGCCGGCCATGATGCCGCGGGTGGCGGTGAACGCATAACCGAGTGGGTGCCCGAAAGTGCCGAGGTCTGCACCGACGCCGGGTAATCCCTCACAGGCCAGAGGTGCTTCGATAGCCTCGGCCGGAATCGACGCGGTCGGTATCTCGAGCACGGCGATGTCTTGCAGGTTGTCGACGAAGAGCGCTTTGGTTGGAATGTTCTTGCCCCCACGGAACTGCGCCTCGATGAGGGCCGGGACATAACCGGCTACGTGCGCATTGGTCAGCACCCAACCGCGTTGCCGATCGACGAGAAAACCGGCGCCACGCCAACTACCCGGTTCGCTCTCGATGAAGCCGAATTCGGAGGTGACGGTGAGTTTGACGGTGTAGCTGCCTGCCGCCACGAAAGCCGCCTCGGCAGCCTCGTCGGCGCGTGCGACCGTCGAGATCGACAACAAAATCAGGGTGACAATCCAACGCGTGGTGAAGATTTGCATGGCAGGCATTATCGCCGTTTGCCGCTTCAACGGTTGATCCGCAGGGGCGCATAATGGACGCTCTCTACAGGAGATCGAATATGTACAAGTGGTTCGTGATGTCGATGGCCACCCTGGCGCTCGTCGGGTGCGAGTCGGGTTCCTCGCCGTTTCAGCGTCAGGCTGCAACCAAGGCGTCGACCTCGGGTTCGACAGCGGCCACCGCGACCAGCACGACGAAAGAGCCGAAGTTGCTGCAGCTCGGTGATTTCACGCTACCGGCCGGCTCGAAGTTGGACGACGCGAGCACTTTGGTCGTGGGCACCGACACGCGCTGGTTGGGGCGCGTGGTGCTGCGCACCACGCTCTCGCCCGTAGATACCTACAACCATTTCTTCCGCACTTTGAATGGTTCGGGCTGGAACCTGATCACCGCTTTGCAAGGCAAGACCAGTGGTTTGACCTTCGCACGCGGCGAGCGGGTCGCGACGGTGATGATCGAAGGTTCGGCCTTGTCCGGAACCTTGGTCACGATTTTGGTGACGCCGCGCGAAGGCGCGAATTGATCGATTGATTCGCGCTCGCGACCGCTCGCTCGACGTCTTTCGTGGGGCGACGGTCGCCCTGATGATCCTCGTCAACAATCCCGGCAGTTGGGATCATCTCTACTCGCCTCTAGCGCATGCCGCGTGGCACGGCTGGACGCTGACTGATCTGGTGTTCCCGTTCTTCTTGTTCGCCGTGGGTTATTCGATGGCGTTGACCTTGCCTGCGCTGCGAGCCGCAGGCATGGCGGCCTATGGCAGTCGGGTCTTGCGTCGCACCTTGGCGATTTTTGCGATCGGTTTATTGATCAATGCAAGTCCGTTCGTGCGTTGGGACGAAGTCGGTCAGTTGGTGCTGCGCGATATCGATGCGCTGCGCATCATGGGTGTGCTACAGCGTATCGCTCTGTCTTTCGGTATCGCAGCGCTGATCGTCGGCTGGGGTGACGTCCGCGCGGCTGTCGTGGCGATCGTAGTTCTGTTGCTCGGATACTGGTGGGCCTGTGTCGCTCTGGCGACGAGTGCGGATGCGTACTCACTCGAAGGTTTCTTTGGCACATCCGTCGATCGGCTGGTGCTCGGGGCGTCGCACTTGTACCAAGGTGAAGGGGTGCCGTTCGACCCCGAAGGCTTGGCGAGTACGATTCCTGCGATCGCCCAAGTCTTGATCGGATATGTCGCAGGACGCTGGTTGGCGCAGCGCTCGCAGGCCGACGATCTGCCGTGGGCGCTCATGGCGACTGCGGTCGTATTGTTCCTGGCGGCGCAATGGTGGTCGACCGTGCTGCCAATCAACAAAAAACTCTGGACGCCTTCCTACGTTTTATTGACGAGTGCGTTGGCGCTGGCCTGCGTAGCTTTGCTGCGGCCATGGCTCGCGTTCAGCAGCAGGTCATTCGTCGGATCCGTCTGCACGGATTTCGGGCGTAATGCCTTACTGATCTTTACGTTGAGCGGCTTACTGCCGCGCTTTCTGAACTTGGTACTGCTGCCCGACGGTTCGACGCCGCTGCGCTATGCGTACCGACAGCTCTACGCACCGTGGTTCGACCCGCCGTTGGCCTCGTTACTCTTCGCAGTGACCCAGCTGTGGCTGTATTGGTTACTGGTTCGGTATTTCAACCAACGGGGTTGGTATTGGCGAGTGTAAGATTCTCGCGTTGGTACATTCGGGGGTTTACATGACATTCGCATTGAAATTGATCGCTTCCGTGGTGGGAGTCGCGTTGCTGATATCGCCGGCGAAAGCCGACACGGTGATCACGGAGTGTGATCGCTTGGCGGCGCACCCCGAAGACCCGCAGAAGGTCACGCCTGGCGTGCACCAGAACGACATCGATTACCCGAAAGCGATTGCGGCTTGCGAGCAGGCGCTCGTCGCCAACCCGAGTGATCCGCGTGCTCGTTATCAACTCGCTCGTGTCCTGTTCTATACCAATCAGAACGAGCGAGCGGTGGCCGAGATGAAGCGCGCTGCCGACGCTGGGCACATCCAGGCGCAGTACATCTTTGCGACCTTCATCGCGCGACAACGACCGTTTGCGCCGACGGACATCTGTCTGGCCGAACAATATTGGCGGCAAGCAGCGACGGCAGGTCGACAAGCTGCGCGAGTGCAATACGTTCGCTTCACACTACAGCAGCGTTTTGCCGGTTGTGCCAATGTCGCCACCGATGCCGAGCTACGCAGTTTCGTCGATGGCATCGCCAAAGATTCCAAGAGTGTGTACGAAAATCTGTTCGTCGAAGATTTCAACGAAGGCTTGAAAAATCGTCCTTCAGAGGCCGCGCGCTCGAGCTGGCAACGTTGCCGAACTTCGCTCGGTCTGCCGGCCGATGAGCCGTGGCGAGTTCGTCGTTTCGGTGATACCGAGTCGATGACCAATGCACTGACCGCGCTGATTTTGAGCGGTGAAAAGACGGTCACGGCCACTACGCCCTGGTCGTACGGGCGTGATCCTGACCGCCGGCCTTACGAGGGCGCTTATGCCGTACTGTTGAACGGCAAGGGTGAGCCCGCTGGTGTGCTGCGCACGACGTCGCTGCAGACCAAGCCGTTCAATCAAGTCACCGAAGAGGATTCACGCTACGAGGGCAAGCCCGTGCGTCCCCTCGACGCGTGGCAGAAAGTGCACCGCGATTTCTTCAATCGCACGTTGGCACCGATCGGCAAAGCCTGGTCTGCCGACATGCCGGTGACGCTCGAGAAGTTCGAAGTGGTCTGTCGTTAGGGTAGAAGCGGTGCCGATTCACTCGGCGCCGATTCGATCAACTCGATCAGTTCACCGTCGGGACCGCGCGTGGTTGCGGCTCTGCGCCCTTTGTAGGCGGCGCTCGGGTGTCGAGCGGGTGGCGTGATCCACTCAACCTCGATGGCATCGAGATCGCGGACTGCGAAGCTGGTCATGGCGACGCCCGGTGGCAGCTCGCCGGTCGCCACCGGTCGGGTGATGGCATTGGCCGAATAGCCGTCGAACTCGATCAGGTTGCCGTGCTCGGCAAGACGAGCGGTGGCGATGGGCAGGGATGTTTCCGCATCGATGCCCTGGGCCCGGTTGATCATCGGATTGGGACGCGCTCGTAGTGCGCCCGGCTGAAGTGCGAAACGCTCGGCGTACCAATCGAGCGTGGCTCGAGGGTTGGTCGCTGCGAGCACCATAATGAAGATGCGCCCGATACGGCCTTTCGGATCGGGCAACACCGAGCGTGAGCGGTCACCGGTTTCCGCCGTCAGATACAGCACTTCCTCGTCGTTTCCAACGACCTGAAAGGCGCGGATCGACGGGATGGTGGCGAGGGGCTTCGGTTCGCCGATGACGCGAAACGGCGAGCCGCGCATCGATTCGAACAGGGCGTCCGGATCGTCGACCACGATTTCGATGGCGTTCCAGCCGAAGCTGGTGAGTGCCCGGTAACCCTCGGTACGCGGCGATTCGACGGCGCGCACGAAGACATTGGGCGCCGAATCCGGGCTCAACAGGATGTAGCGACGACCGGCTACGGCCGGTGCGCCCCAGGATGCGGCAAGTTCCGGCGAGACCGTGCCACGCTCTCGCACCCGGTAATCGAAGTGGCGGCCGTAGTGGATCTCGACCCAGTCGAGGTCTTGGGCAGCGATGGTCGCGATGTCGAACCGCTGCAGTAATGGGGCTGCGTTTGACCATGCTGAGGTCAGCCACAGTAGGGCAAAAACCGAAATGGCGGATTTGAGTCGCTGCACTGCGGGCATGCTAGCAACGCCGTTGCAACGGTGGCAAACCCCTATATTCGTCCGCCTCGACCGCCCGTGTATATTCAGACGCACTCTTGTCCCGTTCGATGCGAGGAGTTTCTACAAATGACGACGAGCGCCGAGGTTCGCCTGCCGAGACAAACGAAGGGCAAGCGACCCCACTTCTTCGAGGATCCCTCGATCGACCAAATGATGACCTTCCTGTTGGAGTTGACCACTGAGGTCGGCGTTCTGCGCGAGCGTCTCGATACGGTCGAGCGCCTGCTCGACACGAAGGGCAGCGTGACTCGCGCGGCGATCGAGGCTTATCAGCCGGATGCTGCTGCCGAGCAGGAGCGCGCAGCCTGGCGCGACGCGTATCTCAAGCGCGTCTTGAGGATGCACGCGCCGGAGTGATTGGCGCGAACGATGAATTTTGACGAATTCTGAGGAGGAGTTTTCCATGGCCGCGAACCCCAAAGATATCCCAGTGCCGAACATCGAAGAGTTGTTCCGACCGAACCATGATGAGCGCGCGCGACAGGGCATGGTCAGTATGATCCGCAAGCATGCGATCATCGACATGCGCCGTGCACTCAAGAGCGACTATGACGAGCGCATCGAACCGAAGCTCGAGCGCGAGGGACGTAAGCCCGAAGATTGGGCGGCGATCGAGAAGTCGCTCGAACGTGAACCCTCATATCGTTTCTATAGCGCTGTCCGCTACAACGCGCAGGAGATGTGCTACCTCTCCGTGCAGCCGGCCGTCGAGCGCGCGCTGCCCGAGATGATCGATCTGGCCAAAGATCTCGCTGTTCGTAATCCTGCGGGTGGATCGCTACGTCTGAATCCGAACCTCGAGATTCCACGCTACATCACCGCGCTCGATGTGCATTTGGCGCCGGGCTGGGTGCATGCGGAATACACCGCTGACGATGTCGCGCAGGGCGCGGTCGTAGCGTTCGGTGGTAAGGTGTTCTCGGGACAGCACCCGTATCGCAAAAAGCCGGGTGCCGTTGGTGAGTCGATCTCGTACTGGCTCAAGAAGAAGTTCCCTAATTTCAAACCCAAGCGCATCCTCTATCTTGGTACGACGACGGGCAAGAACCTGTTGCCGTACTGCACCGCCTATCCGAATGCCGAGGCCTACGGCATCGATGTCGGTGCGCCGGTGCTTCGCTATGGTCACGCGCTCGCCGAGCACGAGGGGATTCCCGTGCACTTCAGTCAGCAGAACGCAGAGGCGACGGATTTCCCCGATGGTCACTTCGATCTGATCGTCTCGAGCTTCTTCTTCCACGAAGTCTCGGTGAAGGCCACGAAGAAGATCCTCAAAGAATGCAATCGTCTGCTCGCGCCAGGTGGTGTGATGGTGCACATGGAGCTGCCTGACGAATCGACGGTCTCGCCGTACGAGAACTTCTTCTGGAACTGGGACACGCTCAACAACAACGAGCCTTGGTACACGTCTTATCGTGCGCAAGATCCGGTCCAACTCTGCGAGGAAGCCGGTTTTGCCCGCGACAAGTCGTTCAAGCTGCATGTGCCGGATATCCTGACTTTCGGCGAAGAACGTCACGCCAAGTTCATGCGCGGCGAACTCGAATCACCGGCCCACGGCAGTGGTGGTTGGTTCGTCTTCGGCGCGACGAAGATGTAAGCGCGCTAGTTTCGAGGGGGGTCTGATGAAACGGCGATCATTCGTGGCGGGAGCCGGGGCTTGGGCCGCGGCCGGTTGGTTAGGTGCGGGTGCCGCTCGGGCTTGGGCGGCAGCCAGCGACACACGCTACGACCTGATCGTCATCGGTGCGGGTACGGCGGGCATTCCGGCGGCGATCTTCGCGGCGGCTCGCGGCGCCCGGGTGTTGATGCTCGATGCCGCAAACGACATCGGTGGCACGCTGCATCTGTCGACAGGGCAGATGAGTGCGGCGGGCACGAAACTGCAGGCGTCGCTCGGTATCGTCGATTCGGCGCAGGCGCATTTCGACGACGTGATGCGTATCAGCAAAGGTACCGCTGATCCTGAGCTCGTCCGTCTCGCCGTCGACAACGCCGCCACCACCTTTGATTGGTTGATGGATCACGGCTTCAAGCCGTTACCCGATCATCCGGTCTTGGGGCAGGGTCACGAGCCTTATTCTCAAAAGCGGTATTACTGGGGCGCTGAGGGCGGTCGCACGATCCTCGCCGTGCTGCGCCGTGAATTACAGCCTTGGGTCGATCAAGGACGCGTCGACGTGTCTTTGTCGACGCCGGTGACAGCGCTGCTGACGAACGACGCGGGTGACATCGAGGCGGTGCGTGTCAAATCGGGGTTGGCCGAAACGGTATTCCGTGGTCGGCATGTACTACTCGCGTGCGGTGGCTATGTCTCGAATCCGCAGTTGTTCGAGCGGCTCTCCGGTGTGCGCGACTACGGCGACAACGGCTATCCCTATTCGCAGGGGGCTGGCATCGAACTTGGCATGTCAGTCGGTGGCTTCGTTCGTGGCCGAGAGAATTATTTGAGCAACTTCGGCTCGATCCTGGCGGATGATCAATTCCCGGCCAAGATGTTTGCGCGTTTCGTCGTCATTCCGCAGCAGCGCCAGCCTTGGGAGATCTTCGTGAATGCGCGCGGCGAGCGATTCATCCGCGAAGACGAGCCGAGCTTTGACAAGCGCGAGATGTCGTTGTTGTCGCAACCCGACCTGCGCTACTGGATCGTGTTCGACGAGGAGATTCTCGCCTCTGCGCCGCCCGGTGTCGGCGGATTTTCTCGCGAGGAAATCCGCGACGCGTTCGATGCTCACTCCTGGTTCATCAAGGCCGACACCTTGCCTGAACTCGCTGCGAAGGCGGGGATCGATACAGCCGGTTTGCTGCGCAGCGTCGAGGACTACAACCGCGGCGTCGCCCTGCGCCGTGATCGACTCGGGCGCACGCACTTGCCGAAACAGATCGTCAAGGCACCGTTCTACGCCATCCGTCACCAAGGCCACTCGACCACCTCGACGGTGGGGCTTGCCGTCAACGGCGCATTGAATGTCGTGCGCGCACGCGGCGAGCCGGTGCGTAACTTGTACGCTGCGGGCGAATTGCTCGGCGCGGGTCAGTTGATGGGTCAGTCTTTCGTCGGTGGGATGATGGTCACGCCGGCGATGACGTTCGGGCGACTATTGGGTCAAAGATTGCCTATCGGCGGAGTGCGTACATGAGAATGCGATGGCGGGGTGTGATCCTCGCATTATTGTTGGGGCCCATCATGACGCAGGCAGCCACGGATCCTTCGCAGCAACGGACAGTGCTCGGCTCGATCGGGCTCGAAGGCGTGCGGGTCGAGCGCGGCTATGCGCCATCGCCGCTCGGACAGATTCATTACCAAGATGTCGGTGTGGCCAAAGACGGACAGCCGATCTATGTGCTCTTCCATCAAGTACCGTGGTTTCATATCTATTACAGTCGCGCGCAAGCGGAACTTGCCAAGCGTGGCATTCGCTCCATCGCCTTCGATACGCCGGGGTATGGCCTGTCATCAAGGCCGTCGCAAGCGCCCTCGATCGCCGACTATGTGACTGCGTTGCGAGCTGCGCTCGCGCATCTCAAGGTCGATCGCGCCGTCGTCGTCGGTCATCACACGGGTGTGACGCTCGGCGTCGAGTTCGCGCGCCGCGCGCCGGAGCAGGTGCAGTGTCTCGTGGGACACGGTGTGCCGATCTATACCGAAGCTGAAGCGAAGGCGCGTCTTGCCAACCCGCACTGGAATCAGAACTACAAGGCTGATGGCGCGCATCTCTCGGAGAGATATACCTTCCTTTCTGGGCGTGTCGCCGGCAGCCCCGACGCCCTGCATTGGTCTGTGTTCTCGCTTTTCCTAGCCGGGCCCAACGAGTGGTTCGGTCATCACGCCGTGTTCCGCTACGACATGGCCGATGCCCTCAAAGAATTGAAGGTGCCGATGATCGTGCTCAGCAACCCGGACGATTTGCTCGACTTCACCCTCGATCGTGTACGGGCATTGCGACCGGACTTTAGCTACCGCCGGCTCGAGGGCACGTCATCCAATATGGCGTTTGATCAGCCGGCCGAGTGGATCGAGGCCGTCACCTCGAGCGTGGCCGCGAGCTGTCCGCGTTGAGGCGAACCAGTCTGCCCGGTCGCGCGCTCGTAACCTCGCCTTGGGTAGCGACCGCTTGGCCGGCGACCCAAGTGCCGATATAGCCTTCGCCCTTCTGCAGCAGGCGGCGACCACCCGCGGGTAGATCGCGCACGATCTGTGGCATGCCGGTGTCGAGGCGCGATGCGTCGATCAGATTCAGATCGGCACGCAAACCCACGGCAATCTCGCCCCGATCATTCAGTCCCATGTGACGTGCATTGCGGCGTGTCAGCATCTCGATGACGCGCTCGATACCAAGACCGCCATCGGCGATCGAGTGACCCCAGCGCGTCATGAGATACGTCGTCGTGCTCGCATCGCAGATCGTGCCGACGTGAGCACCCGAGTCCGAAAGGCCGTAGAGCGCGCGCGGATGCCGCAGCATCTCGCCGACTACGTCGAGCGAGCCATCGTTGTAGTTGAAGATCGGAAAATGCACTAGGTTCGAGCCATCGCCTTCGACTAGATAGTCGTACAAGGCTTCGATTGCACTGCATCCGCGCTGTTTCGCGACGACGTAAAAGCTTTGGGTGACGGGAGGCTCATAGTTGGGCGAACGACGCCCGCTCGTCATCAGCGGGAACATGCGTGCGCTGATGAGGTCGAGTTTGGCGAGCATCAGATCGACGATCGGCGGTACCGACGTGCCATCGCCCGAGAGTCGCCCAGACTTCTCATTGAGGATGCGCGCTTTGCGCGAGGGTTCACGTAGCGCAGCGGCGCGCTCGGCGAGCGGTAGCGCGGCGACTTCGAGATAGCCCGGAAATCCCATGAAGGGATGGAAGGTGGTATCGAGCCCGAGAATGGCGCCGATGCCTCGGGCACCCGCCTGCAACGAGAGCGGCAAACCCTGGGCAACGGCCGCATCGGTGCGGGCACGAATGGCACGCCATTGCTCTCCTCCTGGGTCACGCTGCAACCAGGTCATCGACAGAGGGCGACCACTCTCGCGCGCCAGCAGTTCCACCAGGTCGAACTCGGCGTCGAATCCATCAGGGCCATGCAACAAATTGAAATCACTGACGAGCTGGACGACACCGCGCTCGCGCCCGCGAAACACGGCGGCAAGCGCTGCGAGTTCACGCGCATCGGCATCCGAGGCTGGGGTGGCAACGCCCGCCGTCGTTCGATGATTGTCGGTACGTCCAGTCGAAAACCCCGCTGCACCGGCATCGAGTGCCTCGCCGAGCGTGCGACACATCGCTTCGATTTCTGTAGGCGTTGCGACTTCCTGCGCGAGAGCACGATCGCCCATGATTGCCATGCGTAGCGGGTCGTGCGGTACCTGCACCAGGAAATCGAGGCTGTGCGGCATGCGGTCGAGAGCATCCATGTATTCGGGAAAGCTCTGCCAGTCGAAGCTCACGCCCTCCGCGAGTGCGGCTCCCGGAATATCCTCGACTCCTTCCATCAAAGAAATGAGATCGTCGACGGCCCGTTGCTTGTCACCGCTGCGTAGTGGTGCGAAACCGACGCCACAATTACCGAAAACGACGGTGCTCACACCATGGTGGATGCTCGGGCTGAAGGTTTCGTCCCAACTAGCCTGGCCGTCGAAATGGGTGTGGATGTCGACGAAGCCCGGCGTCAACCAAGCGCCCGAGGCGTCGATGCGCTGCTGCGCCGGCGCTGTGATCCGCCCGATCTCGGCGATGAGGCCATTCTTGATGCCGACGTCGGCGGTGCGAGCAGCCTGACCGCTGCCATCGAGGACGGTTGCGCCTTCAAACACCAGATCGTGCATCGAACTGTCTCCAAAGAAATGCCAGGCTCATACCCGAGACGATGTGCCAAATGCCCCATAGGCTCGCGATGATCACCATGCCGAGATCGGAATCGAACTGCAAGGCGATGATGCCGAGGGCGAGCCCCGAGTTCTGCATGCCGGCCTCGACGGTGATGGCGCGGCGTTGTGCGCTGCCGAGAGCGAACAGGATGCCAGTGGTCCAGCCGAGTGCGAGACCGAGCGCGTTGTGGGCGACGACGAGCGCGAAGGGCAGCAGGATCGCCGCATTCAGCAAGTGCCGTTCGCGAATCAAGCCGATCACGATGAAGAGCAACAGAGCGATCAAGCCGAAGCGGCCGAGCGGCGCTTGCCATCGGTCGGCGAGCGCTGGACGGCGGTGTCGTAGCCACAAGCCCGCGAGCAGCGGGATACCGAGCAAGAACAGCAGGCTCGAGGCGATGTCCATCGGTGACAGCAACAACTCCTGCATGAACGAGCGTGTCGCCGGATTGGCGCTCATCGTCCAAGCGAAGTTGAAGGGCGTGAGTACGAATGCCAGCACCGTGGCGACGGCCGAGAGGCTCACCGAATAAGCCGTATCACCGCGGCCCCAGTGTGTGACTACATTCGACAGCGATCCGCCGGGGCAACAAGCGACGAGCAGCATGGCCGCTTCGGTGGAAGCGGGTAGATCGAGGGCGAGAGTGATCAGCCATGTCGCTACTGGCAGCCAAACGAATTGCGGCAGTAGGCCGATGGCGATGTTGCGCGGCATGGCGAACACGCGCGCGAAGTCACTCGTATGCAGCTCAAGCGCCACGGCGAAAACCATCGTCACCAAGACGAGGCTCAGCACCGCTTGCTGCAGTTGCATAGATTGGCGGGATCAGCGCGCCAGCGAGACTTCGACGCCGATCGGGCAGTGATCGGAGAGTTTACGTTTGAGCGCGTCGCCCTCATCGTAGGTCGTACGAATGAAGGAACCGGGCCGCCGATCGGCTGCGAGCTTCTCGCCGAGCACCACGTGATCGATATAGCTGCCGTAGTTCTGTCCTGCTGAGCAATTCACGAAGCGTTCGCCACTCGAAACGTTGACGAGTCGCGCGCCTGCCGGTTCGCCATCGTCGATCTCAGCCCAGAAGTTGCGCAACGTGCCGTCATCGGTGCGCGCAGGGCCGCGGATACTGAAGTCGTGATTGAAATCGCCGAGGATGGCGAAGCGACGATCAGCCGCCGCTTGCTCGTCGATCCAAGCCTCGAGCAGCGGGACCTGTTTGGCGAGAGTTTCGCAATCGCGGCGCGGATCGTCGAGCGGGCGGCGCGGGCAACCCGCTTTCAGATGCACCGAAAGCAAATGGATCTCGCGGCGATCGTCTGGGTACAACACGAGATGCGCTCCACTGCGAACTCGTCCGCCGAGGGACAGGGACTCGACATCCGGGGCGCAGCGGAAGGGAATACCTTTGCGTATCGCGAAACCGTTGTTCTGGACGCCCGGACGTTTCGTGAAACAGAACTCGTGTTTCGGAAAGACTTTACGAGCCGCAACCGATCCGTCGACCTCCTGTAGCGCGACGACGTCGGCATCGAGGTCGGCGGCGACTTTGCGTAGCGCGCGAAAGTCGGCTTCCGAGCGTTGCAGTTCGTCCGCTACGTTGCACGGGATGTATCGCGCCCGATTGCCGGGCGATGCATTGCGCGGCAAACAGCTGGCGGTGAGTTCGCGAAATTCGCGCGGCGCGATCAACCACTCGAGATTCCAGGTGGCCAAACGCAGGGTGTTGCCGCTCCCCGTATTCGAGGCGCTGGCGTCGTTCGTCCAGACGAGCAGGGCCAGCAACAAGGCAGATAGAGTAGAGGTGTGACGCATACCGTGAATTACAGCATGCTAGGCTCGAGTTTGCTTCAACGGGAGAAGGTTTATGGGTCGTGACGCAAGGGGATATCGGCGCTTGTTCGGTGTGCTCGGACCCTCCACCAATACGATCGTGCAGCCCGACTACGACGACATGCGGCCGGTCGGGGTGACCAACCATTACAGCCGGATCTACACGCCCAATTCCCGCGCTATCAGCGACGAAACCTTCATGGCTGCCACGCACACCATCGGCGCTGGTGTGATCGATGCGGTGCGCAGTGTGATGACCTGTGAGCCCGATTACCTCGTCATGGGTATGTCGGCGGTGACTTTCTACGGTGGTTACGCCGGCGCGGAAGCCTTTCGAGAGAAGGTGGAGCAGGAGGCCGGAGTACGAATTTCGATCGGCTCGCACGCCTGCACGGCCGCCCTGAAGGCGTACGGCAACATCCGTCGTATCGCCTTCTTCTCACCCTATTACCCGATCGCCAATGCCGAGGTGAGGCGCTATTTCGCCGACGCGGGTTACGAGACCGTACGCGATGCCGCCTTGCGCGCGCCGTCCTGGACGGCGATTGCGCAGATTCCCGAATCGCGCTGTCGCGAGGTGCTGCGCGAACTCGACGGACCGGATGTCGATGCGATCTTGCAGGTGGGTACCAATCTGTCGATGGTGCGGCTCGCCGCCGAGGCGGAGCAGTGGCTCGGCAAGCCCGTTATCGCCATCAACACGGCAACTTACTGGCATGCGCTGCGCGCCAACGGTATCGACGACCGCATGTCGGGCTATGGCCGCTTGTTGTCGGATTTTTAGCTGCTGCGCATAATCGACCGAACGGAGGTGCGCTCATGTTGGAACTGAAACACGATTTGCGATTGGCGAAAACGCGCGACGAGAAGGCGCGTATGAATTTCGTCTCGGGTTTGCGCGCTCATGTCTTGAACGATATGGCGAGCGGTATGCGATCGGTTTACGACGCAGATGTCGAACCGCAGTTCCGTCGCGAACATCATCGCGCGCCGAAGGACGGTCCCGAAGTGCATAAGGCCATCAAGGCCAACGACTATTTCAAGTTCTATTCGACTTTGCGCGTCACTGCACAAGACATGGTGTGGCAGTCGGTCATGCCGCCACTCGAGCGCAATCGTCCCGAGCTGAAGCAGAAGGCGGCGAAGCTCTCGGTCAAGGGTAAGGGCAAGGCACGCGGCACGTTGCGACTGAAGCCGAAGTTCGAGGTGCCTCGTTACGTCTCGGCCATCGATGTGCATCTGATGGCGGGTAACTACGACGGTGAGTACGAGAAAGACGATCTTGCCGCCGGTTCGCTCTACGACAACGGTCTGGCCGTTTTCTCATTCGGTCTGATGGGGCAGAACCTCGATGACATCGGTCAGTCGATCGCCGGTTTCATCCGCTTGAAGTATCCGAATCTGAAGCCGAAAAAGATCCTCGATCTCGGTTGCACGATCGGCCACAACACGGGCTCCTGGAAAGATCATTTCCCCGAGGCCGAGGTGCACGGCATCGATGTCGCTGCGCCTTGCCTGCGTTATGCGCACGCGCGTGCCCAGGCTCAGGATCGCGAGGTGCACTTCCACCAGATGAATGCCGAGCAGCTCGACTTTCCGGATGCCAGCTTCGATGTGGTGTTCTCGTCGATGTTCCTGCACGAGGTCCCGAAGAAGAGCATCGCCAAGATCATGGACGAGGCCTATCGAGTGTTGAAACCGGGCGGTCTCATGCTGCACATGGAGTTGCCGCCGAACTCGCAGTTGTCGGCCTACGACGCGTTCTATCTCGATTGGGATAGTGCCTACAACAACGAGCCTTTCTACAAGCCGTTCCGCGACTTGCGTCCCGAAGATCTGTGTCAGAAGGCAGGCTTCGATCCCAAGAAGTACGTGCAATTCGTGATTCCGTCGGTCGGTTGGTACGGCGAGAAGGTGTGGCGCGAGGCAGCCACCCGTCCGCCCGAGGTCGACAGTGACAAAACCGGCCGTCTGACCGACGGTATTCTTTGGTATTGCTTTGGAGCTTGGAAATGAGTCGACAACCGATGCGCCGCACCATTCGCGGAGGCCGCCCCTATTTCTTTGCCGACCCTGCGATCGACAAGGTGTTGAACATGGTCGTGGTGCTGGCGAGCGAAGTCTGGACGCTACGCGAGCGGTTGATGGCGATGGAAGCGATTCAGGTGACGCGCGGCGGATTGAAGGCGGGCGAGATCGATCGCTTCGAGTTCAAGCCCGAGGATGAAGCGAACCTCTCGGCTCAAAGAAAAGAATATATCGACAGTTTGTTCCGGGTGCTTGCCGAGCAAGTGGATGAGGCGCGGCGCAGCAAGCCAGCTCCGAGTGCAGCGCCGGTCAAGGCTCAGAAGCCGAAAGCCCCGAAGTCGAAAGCTTCGAAGTCGAAACCCAACAAGGCGACGGCGCGCAAAAAGAAGTAGGCGCGGCCGCCGCCGCGCCCCGTCGGCGAACCGATCAGGCGCTACGTAGCGCCTGATCGAGATCTTCCTTCAGATCGTCGATGTGCTCGATGCCGATCGACAATCGCACCATGTCTTCGGAGACGCCCGCCTTGGCGAGCTCTTCGGGCGAGAGTTGACGGTGCGTCGTCGAAGCGGGATGGGTCGCCAGTGATCGGGCATCGCCGATGTTGACGAGGCGAATGACGAGCTTCAGCGCATCGAGGAACTTCTCGCCTGCTGCTCGCCCGCCCTTCACGCCGAACGTCAGGATGCCGGAGGCGCGTCCAGCCAAATACTGTTGAGCCAGCGCGTGATCGGGGTGATCCGGTAAACCGGCATAGTTCACCCAGGATACGGCCGGATGCTGCTGCAGGAATTTTGCGACTGCGAGCGTGTTGTCGCAGATGCGATCCATGCGTACGGCCAACGTCTCGATACCCTGCAGGATCAAGAACGAATTGAACGGCGAGAGCGCGGCGCCCATGTTGCGCAGTGGCACGACTCGAGCGCGCGCGATGTAGGCCGCGGGCCCTAGCGCCTCGGTGTAGACGACGCCGTGATACGACACGTCTGGTTCATTGAGACGTTTGAATTTGGCCTTGTGGTCAGCCCACGGAAACTTGCCGGAATCGACGATGGCGCCGCCGATGCTGTTGCCGTGGCCACCGAGATACTTGGTCAGCGAGTGCACGACGATATCGGCACCATGGTCGAAGGGGCGGCAGAGATACGGTGATGGCACCGTGTTGTCGACGATCAATGGCACACCGCGTTCATGAGCAATTTTGGCCAGCGCGCCGAAGTCGGTGACGTTGCCGAGCGGGTTGCCGATCGATTCGCAGTAGACCGCTTTGGTTTTCGCATCGATCAACGCGGCGAACTCCGCAGGCTTGCGCGGATCGGCGAAACGCACCTCGATGCCAAATTGCGGCAGCGTATGTGCGAAGAGATTGTAGGTGCCACCGTAAAGGGTGCTCGAGCTGACGATGTTGTCGCCGTGTTCGGCGATGGTCATCAGTGCGTAGGTGACGGCGGCGCTGCCGGAGGCGAGCGCGAGTGCACCGATCCCGCCTTCGAGTTCCGCGACGCGCTTCTCGAGCACGTCCGTCGTCGGATTCATGATGCGGGTGTAGATGTTGCCCTGCACTTTGAGGTCGAACAGATCGGCGCCGTGTTGCGCACTGTCGAATGCGTAGGAGCTCGTCTGATAAATCGGAACGGCGACGGACTTGGTGGTCGGGTCGGGGGTGTAGCCGCCGTGGACGGCGATGGTTTCTGGGCGCATGACGATCAGCCTCGCGATGGATGGAGCGAATCATGGATGAAGCAAATCGAGGATAGCGGAGCGGTCCATCCCTCGCGCTGACGAAGTCGCATGAGGCGATAACAGCGCGTTATAGCCGGCTCTTTACCGATTAAGATGCGGTTGCCTATGAATGAAGACACTACGGCCGAGAGGCTGCAGAAAGTATTGGCCGGCCTTGGTCTCGGCTCACGGCGCGAGATCGAAGAGTGGATTCGCGCTGGGCGTGTGACCGTCAACGGTAAGCCGGCAGAGCTTGGCGCACGCGCCGGCCCCGCGGATGAGATCGCGATCGATGGCAGGGCAGTGCAGCGCGGCACGTCGAGCCCGACCCCCGAAACCGTCGTTCTCGGTTACCACAAGCCCATCGGCGAAGTGACGACCCGCAAAGACCCTGCCGGGCGTCCAACTGTTTTCGATCGGTTACCAGCGCCACCCTCGGGCCGGTGGATCGTCGTCGGGCGTCTCGACGTGAACACCTCGGGTTTGCTGCTGTTTACGACCGACGGCGAGCTGGCGCATCGGCTCATGCATCCATCGTCCGAAGTCGAGCGCGAGTATCTGGTTCGCGTGCGGCATCAGCCGGATGCCGCCACGCTCGTCAGGCTTCAGCAAGGCGTGCAGCTCGAGGATGGCTGGGCGCGATTCGATCGACTGATAGCGGAGCGAACCACCGACGGGCATGCCTGGTTTCGGGTCGTGCTGCACGAGGGGCGCAACCGCGAGGTGCGTCGCTTGTGGATGGCGGTGGGCCACGAAGTAAGCCGATTGATCCGCCTGCGATACGGTCCGGTCGAATTACCTCGCGATCTGCGCCCAGGTGAAGCGCGGTTGCTGCCGAAGGCGCTCGTGCAACAACTCAGCGAAACTTGTCGGGCCGCAGCACTTCCACATCCTGTACCCACATGACGATGGCGTAGTGCTCGTAGTACTTCTCGCGCAGTTTGCTCAGTACGAGTTCGGCCAACGGTGTGTCGCAGACGATCTCGACTCGGATGTTGCTGCTGTGTCCCCAGTGTGACGCGCGCAGCCCCTTGTCGCCGCGACCGCGTGCATCACTGATCGTGTAGCCCCGTACGCCCAAGGCTTCGATTTCCCGCACGAGATCGCGTTCGAGATTCGATTCGGTGATCACCGTCAACAATTTGCGGTGCGTTTGCGCGAGACCGGTCATGACGGCATCTCCATGAGCCAAGTGGCGATCCGCTGATAGAGCGGAATACCGATAAGGATATTGAAGGGGAACGTGATGGCGAGCGCCGCCGTGAGCGACAGCGCGGGGTTCGCCTCCGGGACGGCACTGCGCATGGCGGCGGGCGCCGCGATGTACGAGGCGCTGGCCGCGAGGGTGGCGAGTAGGATCGTGCCCCCGAGCGAGAGGCCCATGAGCTGCGCGAAACCGATGCCGATCATCGCGAAACAGGGCGGGATCAGCAGGGCGAAGGTGCCCATGAATAGTCCGTAACGGCGAAATCCGCCGAGGTGATCTGCCGCGATCAAGCCCATTTCGAGCAGGAAAATCGCCAAAATGCCCTTGAAAAGATCGAAAAAGAGTGGCGATAGCGGTTCGAGGCCAACCGGCCCTGCCGCCCAGCCGATGACCAGGCCGCCAAGCAGCAACAGCACGCTTTTACCGAGCAGTACCTCGCGGGCGATTTCGCCCCAGGGCGTGCCGGCTTGGATACCGCGGGCGAGCAGGATGCCGAGGATGATCGCCGGGATCTCGAGCAACACCAGCAGCAGCGGCAGGGTGGGCTCGTAGGCGATGCCGGCGGTGCCCAAGAAAGCAACCGCCACGGCGAAGGTGCCGATGCTGACCGAGCCATAGTGGGCGGCGACCGCGGCGGCGTTGGCGCGATCCAGTCGTCCAAGCGCTCGCAGTATGAAAAACGCCAGGAAAGTCAGCAGGATGCCGAGCAGCAAGGTGAGCGCGAGATCGCTGACGAGACCGGTCGCGGGCTGGCGCGCCAACTCGATCCCGCCCTTCATACCGATGGCGAGTAGCAACAAAGTGCTGACGAACTCGTAGATCGCCGGCGGCAGTCGCAGATCCGCCTTCAACACCCCGGCGAGCAGGCCGAGGGCGAAGAACAGGACGATGGGGTCGATTCCACTCAACATTTATTCAACTCCATTGACACTCCCCATGCTGGAAATCACAATAGGCGGCTCGTTTCACGCGGAGGGGTACCCAAGCGGC
>JACCDK010828797.1_pt1 | contig 20213 bp, 15 predicted proteins | sample 7445871 | NCBI WGS metagenome assembly JACCDK01 (sample SAMN15323436, study PRJNA562643) | freshwater metagenome | isolation source: river surface water | place: USA:Blue River Watershed | collected 2017-08-15
AGTAATGAAATTACCTCAAAATTCCACCCGAATATAAAAATTATTTCTTGGCAACTTTAGGGGAGAAGATGATGCTCATACGCTTACCTTCCAACTTAGGCATATCATCGGGTTTACCCACATCTTCCAAGCCTTTCGCGAAGTTTAATAACAACATTTCTCCACGCTCTTTGAAAACAATGGTACGACCTACGAAATGAACGTAAGCCTTAACCTTGGCACCTTCTTTTAGAAAGTTAACCGCATGCTTCAATTTGAAATTAAAATCATGTTCATCTGTATTCGGGCCGAAACGGATTTCTTTAATGACCGTCTTCGTTGCATTGGCCTTGATTTCTTTTTGTTTCTTCTTTTGATCGTACTTAAACTTCGCATAATCAATTACCTTACAAACAGGAGGGACGGCTTTCGGAGAAATTTCTACTAAATCCAAACTTTGGGCCTCTGCAATCGCCAAGGCTTTGGCGAATGGATAAACTCCAATCTCGATGTTTTCACCTACTAAACGAACTTCTTCAACTCCACGAATCAGTTGATTAATACGATAAGGTTCTTCTTCTCGTTTATTTCCTCGGTAATTGTTGTTGGGGCGTAAAGCCATAAATAATATTTTGGTTTAAATAAAAATCACTTCGAAGCTAATTTAAAAAGGGCGCAAATGCAAACAAATATCGTTCAAGCGCTTAAATAATCCATTTTTTTAAGATGAATGGGAATGTTGATTAATTTCCTCTCCAGCTAATGCCATAAAGGCATCTAAGGTCATCATCCCTAAATCTCCTTCGCCTTTCTTACGAATACTCACCATCCCCTCTGCTTGCTCTTTTTCCCCCACAATAATCATGAATGGAACCTTACCCACTTCCGCATCTCGTATTTTTCGGCCCATCTTCTCGTTGCGATGATCCACATAACCCCGCAAATCACGTTCCTGAAGTCGCAAATACACTTCATTCGCATAATCCTCATATTTCTCGGAAATTGGTAATACGGCTAATTGATCTGGTGACAACCACAATGGGAAGTTACCTGCTGTATTTTCTATCAAAATAGCCACAAATCGTTCCAATGAACCAAATGGTGCCCTGTGAATCATCACAGGACGGTGTTTTTGATTATCAGAACCTGTGTATTCTAATTCAAAACGTTGAGGTAATTGATAATCTACTTGAATGGTACCTAATTGCCACTTACGACCAAGCGCATCGCGTACCATAAAGTCTAACTTAGGACCATAAAAGGCGGCTTCACCGTATTCAACCACCGTAGGCAATCCCTTCAGTTCAGCTGTCTTGATAATGGCCTGTTCCGCACGTTCCCAATCCTCATCATTTCCAATGTATTTTTCCCGATTCTCACGGTCGCGCAAGGAAACCTGTGCCGAATATTCATGGAAACCTAAGGCTTTAAAGACATAAAGCACGAGGTCAATTACTTTCATAAATTCTTCCTCGACTTGATCTGGCCGACAAAATATATGTGCATCATCCTGCGTAAATCCACGCACACGGGTTAAGCCATGTAACTCTCCTGATTGCTCGTAACGATAAACCGTTCCAAATTCTGCTAAACGCAAAGGTAAATCTTTGTAAGAACGCGGTTTTGTCTTGTAAATCTCACAATGATGTGGACAATTCATCGGCTTCAAAAGATACTCTTCTCCTTCATCCGGTGTATGAATGGGTTGGAACGAATCCTTGCCATATTTTGCATAGTGCCCTGAAGTCACATACAATTCCTTACTCGCAATATGCGGAGTTACTACGGGAGAATATCCCGCACGAACCTGCGCACGCTTTAAAAAATTCTCCAAACGCTCCCGCAAAATAGTTCCCTTCGGTAACCACAAGGGGAGACCCATACCTACTTTTTCCGAGAATGCGAACAATTCTAATTCTTTACCCAGCTTTCGGTGATCACGACGCTTAGCCTCTTCCAAAAGGAATAAATACTCCTCCAATTCTTTCGCCTTCGGGAAAGTTATGGCATATATACGCGTCATTTGCTTACGCGTATCATCTCCACGCCAATAAGCACCCGCTACGCTTAATAATTTGACTGATTTAATAAATCCCGTACTAGGAATATGAGGTCCACGACATAAATCCGTAAAGTTACCTTGCGTATAGAATGTTATTTTTCCATCCTCTAAACCCTCTAATAATTCGAGCTTATACTCGTCGTTCTTTTCTTTAAAATAGGCGATGGCATCCGCTTTTGAAACGGATTTACGCAGATAATCACTCTTCTGACGAGCAAGCTCAACCATCTTATCTTCAATCTCCTTGAACTGATCCGATCCAAACTCCTTTCCACCTAAATCAATGTCATAATAAAATCCATTCTCAATCGCTGGACCGATACCAAATTTCGTTCCTGGGTATAAAGCTTCAATAGCTTCCGCCATTAAGTGGGCAGATGAATGCCAAAACGTCTTTTTACCCTCCGTATCGTTCCAGGTCAACAATTGAACACGAGCATCCGATTCAATCGGTGTAGAAGCATCAACCACTTCATCGTTCAATTTTGCCGCCAACACATTACGTGCTAAACCTTCCGAAATTGACAAAGCAATATCCATGGGTGTTACACCTTTTTCAAACTCACGAACCTGACCATCAGGAAAAGATATTTTAATCATAGAAAAAAAATTTTTCAAAGTTACAAATTTACCCGCATTAAATGCTTTGAACACAAAAATTAAGGCGCATTAATTTGAGAGGAATCCGCCTTCACTTGGGTAGAATCAACTCGCTTACCCAGGATCCGATCGTACAAACTATTAATCCGAACATCCGAACCATATAGTTTCCGAGCAGAATCCAGTAGCGCAATACTCTTGTCTCTTTGCCCCACATTCAGTCGAATGAATGCACGCAAATAAAGGATATCTCTCTTAAGAAAATTTACACCCTCCATCGCATCCAATTGCTTATCCGCTAATTCATATTTCTTTCGTTCAAAATAAAATCGAGCCATGCGAAAGCGAATATGAGGATTGCGAGGTAACCAAGTAATTACTTGATTATAAACTTTCTCAGCTCGTTCAATTTGATTCAGATGAACTAAAAAATCACCCCAAGACATCATTAAAAAAGGATCAGATGGATATTTTTTTAACTCCGACAATAGGTGTTTCTGATAAGAAAGATTTTCCAAACGCCCTATTCGATACGAAAAAAAAGCATGGGACAAGGTCGGGTGATCTATATTCTTCAAAGCGATTGATTCTAGTGCCCCAATACTATCTGAACGCACTTGCCTCAATAAGTATTGATAAAAAAACTTATCACTTTTGGGTATTCCTGCCTTTTGAGTCTTCATTAAATAAGATCGTGCTAGCCGTTTCTGATGCTGTTGAGCATATAAATCAGCCAATAACATGTAAAGACTCGCAGAAGCCAAACCACTGGATTCCACTAATTTAGCATCCTCTAGAGCTTGTTCGGCCAAACCCAACTGACATTTAATTTTTGCCGAGAGCAATAAAAAATCAACATCCGTAGGGACTTTTTTCAATGCATTTTCGATGTCTTCCTCCGCTGCATGGTAGGCGCGTAAATCAAAATAGGCTTTGGACCGTAAAAAATAAAGATTGGCTCCATCTTGATTTTGAAGCAAATTTGAAAGGTAGGCAACCCTGACCGCTGGATTGACAGGCTTTGAAAATTCTAATAATGCCGGAATTGTTTCTCCTCTCGAATCCTGGGTTTGATCACAGGATATCAGGAAAAATAAACTCACAATAAAAAGAAAAAACTGCTTAATCAAAACCCAATATCGATTACTAGTGGTACAACTACCCAGGATTTACTGTCGGTCAAATACATGGTTCGCACACCCAATTCAAACTCTTGAGAAAAACGCATGGCATGAAATTGTGCCGACAAATCTACCCCGAATGTATGAAATGATTTTGACTTCGTATCTGCATAATCTCTACCTACACCGGAATCACCAAAAAGATTACCTTTCAATCGCGTGACATATAGCAGTCGACCTAAATTTATGTTCGTATTTGCTATTGGAAAACGATAATCTAGGCTCATAGTCGACAAACGATTGAACGAAGTATACAAATATCCTCTCGGAAAAAATACGGTACTTCCAAAGCGATAATTGCCCTCAGATTCTTGTTGGTATGCATAACGAATCGAAACACCGTCATGTTTAAATGGACCAGGCAAAAAAATCTGTGCTTGAACATTCCATAATTCAGCACTTAAACTTTGTTTAAATGCCGTACCACTCCAATTGGCCCGAAGCACCAGACCTTTTCTACTTTGAACATCCCACAAGCTTCTACCCAAGAGTTTACTGTAAATAAATTGATGCTTTAAAAATTGATATTGACCATTGAAAGGTTCTGAAAAATAACGTCTTCTTAAATCATACCCTTGAACATGCAAAAAGCCTAAGTTCGAACCAAACTGTAAATTTTCTTGATAGGCACTGTGAGTCAAATTTAGTGGAATACGATAGCCGATATCCCAAGTGGTTTGCCGCCATTCGTCGGTTCGAAGACTATCTAATGGACGTTTATTATCAACATAGATTTGAGTTTTTCGATCAGCTGTTTGAAAATTAACATCAATGATGGGGAACCAAGCCTGATAAGACAACTTAGCAAATTGAGTCAAATTCCGCTCACTCATTCCATATTGCACACCGGCAGATGCCTGAAGCGAATTCAAAACATCTCTAGATATCACACTGAATTCCAATTGATTACCTGAAGAAGAAACCAAAGGCCCCCAAGTAAATGGTTGAAAAACATTCCATTTAGAAACCGGCTTTGTTGGATATATGGGACCACTAGCTAATTTATGATCAACCAGTTGTTTATTCGCTATTTGTACGGAACGAGAAAGAATTGGGCGCTTAACAAGAAATTGCCCTTTCGCACTGTAGGAAGTATAAACAATCGAATCACCCCAAGTAACAGCAGAATATGCACCCCAAACTTCATTTGTGATCACTTCCAATCGCTTATCTGACTTATGTAATCGAGCGATTTGATCAATATCTTCATCGGGAAAATTCAGGTAAATCCAATCTCCAGAAACGAAAGGATGCGCTATGTTGCGTTCACCCATTGAATAATGAACTAAATCTTCATTTTGAACATAATTCCACTGTACAACAGATTTAGTCCCATTGATTTTACTAATAAATACAACATCTTGTTGAGAACCTAGCCGAGCTTGAAGGAACTGTTCCCCAGGTTGCGCTTTTCGTTCAGCCAATAATTGTTTGGTTGATAAATCAAAAACACGCAAGGCAGAACCACCATTTTCATCTAGTTCAATCAATGAGATTACCTTGGAATCCGGTGAAATACTCGGATTAATCCATCTTAATCCTTGATACCAATAACTTTTCCGACCTGTCCGATGGGAAAAAAACACCAAACGAGAGCGTTGTTCTTGTCCCCACCGCGGATGAAAAACCATTTCAGCCCATATACTCCATTCGGATGAACTACTGAACATAGCAGGATCTATCCATGGACCCAAATACGTTAATCGGCGTTCCGATTTAGCACTGATTTCAACCAATTGTTTGATATCAGAAAAACCTCTCTTGATGGCAACTATTCTTCCATCTGGTAAAACATTAGGATACAAATACTGGGTAAATCCTTTTTTCCATTTCGTTTTTGGCGTCTGATCTTTACTCAGTTGTTGCAATTGTTCAGTTGCATAGCGATCAATCGATTTACCCGAAATCTTCTTGAATTCCCTAGAAAACCCAAATAAAAATGGATGATCTAAACTGGATTGCCATAAACGGGGGATAAACTCAGGGCCAAAATCCCTCGACATGGATTGACTTAAAAATTGCCCAACCACATAATGATTTGGGACAAGTTGTTGGTAGGATCTACCCATTAATTTGGAATACGATGGAACACCTATTTCGGTCACAAAAGCCTGAAGTGGACGTTTAAATTGTGGAATATTGGAACGTCCCATACGATTCATTCGTGACTCAGTTTCTACGGCATCGCCTTCCCAAAGCCAATTGGGAATCAATAAATTGCTATAAACGGCTTGGCCGTACGAGCCAAAAAAAGTATGAACTAGCTTCCCGAATCCACGACGCGCGGCATTATTTTGATGAACATGCCGTAATTCATGCGTGACCAATAGTTGCATCCAATCACTCGTTCCCAATAAAGCAGGGTCTTGTGTCGCAGTTGTCAATAATTCCGCACGCGGGGCCATGAGACTCACAAAACCATTGGAAACAAGTCCTTGATTTTGCAGGATAACTCGGAAGCGATTGGGTGTCTTCGGAAAATCCCCTCCAATTTTTAACCAAGTGGAATCCATTAAATGCGCAGTGGATTGAGCCACTGAATCATAACCAGCAGGAAACCATAAATCCAAAGGGGCTTTCTCAAGCCGAATTCGATAAAACTGCAAGGAAGGCCTATTTTGATCAAGATTAGAAAACTGTCCCAAAGACTGAGTTATCCATCCAGCCCAAAATAGTAGAACCCCAAGGAATCTTAAAACCATTTTAACACCTGCTCGATGAGCCATTTTGTTCGCAAGGTATAAGGTGGGTAAAAAAACCGAAGGGCATTCGTTTTTTGAACAAGTACTGATTTTCCGTGCGAAAATTCTTGAAAACCAAATTTGCCGCCCGACTTACCTATGCCCGAATTGTTTACCCCTCCGAATGGGAGAGAAGGATGTCCAAATTGAATTAAACAATCATTGACAACTGTTGCCCCAGCAGACGTATTCTTGTTAATATAATCCGCAAAAACTTTATCTTCTGAGAAGATATAAAGCGCTAAAGGCTTTTCCTCTTTACTTAGATAACTTATAATTTCATCTTCAGTACGATAAGTTAAAATCGGCAAAACCGGCCCAAAAATCTCTTCTTGCATAATAGCCATGTCCAAAGTACATTGGCTTAAAACCGTAGGACTAATGTAATTTGTCGCTGGATTTAAATCTCCGCCAAAAATAACTTTAGCACCCTTTTCTTTGGCATCATCCAGCAAACGAACAATTCGATCAAAATGTCTTCGATTGACAATACGTGCATAATCTTTACTTTGCTCAATTCCTTTTGAATCCGAATTATAAAATGCCTGAATCGTATTTTCTAAACCTGCTAAAAACTGAAAATGTACTTTCTCATGTACGAAAACATAATCTGGAGCAATACAAGTCTGTCCATTATTCAAAAATTTACCCCAAGCAATTTTTTGAACAATACTAGGTATATCCGCATCAGGACCAATAATCGCAGGGGACTTGCCGCCTAATTCAAGCGTAACCGAGGTTAAATGTTTGGCCGCGGCAGCCATAACAATTTTTCCAATGGCTGGAGAACCCGTAAAAAAAATATGATCAAATTTTTGTTCCAGTAAAAAAGTAGAAATCTGTGCATCTCCTTCCACGCAGAAAACATCGGAGGGATCAAACAAAGCCGTAATCATTTTTTTAATAAAAGCCGACGTATGTTCACTCATTTCTGAAGGCTTGAGTATCACTGCATTTCCTGCCGCAATGGCATGAACTAAAGGATTGATAGCCAAATTGAATGGGTAGTTCCAGGGGGCGATAATCAAGCACATACCTTTGGGCTCGTATTGGATATGTCCACTCGTACCCAATAAAAGGAGCGGAGTAGAAACCTTTTGAGGCTTCATCCAGGACCGAATATTTAAAATGATATGATCTATTTCTCGCTTAACACCCAATAATTCTCCAATAATTACCTCTGAACTGGGTTTTCGAAAATCTTGATAGAGTACATCGAATAGTTCTTGTTGGTGCCCCAACATATATTCCTGCAACTTTTTTAGCTTTTCAATACGTTCTTCTGAACTCGCATTTTTTAATCGGAGCAAAGATGATTTTTGCAACAATAAAACCTCTTGAATTCGTTCTTCAGTCGTTTGAATCATAATCAGGGAATTTAAATGGTGAACAAGTCACGTAATTTTTCTTCAATCAAATCAAAATAAGCTTTATTTCCAGATGGCCTGAACCAAGTATCACCGGCCACGTACCATTTTCCATCACCCGGATAAACCGCAAATTGAGTTTTTGGTTTTAAATCTTCTAATCCTTTTTCAAAAATAAACTCTCCTATAAACAAGACTTGCATCAATTCTTGAAGTTCAATCCATTGATTCGTAAATCGAACAGGACCATTTTCACCTCCGGAACGATAGCTATATTTTAAATCAAAAAAAGACAATTCACCTTCGATTCTTATCCAATCCCCATCAATATCCATAAATTGAAAACCTAGAAACAGCGGCATTTCGTTCCCAGCAACTTCCAAAATTGCCTGCATAAACTCTTGCAATAAAGTATCCTCTTGCTCTAAGCTAATAGGGACAGCCGTCGTTGTATCGGCAGCTTCGAGCGTAATAAAGGGCTCTTCGTCACGAGGGTTGCAAGAACCCGATTGAAACAACAAAAAAGCTGTTTCTAAACGACTACGCCAAGCAATGGGTAAATCTCCTGACCAAGTAAATTGATCCTCTACATTTAATCCCTCCGCTAATAACTCCTCCCGTGAAAAATCATCTCGATCGATGTAATGAATAGAAACCTCTACGCGGGGCTTGTCGGACAAAAACCCCTCAAATGTAAATGAAGCCTCCAAATGATAAGGAGCTGGTACATTATTGGGACTTTCGTAAAACAATTGAAATTTCTTTTCGAGTCGCGATACTTTCATTTACTGGGATTTAAGATACAAAGCTACGGAATTCAATCTATCAATTTTGCCTGTAGCCGTAAATTGAAAATTTGCTAATTGGATAATCTGTTTTGGCAATTCCCAAGATTCAAAGTTTTCACGCATGGCTACTTCTAATGCATATTGTTCTTTCAAACTAAATTTACCCCGGTAAAATAGACAAACCATTTGACCTAATTGTGAATCAGGCAATGAATCAATAAAAAAATCCAATTCTCCATTCATTTGTCGGGCTATAAATTGCTCCAACTTTTCTGGGTGTATTTTACGTCCAGCAGAATTTATTACGCGGTCAAAGCGCCCTAGAAATTCAAATTCTTGACTATCATGTAGAAGAACGATATCATTTGTTTGAATCCACTCATTATTTGTTACCAAACCATTTAATCGAAGACAACTTCTAGCATCCACCCCAAACTCAATAGAATTCAAAAAATGAAAATACCTTTCACTGAGCTTTTTGAACGCTACATGCGAAACCGTTTCTGTCATACCGTATGTCTCAAAAATTGGAAAAGCTAAGGCCTGTGACTGCTTAAGCAAACTTTCCGACAAGGCCGCGCCTCCCAAAAGTATTCCTTTAGAGTCATTAAAATACGAATTTAAATCAACGGAAGATTCTAAAATAGCATGCCATTGATTGGGTACAAAAGATGCCAATTGAATAGAAACAGGAGGCAAGTCAAGCAAAGGATTAACGGAAGGATTGACAACACAAACCCGTAAATCTAAAACAAGCGCACGAACCAAAACCATGGCCCCCGCAATGTAATGAATTGGCAAACAAGCTAAAACCACGTCATTTTGTTCTAAGTGTAGCCATGCTCCTGTCGCTTTCGCTGATGCTATCATGGCATCCCTTTGCACATAAATGGGTTTAGGATTCCCCGTGGAACCCGACGTGTGGAATAAAAATTGCTCCTGACCGCTATTCCATTGGTGACAAAATTCCAAGACCTCACGTTCAAAATCCGTGGAGGGTTGAGGTATTTCATCGGAAAGGGGAGAAAATAGAAGCATAAAACATCAAATCATTCCAAAATTAACCAAACATTCTCTAATTTCGTGAGTTAATATGAGGTTAATCATTGAACCTTGCTTAGATGAAAGAAGATCCGTTTTTAAATCCCATTAATCCTGATAAAGTAGCTCAAAATCCGGGCTTACTGCCTTATGCTCATACAGCAGGTGGAGCCGTGGTAAAGCCAGAGGATACAGGAAAAATCAAGGGAAGAAGTATTCTTGCGATGCGCCAACAAACTGATCGTCAAATGAATCAGCTTTATGAGCAGATGGAAGTATTAGCTAAGCAAGCCAAACTATTAGCCGATCGTAAAGAAATTTCAGAGCGCATTTATGATGCCGCCATGGGATTTGAGCCCATTATCAGTGAGACCTACTACATGTATGAGAAGGAAGATGGAACCGATTTACTCTCTTTAGTAGCCCCACATGAATGGGGACGCTCTTTCAAATACAGTCGGTACTTAGCTAAAGTCATTTTATTAGCAGACCATACTTGGGATGTTACCTATAACGAAGAATCAAATTAAATCACTATGACTTCAAATTTTCCTTGGAAAACAATAAAGGAATACAAAGAGATTTTATTCCAGCAATACAAAGGGATTGCCAAAATCTCCATTAATCGTCCACATAAACACAATGCATTCACTCCATTGACCGTTCAAGAGATGTCGGAAGCCATGGAATTAGCTAGGCAAGATACCACTGTGGGCGTCATCATATTAACGGGAGAAGGAGGCAAAGCTTTTTGTTCCGGTGGTGACCAGAGCGTTCGTGGAGAAGGTGGATATGTGGGAGAAGATTATGTGCCACGATTAAATGTATTGGATTTACAAAGACAAATTCGCACCATCCCTAAACCGGTTGTTGCGATGGTTGCGGGATGGGCCATTGGCGGCGGTCACGTTTTACATGTTATCTGTGATCTATCGATTGCTGCAGAAAATGCACGTTTCGGTCAAACAGGTCCAAACGTTGGCTCCTTTGACGGAGGCTTCGGTGCATCTTATTTAGCGCGCGTCGTGGGCCAAAAGAAAGCCCGAGAAATTTGGTTCTTGTGTGATCAATACGATGCACAAGATGCCTTACAAATGGGCTTGGTCAACAAAGTTGTTCCCTTAGAGGAATTAGAAGCAACGACCATCGCTTGGTGTGAAAAAATCTTGGAAAAAAGCCCTTTAGCGCTACGCATGTTGAAATCCGCTTTCAATGCCGAATTGGATGGTCAAGCCGGTATACAAGAATTAGCAGGTAATGCAACGCTATTGTATTACTTATCAGATGAGGCGAAAGAAGGAAAGAATGCATTCTTAGAAAAGCGTAAACCCGATTTCTCTAAATTTCCTAAATTCCCATAAAGATGAATTATTGGTTAGTTAAATCGGAGCCATTCAAATATTCTTGGGATGATTTCGTTAAAGAAGGGAAGTCTGTTTGGGATGGGGTACGCAATTACCAAGCAAGAAATAACATGATGGCCATGAAAAAAGGAGATTGGGTGTTTTTTTATCACTCAAACGAAGGCATGGAGGTTGTGGGTCTGGCTGAAGTAAGTAAAGAGTATTACCAAGATCCAACTACCGAAGATACGCGTTGGGTCGTTGTCGAATTAATTCCGTTAAAAAAATTTGATAAAACGGTGACATTAAAGGCAATGAAAGCGGATGAGCGATTGAGCGCCTTAGCTTTGATCAAACAATCTCGTCTCTCGGTTACTCCGGTACAAAAAGCAGAATTCGATATCATTTTGAGCCTAACTGAATAATCATGAAAAAGCCTGTTTGGATTCTTGTATTCTTACTGGGGAGTATCATCTCCTTAAATGCCCAAACCAATAAACGTATTGAGTTTCCACAGGAGTCCAATCAAATTGAATCCTTTACCATTCCATTAGGTAAAAAAGGAGTCTTATTGATGACTCAATTAAACAAACAAGACTTTAACCTTCGGAAGTTTTCCACGGATTTGGAGCAGGAGTGGACCTTCAATGCCAACATTGAGTCCAATCAAGACTATGTGACTCACAGTTACGATGGCGAAGATTTGTATTTGTTATTTAGCCGATTTAAGAGTAATTCGTATGTCGTTTTTCGTGTAAATACTGAAAAAGGGAAGGTGGAAAAATATCAAATCATCTCGGTAGATCGTATTGAAATCTCAAACTTTAAAGCACTCAATTCGTCTTTGTTTATTGCGGGGATGGTGAATTCGCAACCGGTCATTCTGTTTACCAATTTGGCAGAGAAAAAAACACGAATTTTGCCATCCGTAGTAAAAGGACAAGCGGAAATTCAATCCATGGATTTGGATACGGTCTACCGGCAAATCAATGTAACTTATTCGATAGGCAAAAAAGCAAAAGAATATCAATTGGTTCTGAAGTCATTTGATGAAGATGGGAATCAAGTTAGTCAGGTGTTGATGAAACCCAATGATGAATATGCCATGATGAATGCAAAATCGGCCCAAATAAACGATTCATTGCAGGTGATAGTGGGCACTTATGGTCACAAAAACACCATTGGTTCAGCAAAAGGGCCAAGTTCACAGGGACTGTATTTCCAATCTTTTTTAGATGGCGAGATGGCGCATGCAACCTATACCTCCTTTACAAAATTTACTAACTTTTTTAACTTCTTAAGCCCCAAGCAACAAGAACGCCAGAGTCGCAAAATTAAAGACAAAGAACAAAAAGGAGAGGATTTACGATTGGATTATCGCTTATTAATGCACGATATAATCCGCAAGGGTGATCATTACATCGTTGTAGCCGAAGCCTTTTATCCCGATTATAAGTACAATAATTTTGGTCCTTATGGGGGTGGATTTTTCCCAGGTATGATGCCCATGAATGGTTTCTTCTCCCCATGGAGTATGTTATACAATCCGTATCGATGGGGTTATGGATATTATGGTCTCTATTCGCCATTTTCTAGTTATTACAGCCCTTGGGGTTATCGAGGATTTAATTATTACGGGAATCAACAACAATTTGACGGTTGGGTTTACACGCACGCTGTTATTGCCGAATTAGACGCGAATGGCAATTTAGTTTGGGATCATTGTATTTCGCTTCAGGATATCAAAGAACCTAAACTTGTTCAAAAGATTACGGCATCTGTTCAAGACAATGAAATTATTTTAAGCTATAGCCGTAACAACGAAATAGTCTCTAAAATAATCCAAGAACAAGGAACTAAAGAAACAGAACACGTGATGCCCATCGAGACAAATCAAGAGGGAGATCGAGTACGAAAATCAGACGATTCAAGTCTGACTTATTGGTATAATACCTATTTTCTGGCTTCAGGCACCCAACAAATTATCAACGAAACGGATGGAAAACGTAATGTTTTCTATTTAAATAAAATTCAATTTAATCCTTAATGTCTAATACCAAACCACAATCCATCGCCATAGAAACGCCTCACAACTGGGGAAATAGTTATGAACTAATCGATTCAGGCGAATTTGAGAAACTCGAAAAATTTGGTGATTTTGTGGTTAGACGCCCTGAACCCCAAGCTTTGTGGGCAAAATCCTTATCCGAGGAATTTTGGTCAATGAAAGCGAATGCCCATTTCCGTAAAGAAAAAGGCAGCACGGAACGCGGAATTTGGGATATAAAAAAAGGAGTTCCAGAGAAATGGTTCATTCCATACGAGTCGGGAAAACTCAACCTAAAACTTAAAATCAGTCTTTCATCCTTTAAACATGTAGGCTTATTCCCTGAACAAGCAGCTAATTGGGAATTTTTAGCCAAGCATATTCCCTTGTTACGTAATCCCAAACCAAAAATGCTTAATCTTTTTGCATATACGGGTGGTGCAAGTTTGGTCTGCCGACAAATGGGAGCCGATGTCACACACGTGGATTCAGTGAAGCCTGTACTTTCTTGGGCACGGGAAAACATGGAAGTATCTCAGTTAGATTCGATTCGTTGGATGGCAGAAGATGCCTTAAAATTTGTCAAGCGGGAAGCAAGAAGAGGTAATTTTTATCAAGGAGTCCTTTTAGATCCTCCAGCTTATGGCCGAGGACCTGATGGAGAAAAATGGATTCTTGAAGAGCAAATCGATGACATGTTGCGATCTGTGAAGGAAATTTTAGACCCTAAAGAACATATTTTACTAACAAATATCTATTCACTAGGATTCTCCACTTTGGTCGTTGAAAATTTAGTCAAAGGAATTTTCAGTGTTCCTGAAAATGCGGAATCAGGCGAATTATATCTGAACGACTCATACGACAAGAAACTCCCATTAGGAGTTTACCATCGTTATTTATACCAAGCTTAATTCTTAGGATATATCACACCCTTCGCGGCCAAAAGCGTATTCTTCATCAGGGATACGATGGTCATTGGACCGACTCCCTTGGGTACAGGGGTGATGTAAGAGCAAATTGGAAAAACAGATTCAAAATCTACATCCCCTTTTAAGGCGTATCCAGATTTCTTTGTCGCATCTTCCACACGCGTTAATCCGACATCTATGACAACAGCACCTGGTTTGATGTGTGAAGCATGAATAAACTCGGGTTTACCTAATGCGGCAATAAGAATATCGGCTTGTTGACACATCTCCTCCAAATTTGCCGTCCGTGAATGCGTCAAAGTAACCGTGCAATTTCCCTGAGGATGATTGCGCTGCATCAGGATTGACATCGGCAAGCCTACAATTTGACTACGACCAACCACCACACAATGCTTTCCTGCGGTTTCAATTTGGTAATAGGCTAATAAATCCAAAACACCCTGAGGAGTCGCTGAAATATAAGCAGGCAATCCTTTAGCCATTCGACCAATATTAATGGGATGAAAACCATCTACATCTTTCGATGGATGAATCGTCTCCATCACTCGATCTGGATTAATGTGATTGGGTAAAGGGAGTTGAACAATTAAGCCATCCATTTCTGGATTATGATTGACATCCTCAACCGCTTTCAAGAGTTCAGCTTCGGAAATGGAAGGGTCAAAACGAAGAAGTGTAGATGAAAAACCTAACTCTTCGCAAGATTTGACCTTATTTGCTACATAAGTCTCGGATGCTCCATTGTTTCCAACAAGAATGGCCACTAAATGAGGGGCCCGTTTACCAGACGCCACTAAATCTTGTACCTCCAAAGCAATAGCTGCTTTCATCGATTCAGCAACCATTTTTCCATCAATAATCTGACTCATATTTATTTTTTTCTTGTTGTCTTTTTAGGCGCTGGCGCAGCATCACCAAGTGCGAGGCAATCCTCTAAGGTTAGACTCGCAGGATCTTGATCTTTTGGAATCTTGACGTTTCGTTTTCCAATTTGAATGTAGGGCCCATACATGCCATTTACCACCTTAACAGCCGCATTCTCAGCAAATTCCTTGATAATCTTATTTGCCTCGGAATTACGCTTCGCTAAAATCAATTCAATAGCTCGCTCTTGCGTTAAGGTCGCCAAATTGTCCGTCTTTCCTAACGATACATACTTACCATTATGCTTCACATAAGGGCCAAAACGGCCTTTACCTGTTTCAATCAATTGATCCTCAAAATACCCTAAGCCTGCAGATTCTGCGGCTTTCTGTGCAGCCTGCATGACAACTAAGGCTTGTTCTATTTCGATGGTGAATGGATCATAAGGCTCTGGCAAACTAACAAATTTGCCGTCAAACTTAATGTATGGACCTAATTTACCTGCCCCGATAACGACCGGTTTATCATCATGGATACCAATCTCGCGCGGCAATTTAGGACGAGCTAATAAAGCAATAGCTTCTTCTAAACTTAACGTAGCTATCGATTGATTCTTCGCTAAGTTCGCAAAAACGGGTTTATCTTCTTCTCCTGATTCACCTAATTGCACGAATGGTCCAAATTTCCCTAGGCGAACGGATATCTTTTTGCCTGTTTCAGGATCTACACCCAATTCACGACCACCACCCACAGAACTTCGCGAAATACTCTTGCTTTCCTCAATGGTCTTATGAAATGAACCATAAAAGTCTTTCATCAATTTCACCCATGGCAACTTGCCTTGCGCAATATGGTCAAATTCATTTTCCATCTCAGCCGTAAAGGTGTAATCAACGACCTCTTGGAAATTTTCAACTAAGAAATCCGTAACCAAGGTACCAATATGCGTAGGAAACAATTTGGCCTTTTCAGCACCCACCATTTCTGTGGCTTTTGTACCGGCTATTTCATTGTCTTTCAAAGTCCATGTTTGGAAACTACGTTCTTTTCCCGGACGATCTTCTTTCTCAACGTAGGCACGTTTGATGATGGTTGAAATGGTAGGGGCGTAAGTAGATGGCCGACCGATACCTTTTTCCTCTAAAGCTTTGACTAAACTAGCTTCCGTATAACGGGGAGCAGGACGAGAAAAACGCTCTTGGGCTTTTAATTCATCTAATTGAAGAATCTGGCCAACGGTCAAAGGAGGCAACATATCTTTGTTCTCATCCTCCTCTTCATCGTCTTTCCCTTCTAAATAGGCTTTTAAGAAACCTTCGAATGAGATCATTTCACCTTGAGCAACCAAAACTTCAGACGTTGTTGAAATTTCAATTTGTGCAGTAGTCCTTTCTAACAGGGCATCCGCCATTTGTGATGCTATCGCGCGTTTCCAAATTAATTCATAAAGCTTGCGTTCCCTTGAATCACCTGAGAGGGTCGACATTCCAAAATCGGTTGGCCGAATAGCTTCGTGCGCTTCTTGTGCACTATCCGACTTCGTCTTGAACTGACGCGCATGGTGAAACTTATCGCCATAATTCGCTTCGATAGCCGCTTTTGCCTTATCTCTTGCTTCTTGTGATAACATCGTTGAATCGGTACGCATGTAAGAAATACGACCTGATTCATATAGTTTTTGCGCAATGGACATAGTCGTTGCCACGGCATATCCCAATTTACGCGATGCTTCTTGCTGGAGCGTAGAAGTGGTAAATGGCGGAGCCGGTGTCTTCTTAGCTGGCTTCGTTTCTAAACTCTTAATGGAGAAAGTTGCCCCAACACACTTCTTAAGAAATTCGAGCGCATCGCCTTCTTTGGCAAAATTTTTCGCTAATTCAGCTTTTAGGACCTTTTTACCGGGCAAATCAAATAAGGCTGTTACTTTAAAGGTAGCCGTGCTAGTATGTTCTTCGATCTCACGTTCTCTTTCTACAATTAATCGAACTGCGACAGATTGAACACGGCCAGCAGATAAGCCTTTTTGAACCTTAGACCACAAGACAGGGGATAACTCAAAACCAATTAAACGGTCCATGATCCGACGAGCTTGTTGGGCATTCACTAAATCCATATCAATAGCGCGCGGCTGTTCAATGGCTTTAAGAATTGCCGACTTCGTAATTTCGCGAAATACAATTCGCTTCGTATCATCTTTTAAATTAAGCGCCTCTTTCAAATGCCAAGAAATGGCTTCTCCCTCACGGTCGTCGTCCGTCGCTAACCAAACCTCATCGGATGATTTCGCTAGTTTTTTCAATTCGGAAATAACCTGGGTCTTATCAGCGGAAACGACATAAGTAGGCGTGAAATCATTATCCACATCGATGACCTTATCACCTTTGGTAGGTAAATCCCGTACATGACCGAAAGAAGATTTTACCACAAAATCCTTGCCCAAATAACCTTCTATCGTTTTTGCTTTTGCGGGGGACTCAACTATGACCAAATTTTTTGCCATCAGATAAATGTTTCAAGTTAAATTTTTGAAATGACCTCAAATATAGTTGCTTAAAATGTATTTGTTGTCAATTACAGATAAAGCACTAAAAAAAATCTAAAAAATCATATTATTCCGGAATATTACCAATTCTAATTCGTGAATTGAGATTCAAACGGAAGCCAATGTAATTAAATCGTCCATTGGAAAAATTAGCAATGGCCTCTAAACGCAGAACTTTAATTACACCATCCAATCCATAGCCTAATTCTTGGTAAAACAAATTCTGCTTAGGTAGGTAAACTGCATTAGCAATCAAAAGTTCTTTGACATACGCTTTTTTTGTTCCCAGCAAGGGTTTCAACCAGAGATTTGTGAATTGAAATTGCGATAGAGCCTCTATAAAATTTCCGGACGTACTGTATGCATAATGATTGACACTTAATCGTTGGGTAGCACCTGAGGTGAAATTTTGATAATAGCCCACTAGACGATGAGATGCGAGCATATCGGCTGCTTGAATCAAATTAAGTGTTCCATTAAAGTGTTTGTAATCTAAAAAATATTGAGGGGAGTTTCCAAAAAAAGTACCCGCATTGATGATAAAACCTGATTTAACCCAAGGAGATAAGGTTAAATTTTGAATGTATGATAATTCAAGCATTTGAAAACCAACCTTTGACTGTAAAATCTTTGGCCATGCGGAGCGAAGCTTCAAAAGAATCAAAGGGGAGGAGCCCCAATCACTCTGTCGAGTTGAATTTAAAAAAGATTGGGTAAGGAAAGGTCTAAATCCAAGCGTAAACTGAGAAATAAAAGATTGATGGGACTCAAATCCCTCAATCGGATGTTCAATATTAGTGGGATTATTACTCGTAAACTCACGATCAATAAACGTGTTCAAAAAATAATCCGAAACGTTATCCATCTGCATTCGATAGGCGGATTCCACCAAGGCTTTCATGTAAATACGAGACGAGAAGCGCTTTAAAAGAGAAACATTCCAAAACTGTTTCCGATAAATCTTCATTTGATTATTCTTCAAAAGCAAGGTTGCCAATGTATTCATCTCGGGCGAAATCGTATTTTCCGGATTAAACTGTGCCACATAATCACCTTTGGATAAAGAAAGGTCTAAATCCTCCGTCCGATATCGAATTTTGATAAAGCCAGAATTGTGATTTAAGGCATAAGAACGGCGACCCAAAAATTCGGCCTCTAACATTTTATAGCGCTCCCATCTTTTCCGAAAGATTAAACCGGTATTGACAACAAAGCCTTCAGCCGTATTAAAATTAGCATCAAATACAGGCGATTTATAATAAATCTCAAATGGATAAAAGTCTTTACGGCGCTGACCTAAATAAAAAGATTTACTAAATGCCAATTGATCAATTCGAAACGGAATTTTTCGAAGTGTATCAAAATAGGCAATGCTCGAAGAGTCAGTGGGCGCTGAAAAAAAGCCTTTTCTGAGCTGCTGTTTATCTTCAGAAGGCTTGAAAAAAACGGAATCCGTGCTAACCAATGCCGATTGAGGCCTTTGCTTCCATTTACGAATTAAACCCTGATGAAGATTAGACAACAACTGGCTAACAAAAGTCTCATCAAATGCACGATCTGAAATGTTAAGCACCTCTTTGATGGGGTTCGGTTTTTCAAAAGCACGGACACCAGGCATCCAAAAATGAATATCCCCCTTGACTTTTTCATCCAGGAGATATTCACCCGTAATGCCAAGAATACCGCCTTTCGCTTGAAACAATGCGGAATGGGGTAACCAAATTTCAAATTTGTATTGGTTCTTAATGTCAATCGTATACTGAATAGCATCTGACTCTACGCTTCCTACAAAACCAACAAAGTGTCCTTCTTGGCTAAGCGTTAAGACACCAGAAAACAAGCGATCAGTTTTCCATTTCGGCGTAATCGTATACTCATAAACAGCTTGCCCTTGCAGTAAATAGGTTTGCTTAAATGTAAAGTCATAAAAACTACGAGCATGGTAATTCAAGGGCGAAACACAATTCGAACCCACATAGTCTTGATAAAAATCCGTCCAAAAAAATAGGGTGGGTTTGGGATATTTAACTTGATTGCCTTGTACTTGGTCAATTCGATGAATCATTTGATTCATGGCACCTAGGTAAATATGTGAATTGGTTTGTTTACCATACCATTGACCAATTTTAATTCCCTCAAGTTTTTGTAAACGCTGTTTTCCCAAATAAGGGAAACGATTAAATCGTCCTTTCTCGGCAATTTCAACATCGAATTGCAAATGACGTATTTGCATGGCATGCGTAGGCGCTTGCGCAATAGCTAAATCAACAACAGCCTGAAAATCATTCATTTGTGATGATGCTTTCCAAGGAATGCAAAGCCAAACAAAAGCCAACAAATGACAGACAGTTTTCAAACAATAGAGGCTTAATTAGCTTGCCGAGCAGCTAAATACATTATTTATTTCAGATAAGATTGCCAAATTTCAATAAAATATAATTGACAGGAAAACAGAGCCTTCAAAATTGGCAATTTTCAAGCTAATCTATTAATTTTGCGAGCAATTTCTTATATAAAAATATTTAACATGGCCTTTGACATTGAAATGATCAAAGCTGTTTACGAAAGAATGCCAGCTCGCATCGCAGCAGCAAGAGCATTAACTGGTAAACCGCTTACGTTAACTGAAAAAATCCTTTACAGCCATTTATGGGAAGGAACACCTTCTACGGCCTACGCGCGTGGAAATTCTTATGTTGATTTCGCACCAGACCGCGTAGCAATGCAAG
>JACCDK011581510.1_pt1 | contig 20213 bp, 28 predicted proteins | sample 7445871 | NCBI WGS metagenome assembly JACCDK01 (sample SAMN15323436, study PRJNA562643) | freshwater metagenome | isolation source: river surface water | place: USA:Blue River Watershed | collected 2017-08-15
AGCGTATCCACCTCCCCCTCAATCGTTGCTTCTGTTGTTGGGTCAAGATCATCAACATTTTGAAGTGTCAGTGTACCAGCTGAATCAGAGAATGGAGATGAAGAACCGATAGTGATTCCTGTTGTTGGAAAGACGAAACTGTCTCCGACAAAGGTTAGTCTGTTTGTTGCTGATGTGTATGAGATAGTGAGTGAACTTGCGTTGAAGTTGATACTTCCTTCTGAACTCAAGAAGAGTGTTTTCCATGTTTTTGTTGCAGAACCGAGATTGATTGAGTTTGTAGTACCGGGGAGGAGGGAGGAGTTGATGGCAGTTGTTGCATCGAGATTGCTAAGATCGGCATCGAGCCCACCACCAGTACCTGATGGTGTTCCCCAGGAGAAATTGCCACTTCCGTCTGTTGTCAGATACTGCCCAGAGACCCAACTCGATGTCCCTGGTGTAACAACCTTCCAATCAGAAGCCGAGGTGGATGCTGTTCCAGGTTCTGAAACCAATCGATAGGTAACATTGGTCTCTCCTGTCCCACCGGTATCATCACGAACTGTTACGAGCATACCAAGAGACCGACGAGCAAGAGTTATCGTCTGATTATCTGAATCACCCGTATTGAGAAGCGCTGCTCTGTTTGAAACCTGCATATGACCCCCCTTCAGATAATTCGTGTCTGCAAGTGCAAAAGTAGAGGCCGTATTACCAGGAGTCATTGTACTTCCAAAGTAAATACCTGGAAGTGACGTTGGTGCTGCTGTTACATTGCTATACAAAAAGAATCCGACCATTACCATGATTAAAACAACCGTACTTATTCGTGTAATGATAATTCCTTTCTTCATCGCTATCTATATTCTCTTAAAATACGTAATATCGGGCATTCGATCCAGAAAGAGGGTTTGCTGAACGATACACATAATACGAAACTGTCGCAGAGTTTGGTAGTGTATAGGTGATTGAATACCGAACAAAGTCAGAAACCGAAGCACCGTTAGCATCATTAGCATTGAAACATACATTTGTTCCACCAGATGCATACAAACACGCATTGTCGTATGACACAGGCCATGCAAAATACGTATAATGATTACTTGTTGTAGTATTCCACGTATTACCAATACCAGAACGACCAGAAAGTGCAACGGTCTTTGTAAGACTACTAAAAATAGATGAGTCCGGTATAGCTGTCGCTGATGAACCGTAAAACAATGGATATCTGTATGTCACCGTCACAGAACCACTGGTAACATTATCTGGGTTTGCTGGTGGATTACCAGTGTTGTATGCACCAGATTCATCTGACTGAGTACATGGACCTACACCTGCAGTTGTTTGCAATGCTGCACACGGATAGATTGTATAGTAAAACGTACCTGTTCCGCCATTTGTATCACGCGATGTCGGTGCAGTATACGTAACACTCCCTGATGGAGATGCAACACTAGGTGTACTAATACTCGTTGCCGGTGCAGTACCAGATGATTCACTTGAACCTGATGGTACTGTCATCGCACTTGCTCCATAAATAAAGAATGACTTACCATTACTATCGGCTGAAGATTTTGCCGCACTCCATGAAAGTTCAATTGTATCTGTATCACCAACCTCGCGACTTGATTCTCCTGAAAGAGAAAGTGATGCAGAGAGGTTTGAAGTTATTGCAACATATGGATACAAAAGAAGGTCGAACATTTCTTGGAATGTTTTTGCAGAAAATGTTGACCCCGAAGAAATACCACCTGCAGTGATCGTCGAAGGATTCGCATTTGTGTATGTCGGATAAATATCAACAGTACAATTCGTACTTCCTGGCGTACACGATGGATCAAGTGTTGCCCCTGGTGTGTATGCAGTTGTCGGTGGGTTTGCAAAAATATATACATACGTACCACCCAAAAAGAGAAAGAAAAGGATTGAGAGAATACGAGTCCAGCGAGATTTTATGAATGTAATAAATTTATTTTTTTGCATAGATAGGATACTAAGACTCTATAAATAAGACTCTCTTTAGTATATCACAGACAGATTCCAAAAAGAAAGAATCTGTATTTATTGCAAGATAGATTCTTGTTTTTGCTTCCTTTTTACGCACTCAATAACTTTGCTGACAAGTGTCTTTGGATCAGTATCAAAAACAATATAGTCGTTCGGTCTCTGTGCTCGAGCGATAATATCTTTGATGGTCTCTGCCATTGTCCACTCCCCCTCAAGCACTCCGATCGGTTTGCCATCTTCAAACGCAATTGTGAATTCATGCACGGTACCAATACGACCACATCCAATAATAACTGCATCACAACTTCGAGTAAAAAGAAGATCTCGCCCCGAAAAACCAAACCCTGTATAGATAATCAAATCCATGTATTCAAGAGGAAGACGATATGTATTAACATGTTCACGAGCATTTGAAGCAGGAGAAATACCGAGAGAGACACCATGCTCTTCTTTTGCACCCATTGCACTCCACAACGGAAAACCATGAGTTGCACCTGTTACTAAAATACCACCCTGACGAATAATCTCTCGTCCTAATTCTTTTGACTGATCAAGTGCGTGAATACCACACGTTCCAGTCTCGGCAGCACCAGAGATGCCTATTTTTAATTTGAGATGATTATTGGTATTACCGTCACCAATAGGACCGTTGTAACATAAATATTCTGTTTTTCGATTTTGTGTATTCATTATTTTGTACCACACGAAAGGATAACACTGTCATTTTTGTCTGGAACCATCACATCAACACCGAGATTATCGTGTAATTTCTGAGCGAGAAACAATGCTGATTTTGGTTCACCCATAACTACAAAAACTTTTTTGAGAGTATGTGCAGTTTTTGAAACAAATTCAAGAAGATGATCAGAGTCTTTGTGTCCTGAATACCCATTAATCTTTTCGATACGAGCACGAAGTGGTATCTCCTCACCTTGGATACGAAGCATTTTTACCCCATCTTGAATCAATCTACCAAGTGTCCCCGCAGATTGATACCCCACAAGAAGAATCGTATTGTTTGCATCGGGTAAATAATTCTTCTCATGATGAATAATACGCCCACCATTAGACATTCCACTTCCCGCCATAATAATCTTTGGATTTGGAACTCGCAAAATATCCTTTGAATCTTGAGTTTGTTCTGTCTGATGAAATCCAGGGAAATTGAAAATATCATCACCATCTGCAATGATGCGCTTGGTAACATCATTAAAATAACTCTTGTGTTTCTTGTATACCTTGGTCAACTTGATTGCGAGTGGTGAATCAAGAAAGATTGGCATTACAGGGATTTCCTTTTTCTCTACAAGTAAATTGATTTCAAAAAGAAGTTCTTGTGCACGCTCGAGAGAAAACGTTGGGATAATAAGTGCACCCTTACGATTGTAATTATCGAGAATAACCTGCTTGAATCTTTCTTTGCGAAGTTCACGATTTTCATGATTACGGTCACCGTATACTGACTCCATAATAAGATAATTTGCCTGGTTGAGTTCTTCGGTATCACGAATAATCGGAGACGGTGAATTACCAAGGTCACCTGTAAAAATAATTTCTGTACCTTCATACATAACCTTGAGCATTCCCGAACCAAGAATATGCCCAGAGTCTTTGAATGAAAATTGAAACCCATGATCAACATTGAGCGTCTGGTGATACTCAATCCCCTCCCACATATCAGAAATCTTCTTTAGAATATCAAGATTATACATTTCATCGAGGTGATTCTCCTTGTCGTGAGATAGAATCTGAATCGTATCTATCAACATTTCACCAGCAATATCTTTTGTTGGTATTGTTGAAATAATTTTGCCATTAAATCCATCGTGAATAAGCTTTGGAATACGCCCGATGTGATCAATATGAGCATGTGTGACAAATAAGATATCAATTTCTTTTGGGTCGTAGGTAAATGGTTCCCAGTTTGCATCATCGGCAAGTTTTGTCCCCTGAAGAAGACCACAATCAACGAGGAATTTCTTGCCATTTCCCTCAAGAAGAAAATTCGCACCCGTTACAGTACCCGCACCAGAACAAAATGTAAGTTTTAGATTTTTTTCATTCAGCATATATAGATAGTATACACGCAAATACTAAAATAGCCGAGCAGATATGAAAAATCTCCTCACAAATGTGAAGAGATTTCTTATTAGGACTATCAACAGAAGATTACCATAGCGTTAGGCCACGTGGGATGGTGGATACTACAGATTCGTTCACGATAATAATGCGTACGGCACTGTAGTAAAACATACTATCCCCTACAAAAAATATGTTCTAGGTAATACATCGTCAATAACCCTACCTCAACTATACTCCTTTCACTCACGCGTGCAAGTTTTTTCCATAATCAAGCACATGTTTGACAGAGTTTCAAGCATGCGTTCGAAAAAAATATTATTTTTTATGCTCTGCGTAAATAAAATCAGTATCAATTTTTTGATATGAGAAAATTTCTTCCTAAATTCCTCTATCTTGTATTTAATATAGATATCTATATTTTTTATCAATATAAAACCCCCTACAGGGGGTTTTATATTGATAATCTATTTCTTTTTAGATTGGGTAAACTTTTCGTGAGTAGTAGTATACGAGAATAATTCAGCTTCAGAAAACCAGTGCGCAATTTCAAGGTCGGCTTCTGCTTTATCACCAGACGCATGAATTAAATTAGGAATACCAATTGCATTTTCATCTGCATGCATATAACTCATATGAGAATAATCTCCGCGAATAGTTCCAGGAAGGGCAGATTTTGGCTCAGTTGCTCCTACCATTTTACGAATAAGTGCAACTGCTTCAATCCCTTCAAGGACAAAAGCAATAACAGGTCCTTCATTCATCATGCCAAGAGTCACATCAAAAACTTCTTTTCCTCTGCGTGAAATTACCTTACCAATATCTTCATAGTGGTGATAATAGTGATCATAACTTGGATGAAGCATCTTTGATCCAACAATCTTTAACCCTACTTTTTCAAAGCGAGAGAGGATTTCTCCTACAACACCACGCTGGACAGCATCCGGTTTAAACACAATAAGTGAACGTTCAATAGTTGCCATAATATATATCTATAAATAATAAAGTGCCTGTATCATAGCAGAAAAAATGACCTGAAACAAATCACCCCTGCCAGAGTGCTCTTGCATGAGCAACTTCTTCTGCAATACCATCAATACATGGATATTTTTTGACTTCATCATCATTAACCCATGCAAAATCAGTAAAAGCATCTTTTTCGAGAACAACTTCTCCACTTTTATATTTTGCGGTAAATTTTATAAGCACAACTGGTATTCCATCAGGACGAATAAATGCCTTACTGTGCATGTATTTTAATTCAGAAAAAAGTTCAATACCCGCTTCTTCGAGCGCTTCACGTATAATTAATTTCTCGATACTATCATGATAATCAAGAATATTTCCGTTTATATGGTCAGGTTTTTCTATCGGCATATCACCCCATTCAAGCTTACCACCAATCACTCCGTACCGACTGGGATGTGCTATTTCTCGCTCACTACGCTTGAGAATAAGGCACCTTCCGTCACTTTCCCTATAGACAACAGCATTAGCAACAAAATAAAAGAGTTTATCTTGTTTTGCTTTTTCAATTGAAATTTCAGTAGCAGGCATATATATTAATTCTGTTTATATTTCGCCATGATTTCAGATTCGACATCCTGACGTTCACGACCGTATTTGAGGTACGAAAGTTCCTTGATATTTTCTACTGCCTGACGATTTCCCTGTGGTGGTGGGAATGTTGCAATATTAAATGGTTTTGATGGCTGGCCGTTAACCAAAAGAGAAAGGTACGCATTTCTATTGTCTATCTTCATAATATCTGACGCAGTGAAAACAGGCTTGAATTTACTTTCGAGGAATTGTGCATCTTCGGCGCCAACACGGAATACTGCCATTGAGCCAACGTTTCCAAAAACAGCATTCTTGATCCCTTCTTCAAGTTGAGCAATATATTGATGCGCAACAGTCAACGACAATCGATATTTACGTGCCTCAGAGAGAATTGACTCGATGGAATCAGTTGTGACGTTTTGAAATTCATCAATATAGAGGAAAAAGTCTTCCATTTTCTTGCCATACATATCGACACGTGAGAGTGCTGCCATTTGAATCTTGTTTACAATCAGAAGACCGATAAGGTTCGCATTGATATCACCGAGACGACCCTTTGACAAATTCACAAGCAAAATCTTTTTATTGTCCATAATCTCACGGAAATTGAAAATTGATTTTTCCTGCAAAACAACAGGTCGCATAATATCGTTTGAAATAAAATTATCAAACTTTGAAGTGATATATGGTACGAAGTTCGTAAGCGATTGGTCGCCTGTCGTCTGTTCTGCTGTCTTCCAAAACTGTGTGATGATTGGATTCTTACAATGCGAGAGTTTCATATCACGAAATGTTTTATCTGAAAGCACGCGTCCGATTTCAAGCAATGTTGAACCAGATTCTGGATGTTCCATAACGAGAAATGCAGAATTTTTGAAATACTGTTCAAACATTGGACCCCCTGATGTCTTCATATCAAACAATTTATTAAAAATATTCATCAGTTCATTGACTACAAATGTCTTTTGTTCAGGATACCGTACATCGTACTCGAGCATGTTGAGTCCCATTGGTCGTGCAGTGTATGCAGGGTCAAAATAAATCACATCATCAATACGCTCAGCAGGAACATACGATAAAATATCTTGAATATCTGTACCGTGCGGATCGATATAACACACACCATGACCCGCCTTGATATCCTGTGCAATCATGTTTTTCATAATTGTTGTCTTACCAGTACCCGTCTGACCGACAACATACAAGTGACGCATGCGGTCTTCATCGGAGAAATGAATAGTGGTGTCTTTTCCACGATAACTATTGACCCCAAGTACAACACCCTCTGGTGCAATATCCATTGGTGCAGGGGCAATACCCGCTTTTGCTTGTTTGAGTTGTGAAGAAACAATACCGTATGGGAAATGGAAAAGAGTAGCGAGCTCTTTGAGATTGAGTGGAAGTGCATAGTCTTCAGAAAATGTACGATATGAAAATGCTCGCACGAGAGACATGAGTTCTGCCCCCTCGACATGCACAAAACGAAATCCGTTACGATCTGCTTCAGTAAACTGATTAAAAGCAGATTCAACTTCTGTTCTGATTTGTTTTGCCCGAAGTGCTGATTGTGCAGAAGTGATGATTCGAATATTACACGCCTGAATTGTACTTTTCATTTTCTCTGTAATATATTCAATTGCCTTCTCATCTACTTTCTTTTCTTTTTGCTTTGAAGGACCAAAAAATAAATCTTTTGCAACTGAGGTAAACTCTTTTGCAAACTGACGAGTCGTACTCTGTGCAGTACGGACAGACATACCATCTTTGACATCAGAGAGAATGCCATGGAACTTTTTGATCATCGTGTCGTCTTCTGGGCAAATGGTGAATTGGATAGATACTCCCTCACCTTTCTTTTCGAGTTTACTAAATACATTGAGAATAATATTGAGTGGATCATGGTCGATTGCATCGTACATTTTTATCGGATAGACATCATGATTCGTAAGAGTGGCATACGAACCCGCAGAGACACCAGTATCTGAAAAGATATTGTAATCATCGGGAGATTCGACAACACGTGCATGAGGATGCACTGCAAGTAATTGTTTTTCAAACAAATCTGCGCGTGATGATGGAACAGATGCATAGAAAACAAAATGATCACTTCCCTCAGAAAGTGCTATTTCAAGAGTAAAATGATTTCGACTATAATTCTGGCGACCCTCACCGATAGAATGCATACCAGCATAAAATTGTTGCATTGTGGAGAGGAGTAGCGAAAGTTCTTTCTTTTCGGATTGCTCATCTGATGGATCAGGAAGAGTAATCTCAAAAAGTTTCATATCGAGTGTTTTGAAAAGTGGGGTGCCTTCTTTGAGTCCAGGGATTGTGTGAGTACTCGCGAGATATTGCACAAGAAAACGATGAAAATCATCATCAATATGTGGGTTATTTAATTTTGAAACAGTAGCGAGGGCTGTCGAAATACCCTTATCGAGAAGAAGTGCCAATAATTCCTCCATGGTATTGTCATGAGTTTCTGGGTGAAGACGAAGCACGAGAGAATCGTGTGCTTTGGTATCCATGAGTGCACCTGTATGCATCACATCTTGAGGAGTATATTGTTTGTATTCTGAAAGCACTTCGTGAGAAAGACGCTCGCGAGATGTATCAATACCGTCTTCTTTGAGTGCTTTTTCTTTCTCAGCAATATGCGACCGTAGAAAAGCCAACTCCTCTTCAGGACTTTTGAATTTCGGTATTGTATCAAGACTCAAGCCTTCCATCCCGTTTAGAAGTAGATCGCGATCATTTCACGCGTCTGACATATTATACTGTTAATTGTTTCAAAATGTGATTTCATATATTTTTTTATATATATTTAATTGCGATCGCGACTTCTAACGGGATCCATATACATCAAAGTATATCATTTATTGTGATATGAAGCCCCTGTGTATTACTGTAAATATAAAAAGAACCCTCGATACAAAGTATCAAGGGTTCAAAGTGCATAAGGTTCAAAATCAAAGTGGTTAAGCGTTAACCAGTGCAAGAGAGAAGACACAATGCTCCGCATTCCAAATGCCATACTCGTCAAACCCATAGCAGTGGAACTTCCACTGCTCATCGCGCCAGTACGCGAACACCGTAAGAGTACGCCCGTCATTACCTGTGACATAAAAGATGTTGGCATAACCGTTGGTAAGCAAATCCCCCTTCTCACCTTCGGGCTGTTTGAGAATAAGTCCTTTAGCATGAGAGAGAAATCCATCAATGGAAAATGGAGTTGGACTACCAAGTTCAACGATAATCTGAGAATCGTTCATTGATTCAGTCAACTCCAATTTGTCCAAACGTACCTCACCCGAGGAAGCAGTATTGCTGGCAAATGCGAGAACTTTTTCTTTAAAAGCATCGCTCATCCAAATTTTTGTTTGCCCGTTGTCTCCCATTTTGAAGAAGTCACGAACGACAAATAAAGTAGTTGCTTCGACAGCCACCGTGGCGCGAAGTGCAAGTTTTTTGAGTTTCCTCATAGGGTTCAGTACCGTGCCGTTTGTTTTCACAAAGGCAATCATTTGTTCCAGTTCTGCTTTTATTTCAGCCGAAACAAAAGGAAGATTGGCTCCAATATATTGGAGCGCATTGGTAAATTGGCTCATATTTGATGTTTTTAATTTGAGCGTATTATATCACACAGAAGCCTACTTTGTCAATATCTCTGGTTCGCCTTCTGTTATAAGGATTGTATGTTCAAAATGCGCACTTCGAGAGCCATCAGCTGTTTTGATAGTATAGCCATCAGACATAGAAACAATATCTGCTCGTCCAATATTGAGCATTGGCTCGATCGCAATTACCATTCCAGGAATAAGCTTTTGACCTTTTCCTTTTTTCCCAAAATTAGGCACATAAGGGTCTTCGTGAATATATTTACCGACACCGTGACCCGAGAGTTCTCGTACGATACCGTATCTTTTATTCACAAATGATTCTATTGCATGACCGATATCCCCGACAGTATTCCCCGCAATAGCTTGCTCAATACCGAAAGCGAGCGCTTCACGGGTTGCATCGAGTAATTTCTGTGATTCTTTTGAGATAGCACCGACAGCGACCGTGACAGCATGATCAGTAAAAAGCCCTTTGTGTTTCAATCCAAGGTCAATACAAATAATATCTCCTTCTTTGAGGATTTTGTCCTTCCGTGGAATACCATGTACAACTTCACTATTCACTGATGTACAGAGCGATGCAGGGAATGCTTTGTGATGTCCGTCTGGTTTGTAGCCGAGAAATGCTGGCTCATCACCACCCTCTTTGATAAGTTCGTAGGCGTACTGATCAAGTTCATACGTAGAAATCCCAGGACGCACTTTCTGTGCAACCTTCGCCAAAATAGCCGAGAGGCGTTTGCCACCTGCACGGAGAATATCGATTTCCTCTTTATTTTTTATGATAATCGCCATATACAGGGTTCATACTAGGGGAAAACACAAACAAAAGCAAATCCTATATACCGAGTGACGCTATCAAGTCTTTGTGGACACCCTCAATTGATTGCTCGCCATTGATAACATGGAGTGTGTATCCATCTTTAATCCGCAAGTGTTCTATTGTAGGAAGAACATCATTTGTATATTCATCAAGACGATTCTTCATACCTTCATCATTGTCATCGGCACGGCCACGTAATTTCATTCGTTTGATTGCTTCATCGCGAGATACGATAATATGTATCAACTCAACCTGTGTTCTTCCATAAAAACCAAGAATTGATTCCATAAAATGTGCCTGTGCAAGTGTTCGAGGAAACCCATCAGTCATGAGATACGTATCTTTACCGAGTGAGGTAATGAGTGTATTTGCAAACATACTCACCCCAAGAAAATTTGGCTGAAGGTAGCCCTGCTCGAGACGTTCTTTCACGAGAAGGCCCGTATAGTTGTTGTTCTCAACAAGCTTACGGAATTCACCTCCAACATATGACCAGAGAACATCTGCGGTAGGGTCTTTTTCTTGTATATATTTTTGTAATAACTGAATCTGTGTTCCCTTTCCAGAGCCAACAATACCGAAAAATACAAATGTTCGTGATGATATATCGTGTGTCATATACTCAGTATACATTAATACGGGCATATACTAAAAACCGACCACGTGTGGTCGGTTTTTAGTATTCTCGCATCGAGAGTTGTGCGTCCATTTTCTTGATTAAATCAAGAACAACAGATACAGAGATGAGAAGTGCAGTACCTCCAATTGCAAATGCTGAGATGCCAGTCACCGCTCGAACAAGAAGTGGAATAACTGCAATCAAACCAAGGAAGACAGCACCCATCAATGTAATTCGTCCGAGGATTTTTGCAATATATTCACGAGTCGCTTGTCCTGGTCGAACACCTGGAATAAATGCACCATTTTTCTGAAGGTTAGTAGAAAGCTGGTCTGGATCAAATGTAACAGCAGTATAGAAATAGGTAAACATAAATACAAGGATAAAGTATACCGCTGAATATATCCATGTGTTATTTACAAACCACAACAGTCCACGTGAGATAGCTTGGAGTGTTCCACTACTCATTGTCGCAAGGAAATTACCGATTAACTGAGGAAAGAGTAAAATAGAAAGTGCAAAAATAATTGGAATAACCCCTGCTTGGTTTACTCGAAGTGGAAGATATGTCTGTGTACCCCCTGCAACGTGGTCACCTCGAACTTGTTTTGCATAGGTTACAGGAATCGGACGTTCTGCCTCAGTAACAATAACAACAGATGCAATAACAACAAATCCAAGAACAAGAAAGATAAGGTACGTTGGAAGATTAGCAATATCAAAGGTAAAGAAGAATTGAGATATTTCTTTTGGAAGGTTTGCAACAATACCAGCAAAGATAATAAGTGAGATACCATTTCCGATACCAAACTCAGAGATGAGTTCACCGATCCACATCACCAAGAGTGAACCCGCAACAACAACAGCCACATTGGCAATCACTGTAAATGGTGTCATGTCACCAAGAATACCCTGACGTCCAAGAACAACAATAAGAGAAATACCTTGGATAATCGCAAGTGGTACTGTAAGAAAACGACTCCATTGATTGAATTTCTTGCGTCCGATTTCACCATCCTCTTGATAGAGTGCCTTCAATCGAGGAGACATAATCGTAAGGAGTTGCATGATAATAGAACCTGTAATATATGGTCCTACACCAAGCATAAGAATAGACAAATGTGAAAGTCCTCCACCAGAAAAGATATTGAGTACACCGATAAACTGGTTACTTGCAAGAAAAGCCTGGAGTTTGAGATCATCAATACCAGGAATTGGAATCACAGAAAGAAGACGGAATACGAGGAGTGCACCAAAAACAAACAGAACGCGAGAACGAAGTGCTCGGTCAGTAAAGATAACTTTAATTTTATTCCAAATTGTTTCCATTCAGTTTGTTGTAGAGTTTAAGGGGAAATACGAGAAACACAAACGAGTGGCGTATAGTTACGCGATACTACCACCAGCTTTTTCAATCTTTGTACGTGCAACTGTTGAAACGAGACATCCTGTCACGGTAACAGCAACAGTAATATCACCAGTACCAAGAACTTTGACTATAGGGAGTGTGCCACCCTTTCGTCGAATAAGATTCATTTCGAGAAGCGTTGCAGGACTTACTGTTGCACCTGATGCAAACACATTGAGGGCGCTTACATTGACTGCAGTTGCTTTTGTTGAAGGTGAATTAAATCGATATCCACGAAGTTTCGGGATCTTTTTGATTATATCACGCATCTGAGGACGACGCTTGTTACCCGCACGAGCTGTCTGACCTTTTCCACCGCGACCAGATTGTTTACCACGAGTACCACCACGACCAACGAGGCGTGCTTTCTTATTTGGATGTTCTCTTTTTACTGTGTGTAGTTGCATAACGATATATTATTTAACCTCTTCTTTTGCTTCGGTCGCACTTTCTTCTGCGATGAATGCAGTAATTTTAGGCGCAAGAGAGGATTTCGCACGGAGCTGATACAGTGTAACGTACGCAGCACGTGCATTGTTAAGTTTATTTTTACTTCCTGAATTGATTTTTGCAGTGATATTTTTAAGACCAGCGAGTGTGATAAGGTCACGAACAGCACTTCCAGCCACGAGACCCTTGCCTTTGTTTGGCATCATGGTCACTTTTGAACTTGAGAATTTTCCAGATACATGATGAGGAATAGACATTTCTTTTGTCACCTTTATTTTGAACATGTTCTTTTTTGCCTGACGCAATGCTTTTGCAATTGCGATTGCAGTGTCACCACCCTTTCCAGTACCGAGACCAACTGAACCCTTCTTGTCTCCGATAGCAATAGCAACAGCAAATGTCATTCGGCGACCACCTGAAGTCACGCGAGTCACGCGACGAATAGAAACCATCTTCTGGTCAAATTCAGGCTTTGGGCGTTCGAAGTTTGAACGAGGTCGTCGATCACCATCACGCTTTGGTCCGTATGATCGAGATGGTCCTGTATTCTGTTTTGGTTTTGTTGTATCCATATATACTATTAAAAAATTAATCCACCAGCACGTGCACTATCTGCGAGTGCCTTTACACGACCAGTGTACTTGAAACCATTTCGGTCAAACACAACCTTTGTGATACCTTTTGCACGTGCGAGTTTTGCTATCTCTGTACCAACAATAACTGCACGTTCTGTCTTTGTACCTTTTTTGTTTTCCATGTCAGATGCAGACACGAGTGTTACGCCTTTTGAATCATCAATAACCTGAGCATAGATGAACTGATTTGAACGGAATACTGAAATACGAGGACACTCTGAAGTGCCATTCACCTTTGCGCGAATCTTTTTCTTCAATCGTATTCTTTTTTCTGTTTTTTTGTTCATATAATTTAATATTTCTATTTACTAACTACGCTTTATGCAGCTTTCTTGCCTTGTTTTCGGCGAATAACTTCATCAGAATAACGGAATCCCTTACCTTTGTATGGTTCTGGTTTCTTGAGAGAACGAACTGATGCAGTAAATGCACCAACCATTTCTTTGTCGATACCAGATACGATAATGTTGTTCTTTTCAGCAGTCACTGTAAGACCAGTAGGGATTTCAACTTTTACAGGGTGAGAGAAACCAAGAGCAAGGTTAAGTGTTGTACCTGAAACCTCAGACTTGAAACCAACTCCTTCGAGGATAAGTTTCTTTGAGTAGCCTTCATTAACACCGATATCCATGTTTTTGATATGCGATGCGTATGTACCCCACAATGCATTGAGCGTACGATCACCTTCACGATTTGGAGTACAAGTAATTTCATTGCCAGTAAGAGCGATTGTGATATCACCAGGAAAAGAACGAGTAAGAGTACCCTTTGGGCCTTTTACAGTAACTGTCGCACCAGAGAGTGTTGCCTCTGTGCCAGCTGGAACGATAATGATTTGTTTTCCAATTCGTGACATAAAATATAATTACCAAAGTTTAAATAGTACTTCGCCTCCGACCAATTCTTTCTTTGCTTGCTTGTCAGTCATGATACCTTTTGGTGTAGACATAACAGTAAGACCATGACTACCACGAGCAAAACGAATTTCCTTTGCACCTGTATATACACGACGTGATGATTTTGAAACACGTTCTGCGCCGACAACCTTTGGGGCACCATCAACATACATGAGTTCGAGTTCAAGCACAGGAAAACCTTTTTTTGTCTTCTTTGAAAAACCCTTAAGAAAACCTTCAGAAACGAGGCATTCTGCGATAGCATTCTTCATTTTTGAAAATGGAACAACAACTGTCTCGTGTTCACGAAGACCGCCATTCTTAACCATATTTATCATGTTTGCGATTTGATCCATAGTTTGATTAGTTAGAGATTACCAAGATGACTTACGAACACCTGGAAGCATACCGTCGTTTGCAAGTTCTCGGAAACAGATACGACAGAGTCCGAAATCTCTCATGTATGCATGACCACGACCACAACGAAAACAACGATTTGTTTCTCGTGTTGAAAACTTTGATTTCTTATGATGTCTTGCGATTACTGATGTTTTTGCCATAAAATTAAGAAATGAAATGACTATAATTTTATGGCATCCACCGTAGGTGGGAGCCATAAAACCTAGCGAGTGAATCGACTATACTTTATGAGCATCTGCCGTAGGCAGGTGCCATATAAAGGTAGCATCCACTTTGTGTAAGTATGATATCTCGTTCCTTTTCTTAAATACCTTTATACAGGGCACTTAAGGAGAAGAACGGATCTACTACTTACGTTCCACTATCCTATCAGATAGGGCTTTAGATGTCAAATACAAGTTAAACTAACCTATAGAAACAGGAGTATTAGTTACATTTTACCCCAGAGACAAATGCTTCTTCTGTTACAGGAATTGTATAGAACCCTTTAGCATCAGCACAAAAATAAGTATCTGCACGGAGAGATTTGACCCGAGCAGTAAATGAGTGGACCCGGGCAACACATTCTACGGGGTTTGAAGTAAATTGTTCAAGCCCTGCAAAAAGGGACTTGGCACTCATACAGAGGTTGTTTGATTTTGAGACAAAATAATTATTATGTTCATAAAAATAGGCCGATGCCTCGGTTTGGAGTTTCTCTGAAATGGTCTCACGTAAGACTGATTCTGCCTTCTTGAAATTACGCTCTTTGACTGATTCCTGAAAATACGTATTTATATCAAGGGAAAAATACTTATACAGTGCAAAAACAGCAAGCGCACCAAGGAGAATGAAAATAATTGTTCGCATGATAAACAGTATATCACGATATTTGACCGAGCACACAAAGGGTGCTACTGTTTATAAAAAATACTATTCTTATGACAATAGAACATGCGTATGATCTCATCAAAGAGACAAACTTACCCGAAACATCTCTTTCTGTGCTACACGCAAAACGTATTGCGGAATTAATCTATGAGATACATCCTGACATTGATACTCAAGATTTTGGAAAATACCTTACCATTACAACGTGTAAAAAAACAGGAATTAACCTTGATTTCAGAAATGAAATGCTTGTAATTGGCTTTCAATGCTATGAGAATGGAACAATCGTCCGTGACTACCACTATATGACTCTCAAAAATACGAGATGCCAAAAGAAGCTAGAAACAATGATTGAAAAAGAGATTAGAAAAGATATTACCCGTAAACAGCTACCAAGAAAATAACATAAAAACCACCCCAAAGAGGGTGGTTTTTACATATATCTAAATAATAAAACTCGCCCAAGGGGGCGAGTTTTATTATTTCTTAAACGGTACACCGATGAGTTCAAAGAAGTCGATTGCTTCTGGTTTTGTTTTTGCTGTTGTTACAACAGTAACTGCAAGTCCAAATACATCTTTTAATTCTTCGTCACCTGTTTCTGGAAAAATAGTGTGTTCTTTGATTGAAAGTGTCATGTTTCCGATACTATCAACGATTTTTGAATCAATACCTCGGAAGTCTTTTGTTCGAGGAATCGCAACATTGATAAGTTTTTCAAGGAAACCGTACATTCGCTCTCCGCGGAGTGTCACCATAACACCAATCTGATCCCCTTGGCGAACCTTGAAACTCGCGATTGATTTCTTTGCCTTACGAGTAGCTGGCTTCTGACCAGTAATCTTTGCCAATCGGTCCATAATAAATGTATTGCGGTTCTTGTCTCGCTTGATACCTGAGCCAGTACCAACAGCCACAATAACCTTTACGAGGTGTGGTGCTGCCATCACGTTCTTGTATCCATACTTTGGAGCAAGAGACTTGAATGCTTTATTTTCTTTTTGTTTAACTGTTTCCATAATAAAATTAGTGATTATTTATCTTTTGCAACATTTGATACATCAATAGGCATTGCAATCGCAACGATACCACCTTGTGTCGCCTTACCTCGTGCTTTTATCGCCTTCTTTTTCATATTGACACCATCAACAATTACCTTATTGAGCAAAGGAAAAGCTTTGAGGACTTTACCCTTTTTACCCTTACTTGCGCCAGCGATTACTATTACATTGTCTCCTTTCTTGATTTTCATAAAATTGTATTAAATAACTTCTTGTGCAAGAGAAATAATCTTTTGATATCCACGTTCTGCAAGCTCACGAGGAATTGGACCGAACACGCGACCACCCTTTGGATCCATCTTGTCTTTTTCAAGCACCACAACAGCATTGTCATCAAATCGGATATATGATCCATCCTTTCGGCGAAATGCTTTTACAGTACGGACAACAACAGCCTGAAGAACATCCTTTTTCTTCACACCCTTGCGAGGTTCAGCAATCTTCACTGAAATAACAACCTTGTCACCAAGTGAAGCATAGCGTCTTCGTGATGAACCAAGCACCTTGAAGACCTTACCGACCTTACCGCCGGCGTTATCTGTGATTTTTACTACTGTTCCGTCTTGAATCATATATTTATGCGATTACCTTAAACTTCTTATCTTTCGAGATTGGACGAGTCTCTTCGATTTCAACATTGTCGCCGATTTTCTTTACATTTCCTTCATCGTGCGCTTTGTATTTCTTTGTTTTCTTAACACGCTTACCGTACTTTGAGTGTTCAACAAAACGTGTCACTTTGACAACGATTGTCTTATCCATCTTGTCGCTCACAACGATACCTTTGAGTGTTTTATTTGATTGTGTATTTTTTGTATTCATATGCTTTTTATCGAGCTACAATGCGAGTTGTAACAGGGAGTTTTGTACCGGCCTTTCGAAGCGCTTCTTTTGCAATTGCCTCTGAAACCCCATCTACTTCAAATAATACACGACCTGGGCGAATATCGAGACAGTATCCTTCTGGGTTACCTTTACCTTTACCCATACCTACTTCTGCTGGCTTCTGAGTAAATGGTCGGTCAGGAAAGATACGAATCCACATGCGACCCGTCTTGCCGATTGTTCGTGATGCAACCTTACGTGCTGATTCAATCTGGTTTGAACGAATACGACCACCTGCTGTTGCTTTCAATCCGAAAGAGCCGAAGGCAATCGTAATACCTCGAGTATCTGGAGTGACCTTTGTCATATCAGTACGGCCAGTCTGCCACTTTCTAAATTTTACTTTCTTTGGTGTTAACATAAAAAATTATTTCTTTGCGTCATTAAAAACTTCACCTCGGTAAATCCAGACCTTGATACCGATATCGCCGTATGGCATGTGTGCTTTCTCGCGAGCAAAATCAACGTCAGCACGGAATGTCTGAAGTGGAATAGAACCACGCTTGATCTGTTCACTACGTGCGATTTCTGCACCACCAAGACGACCACCAATATAAATACGAGCACCCTTTACTCCACGAGCAGACATAATCTTTTCGATTGTTTGCTTGAGTACACGACGATACGGAAGTCGCTTTTCGAGACCCTCAGCGATTGTACATCCGATAATTGCGGCGTCAGCATCTGGGTTTGTAACCTCAACAATATCAAGCTTGAAATCTTCAGGAGTTTTTACGCCACGCTTATTCATTTCTTTGAGGAGATCTGCTTTGAGTTTTGTTGCACCTTCACCAGAACGACCAATGATCATACCTGGGCGTGATGTATACACCATAACCTTTGTTGCTTTGACGTTACGTTCGATTTCGATACGTGACACATAGAATCCACGAAGTTTCTTTTCGAGGAATTCACGAATAACAACGTCACTCTTGAGAAGTGTTTTGTATTTTTTATCAGCAAACCAGCGTGATTTCCAATCACGGAGGATAACTAATCTATGTGCGTATGGATGGACAACTTTTGACATAATTAATAGCTAAGCGATTATGCAGTAGCAACTGACTTTTTAGATTTCGACTTTTTCTCTGTTACTACTGATTCTTTGGCAACAGTCTTTTTCTTTGAACCTTTCTTTACTGTTTCTTTTTCGGTCAACGTAAGCATAATGTGACTTGTTCGCTTGTTGATACGAGAAGCACTTCCGCGCGCTCGTGGCATACTACGCTTCATCACAATACCCTTGTTAACAGTAATAGAACCAACTGAGAGGTTTTCTGTATTAATACCTGCGTTCTTTGCATTTGCAACAGCAGAAGAAAGAAGCTTTGTCATAGGGCCTGTTGCACGCTTTGGAAGAGCACCGAGCTCTACAAAAGCATCGGCAACCCTTTTGCCTTTAAGTAAGTCTGCGACAAGGCGAACCTTGCGGGGAGACTGTCTGTAGTTTTTGAGAAATGCTTTCATGATTTAAGTATTATTTCTTTTTAGTATCGGTTGCTCCTTTTGCTGCCTTTGCTGCTGAGATTTCTGCTTCTTTCTTCTTGGCTTCAAGTTCTTTTTGCATCTTACCGCCGTGTCGAACGAATTTGCGTGTTGGAGAGAATTCACCGAGTCGGTGACCCACCATATCTTCAGTTACAAGAACTTCGATATGTTGCTTACCATTATGGACACCAAAGAGGAATCCGACCATTTCTGGAGAGATTACGCATGCGCGTGACCATGTCTTAATAAGGCCTGTTTCAATAGGCTTTTTGCCGGCAATCTTTTTCAAGAGCCGTTCATCAAGGTAAGGACCTTTTTTAAGCGATCGTGTCATAATAATATAAATAAGCTCAACGTGAGCTCGTGGGTTCTATACTAGCAAATCTAAAAATAAAGTCAAATATTTACCGTACTATGAGTGGGATAATCTTCGGTAGGAAAATAATCCCCCCAATAACCAACGCAGAAAGTACTGAAATAAGCACTGCCCCTGCTGCAACGTCTTTTGTGTCACGGGCATACGGATGATAATTAGGGCTTGTGAGGTCAATGTCAATTTCGATAGCAGTATTGATTGCCTCGGTCACAACAACAAAACCACTCGCAAAAACAATAAACATCCATTCTATTGGTGAAATACCCAAGAAAATACCTAGACAAATAGCAAGAAACATAACAAAAAGGTGAATCCATGCATTATGTGTTGTTTTCAAAAAAACGACAATTCCACGAAGGGCATTCGCAAAACTCTTTGCACGAGCTACAAGCGAAAACCGCTTCTTTTCTGATAGTTTTTCCATGGTATCAGTATAACAACAAAACCTCCTACTTTAAAGTAGGAGGTTACGGCACACTCTAAGAAGGACGAAATTTAGCCCTGCGAGATGCCCCACTATTTTCAACCAACCGGGCAATAACCGCATCTCGATTACTATCAATAATCTCACGATCTTGATCTGTAATACCAAAATAAAAATTATTAAAGATACCTGCAGCGAGCTTTTGAGCAGAATCCTGCTCCTCTTTTGATAGTTTTTTTGCGTTAGTTTTGAGTTCAGATTTAACTTTATCCCAATCTTTAGCATCCGGTAATCTTCCCCATGCAAGTTCCTGTTCAGAAACATAACGAACACCACTGGTATTCATATAAAAATAATATGTTTTAGGCCTAGAACCAATATATATTTTTATACGAATAAATAAAATATCGTTTGATACCAGAATCTTTTGTCCTGCTGATTCCTCAAATGTAATTTTCATCATCGTATGTAGTTTTTATTTTACCTCATACTACTCTTTTATTGTGGTTTGTCAAAACAAAAAACCCTTGCAAATGCAAGGGTTTTTTGTTTATTTTGAATTCTTTGATTTTCCAACGCGTCGTCGAGAAACGATAAGTGCGTTTGAGTA
>JACCDK010305564.1_pt1 | contig 20211 bp, 21 predicted proteins | sample 7445871 | NCBI WGS metagenome assembly JACCDK01 (sample SAMN15323436, study PRJNA562643) | freshwater metagenome | isolation source: river surface water | place: USA:Blue River Watershed | collected 2017-08-15
CGTTACTTCCAGATTTCTCTGGTCTTGCGTGCCCCCAACGGGATTCGAACCCGTGTTACCGCCGTGAAAGGGCGATGTCCTAGGCCCCTAGACGATGGGGACGTTTGAGGCTCGCAAATCGTACCCGTTATGGGGGTGCATACCAAAATCGGTTAAATGATTGCTCAAAATGCGCAGCAAATTAGGTGATTTAGAGAAGTGACCACTGAATCGTGATTGAGACAGTCACATCTTGCTCACCCAAATCAACAACCGTTGCTTCAGAATCTGCTGCTTTGGTCATTGCCAAAATTGGCGAGTAATTAACTGGACTGGAATTCTCGACTAGATAATTTACTCGTCCCAGCTTTGCGCCTAACAACTTCGCATATGAAGCAGCTTTTGCTTTGGCATTCTTCACCGCGTTTGCTCGAGCTGATTCTGTTGCCTTTGAAGAATCAAGAATAAATGGAGTAACTCCTTGAATCTGCAGATCATCGCCACCAGCAGCCACAACTGCATCGACAACTGCACCAGCATTTTCTGCATTCTTAATGGTTACTACAAAACTTTGTGAACCGCGGTAGCCAACTAGAACAGAACCTTTATCTTGGGTGTAGTTATATTCCGGATAAACAGTGATGCTTTGAGTAGAAATATCTGCTTTGAGAATTCCGCTCTTTGTTAGGGCGGCGCGTACTGCAGCTGCAGTAGTTGATGTCTTGGCGAGGGCTTCCTTATTTGATCCAGCCACAACAGAGACGTTGGCATTAAGTCGAACCGCATCGGGGGTAACTTTGATTGATCCTTGAGAGTTAACTGTCACATAACGCTTTGTGGAAGTTGATGCTTCTGCAGGAATGGCGGCGAAAATTCCGCCAGCCAAAGTTAAAGCGATTAAAGCGGCGGCTATCTTGCGAACACGTGTTGTAGTCATGGATTAAGTATCTCCTATTTATTTACATATCGCTGTGTTGGTACTGAGAAAGTTATGTGATTTAGAGCGAACGATACAGATCGGCGTGATCCTTTAACATCCGATCTAACGAGAAATAATGGCTGGCTCTCGCCTTGCCTGCTTCACCCATAATCTTACGTAATTGAGGATCTCGGGTTAATTTCTCTATGGCATCAGCCATTTCAGATGCGCTCGATGCAGTTAAGTATCCAGTGCTCTCATTTATGACAATGTCTGAAATAGATCCAACATTTGTAGCAACTATTGGTAATCCAGCTTGAGCTGCTTGAATCAATGTCAGCGGAATTCCTTCATTATCCGAAGTCAATATTGCAATATCGCTTGCGGCAAAGATCTGAGCAATATCGCTGCGCCAGCCCAAGAAAGTTACATTTAATTCTTCACCTTCGGCCCGCGCCTTTGAGCTTTCAAAGAGTTCGCCTTCGCCTGCGATTAAAAAGCGCAGATCTAAACCACGCTGCTTACACTCTTTTGCAACATCGAGTAAACGATCAGGACGTTTGATCTGGGTTAAACGCCCGACAAAAGTTATATATAAAGTTTGAGCGCTAAGCCCAAGTAAATTCTGCGCATCGGCTTTGGCTAGCGCTTTAGGCGCAGGAAGACCGGGAAAGAAGACTCGGTATTTGCCTGCTTTTCCGATACCAGCGGCGAGCAACTCATCTTTTACCTTGCTGCCGATGGCAATCAAAACTTTGGTGCGAGCGGCATAGAATTTCTCAATGAATATGACGACTTTGGTCATCACCATATTGAAGTATCCGTGCAGTAAATGGCCATGGAATGTGTGAACCCGAACCGCTCCACGCCCAGCAAATAAAGATGCTGCACGACCGAGAACTCCGGCCTTTGCAGTGTGGGTGTGAATCACATCTGGCTTGTATTTGCGGATCAGTGAGACCAACCCAAAGAAAGCTTTCAAATCTGTAATCAAAGATATTGATCGCCCAAGGCCAGCAATACGCGTTGCCTTTATATCTTTTGCCACGGTATCTAAATAATCTGCTTCATTCTCATCGCAATAGCCAGTCACGAGGATCTGCTCAATTTCTGATTTATCCAGCCCACGCATTAACTCAGCCACAATCACGGCAGGACCACCCACATTCATACGGGCGATTATCTGCATAACCTTTACTTGCGATGCCATGTGGTTATCTTCTCGCAAAAAGGCGCGATAATTGTGCACATGGCCACTGGTGAATTCGTCTCCAACTGCACAGCTGATGCGCTCACAACAGCAGCCCAGTTACTTAAAGCCGGTGGTTTAGTCGCACTTCCGACTGAGACGGTATATGGCCTCGGCGCTGATGCCACAAATAAAGATGCAGTCGCTCGAATTTATGAAGTAAAGGGCCGCCCCGCAGATCATCCGCTAATTGTTCATATCCATTCAATGCAATCACTTGGCGATTGGGCAGATGAAATCCCAAGTTATGCAATTTCACTTGCACGCGATTTCTGGCCCGGGCCGATGACCTTGATTTTAAAGCGATCTATCTTGGCTGAGGATTTTGTAACCGGGGGCCAACCAACCGTCGGCCTGCGAGTTCCAGATCATGTAGTTGCACTTGCGCTCTTATCTGCCTTTACAAAAATCGGCGGCCAAGGAATCGCGGCACCGAGCGCTAATCGCTTTGGGCATGTTTCGCCAACCACAGCACAAGCGGTTCAAGATGAGATCGGTGAATATTTAGATAAGACAGATCTAATTCTCGATGGTGGTCCATCCAGCGTCGGAGTTGAATCAACCATAATTGATTGCACATCGGATGCTCCTCGCATCTTGCGCCCAGGTGCAATAACCATTGAGATGATTGAATCGTCAACCGGGCTCAAAGTTTCGACTGCAGAATCAAATATTCGCGTTAGTGGTTCTCTAGAAAACCATTACGCACCAAATGCAACAGTCGAATTAAACAGAACACCAATTGCTGGCGAAGGATTTATTGCACTTGCAGATTTTGAAACTCCAGTTGATGTAATTCGATTAGCCGCCCCAAAGAGCGTTGAAGATTTTGCACGAGTTATGTATGCCGCACTTCGCGAAGGCGATGCAAAGGGGCTTAATTCAGTGGTTGTTGCAGCGCCCGCCGGCGATGGACTAGCCCTTGCCATACGCGACCGCTTAATGCGAGCGTCTAAAGGTCGGTAATAATCCGCTAAGATACGACGAGTGTTTGGCAGTTGTTTCGCCAAATTACAGTGGGGCCTATAGCTCAGTCGGTAGAGCAACGGACTTTTAATCCGTGGGTCGACGGTTCGAGCCCGTCTGGGCCCACTCTTAAAGTAAGCCGCGACGTTTTAAGAGCGGTTCAATTTTAGAATCGCGTCCGCGGAAATTGCGGAACATCTCCATTGAATCAATTGATCCGCCACGCCCCAGCAAAGTATTTCTAAAGTGCTCACCATTCTTGCGTTGCAGCCCGCCATTCTCTTTAAACCAATCTACGGTATCCGCATCCAATACCTCTGACCAGATATAGCCGTAATAGCCCGCAGAATAACCACCTGCGAAGATATGCGAGAAGTAAGTAGATCGATAACGAGTAGGAACTGGCGCAAAATCAAGGCCATAATCCTTAATCGCTTGGGCTTCAAAAGCTTCTACATCACTTACTTTTTCCGCTTCCTCTATCGTGAGTGAGTGCCAAGCCAGGTCGAGAATCGCTGCAGCTAAGTAGCTTGTAGTCGCGTGTCCTTCATTGAAGGTAGCTGCTGCATTTAGATTGTCGATCCACTCTTGTGGCAGTTTCTCACCAGTTTCAAAGTGGCGCGCGTAATTTTCAACAACCTCTGGCCACAAAATCCACATTTCATTTACTTGAGATGGAAATTCTACGAAGTCACGCTGGACGCTAGTTCCTGAGACAAGTGGATATTTAACCTGGGAAAGTAGGCCGTGTAACGCGTGGCCAAACTCGTGGAACAAAGTTGTTGTTTGTTCGAAAGTAAGCAAAGTTGGTTTGCCGGCAGGAGGTTTGGCAATGTTGAGATTATTTACAACCACCGGGAGTTGGTTGAAGAGGGTATTTTGAACAACGAGACTATTCATCCAAGCACCACCGCGCTTAGAGTCACGTGTATAGAAATCACCAATGAAGAGGCCAAGTTTTGAACCATCTTCATTGAAGACTTCAAAGGCACGAGCTTCTGGATGATAAGTGATTAAATCAGGACGTTCTTTAAATGAAATTCCAAAGAGTTTATTAGCGGCAAAAAAGATTCCCTTTTCCAAAACTGATTCCAGTTCAAAGTAAGGGCGCATTTTGCTGGTATCAATGTTGTACTTTTCAAGGCGAACTTGCTCGGTATAGAAACCCCAGTCCCAACTTTCAATATCAGCACTGGCAGATTTCTTTAGGTCTTCTGCTTCCACTTTGGCATTGCGAATAGCGGCGGGTGCAATCTTTCTGAGCATTGCATTTACATTGTCAGGATGTTCGGCTGTTTGCACCGCAATTATGTGCTCTGCATGGGTGTTGTTGCCAAATAACTTTGCGCGTTCAGCACGCAGCTTAACCATCTTCAACAGAACTGACTTATTGTCATATTCATTACCGCGGTTAGCTTTAACCAAGGAATCCTGCATAATTTTCTTACGAAGAGCGCGATTACTTAGTGAATTAAGCACTGGGTTTCCGGAGAAATTCACCATTGCGATCAGCCATTTACCCTCGTGGCCGCGCTCTTTGGCAGCGGCAGCCGCTGTTGCAATTTCATTCTCGCTCAAGCCATCTAGTTCTTCAATGCTTTCAACTAGAACAGCCAGGTCATTCGTATCGGTCAATACATTCTTAGCGAACTGAGTTGATAGCTTTGAAAGCTCTTCATTGAGTTGCTTCAATCTTTCACGTTCTGATTCAGATAGGTGAGCGCCTGAATGGACGAGATCTTTGTAGTAACGCTCTAGCAGCCAAGCATCTTCAGTATTTAGCCCTGACGCTTCACGGTTCTCATATAAGGACTTTATGCGATTGAAGAGAACCGGATTTAATTCAATTGCATCTTGATGCGCCGCAAGCTTAGGAGCCAACTCTTCTTCAATAGCATCCAAGGAATCGCTGGTGTCACTTGAAGATTTATTGAAAAAAACTCTAAGCACGCGCTGTAACATCTGCCCGCTTTTTTCGAGCGCCACGATTGTGTTCTCAAATGTCGCATCCCCTGGAGTATTCAGAATTTCCTGAACTTCGGCTAACTGTTGCTTGCATCCTTCGTAGAACGCCGGCAAGTAATGCTCCTCTTTGATTAGAGCAAATGGTGGAAGTTCGTACTCAAGGGTGCTTCTTTCGGCAAATGGGTTCGCATTAGTCATGCCTCAAACCCTACCTATATTTAGGACTTTAGAGAAAGTTGTTAATTGCTATGTCATTATTACGCGGTGAATATGGTCAAAACTTCGAATAAGAATAATTGGATAGTTCTATACCTGGCCTTGGGTATCGTTTGGGGTTGTTCATTTATATTCATCAAACTCGGTCTTGAATTCTTAACTCCATTCGGGGTTGCCTTCGTTAGATGCGCATTGGGTGCCGCAACACTTTTGGCTTGGGCAAGATTTAAGAAAATTGCTCTGCCTAAATCTAGAAAGATATGGCTTCATCTTTGGGTTGTATCACTATTGCTAAACGTTATTCCGGGCGTATTTTTCGCCTTAGCTGAAACCGAAGTTACATCTATCTTGGCCGGAATCATAAATGCAGTAACACCGCTAATGACCCTTCTTGCGATAGCGCTAGTCACACGGGATGAGAAGCCAAAGTTTTATCAGGTGTTAGGAATCTTGATTGGATTTATTGGAGTTCTAACGGTGCTCGGTGTCTGGAAAGGTTTAGGAGAGAATCCTCTTTGGGCAATTTTTGTCTTGCTTGCCGCAGTAACTTGTTATGGATTCTCTTTTCCATATTCTCGCCGATTCATCTTGCCCCATAAAATTCAACCAGAATCAATGGCAGCAGCTCAAGTTACAACTGGTGCATTCACACTCCTACCCTTCTTTCTATACGATGGAATTTCGCAAACGGCTTATCTACCTGGACCGATCTTTGCGATGATCGCCTTAGGTATTCTTGGAAGCGGTTTTGCCTATATCTGGAACTTTAAAATTATGACGATTGCAGGAAGCGCCATTGCAAGTAGCGTCACTTATCTGACGCCGGTAGTGGCAGTGATAGTCGGAGTTATTTTTCTCAAAGAGCGTCTATTTTGGTACGAACCAGTCGGTGCACTAATCGTTCTGCTTGCGGTAGCAATCGGTCAAAATCGAATCAAGTTGAAACGAAAAGTTTTAGCTAAAGATTAAATCCAATAGGAAGCTCCAGTCGGTGTGACTTTAAAAGAGCTTTATCCTTAAGGATTGCATCAGTCTGACCATCGGCAACGATTATTCCGCCGGAAAGGATTACCGATCTCTCACAAAGTTCATGCGCATATGGCAAGTCGTGGGTAACCATCACAATAGTGATATCTAATGAACGCAAAATATCGGCTAACTCGCGACGGCTAGCAGGATCCAGATTAGAAGAGGGTTCGTCGAGAATAAGGATTTCTGGCTTCATCGCAAGCACAGTTGCCACCGCCACTCTACGACGTTGTCCAAAAGATAAGTGATGTGGCGGGCGATCGATAAATTCGAGCATTCCGACTTGGGTAAGGGCATCCGCAACTACCTTGTTTAGCTCTTCACCGCGCACACCCATGTTGTATGGCCCGAAGGCGATATCTTCGCCAACGGTCGGCATAAACAATTGATCATCCGGATCTTGAAAGACGATCCCAACTTTGGAACGAATTGCCTTAAGAGATTCTTTATTTTTACTATCGACTAGTTCTCCAGAGATGCGAACTTCTCCTTGCATAGTCGGATGTATACCGTTCATATGCATAACTAAAGTTGTCTTACCAGCGCCGTTCGGACCAAGAAGTGCAACACGCTCACCCTTTTGAATAGTGAGGTTGACGCCAAAGAGCGCCTGATTGCCATCGGGATATGCGAATGCAAGTTCAGAAATTTGCAGACTAGGTACGTTAGACATTTCTACCAACCAATCAGTAACGCGATAATTGAAGCGATAAGTGCAAGAAAAGGAATTGAGAAAGCGGTAGCCCACTGTCGCGCGGTGACCGTTTGGCTATTCAAAGTTGGCAGCACCCCATCAAAGCCACGAGAGAGCATAGCTAAGTGCACTCTCTCACCACGTTCGTATGAACGGATAAAGAGCGCTGCCGCAGCGGTCGCTAAAACTTTCCAATGCTTGATTCCGGTCGCGGTGAAGCCACGTGACTCACGCGCGATCTTCATGCGCTCCATCTCATCGCTAATCACATTGATGTAGCGCAACATAAATGATGCGATCTGAACCATAATCGTTGGCAGCTTTAGCGTTTCAAGCCCGCGCAAGATTTCACGTGCAGTTGTTGTGGTTGAGAGAATGACCGCCGCTAAAACGCCCAGGGTGCCTTTCACGACAATTGATGTTCCAGCCAATAAGCCATCGCGATAAAGTTCTAAACCAAATAATGAGAACTTCTCTCCTTCGCCAAAAAATGGCATCAGAATTGCAAAGAAGATAAATGGAATTTCGATCAAGGCGCGCCTAAAGAGAAGCAGCAGCGGAATTTTGCTCATCACTGCGGTGAAGATCAACAGGCTGAAAAAGGCGATAAATGCGGGCCAACGAGTAATTGGCGTTGCCACAGAAACCGAGATGAAGGCGAGTACCGTCAAGATTTTTACATGGGAAGGAAGCGAATGAGCAACAGAATGTCGATGTAGGTAGAGACGTTCTCCTACATCGTGTCCGTGGTGATGGCCGTGACTATGAACGAGATCAAGGTCAGGGCTTTCTACCTTTATTTTTCTCCGCCTGGTTTACGACGGATTAAGAAGAATATTCCGGTTGAGACTGCGCCAGTTGCAATTACACCGATCACACCCGCTGCACCTACAGAAAGGCGCTCGTTTTCAACTCCCTTAACACCGTAATCTGCTAAAACACCATCGCTATTAGTGTTCTCTTTAGCAGTTTCAATAAACCCAATATCTTCAGCAACTTTCTCTAACCCATCAGGATGAGATGAAGCATAGAAAGACACAACGCCGGCAAGAAATAGCGATGCAATAAAGCCGGAAATCAAAAATGTCTTCTGTTTCATTTGTTGGCCCGAATCTCTAATTGAGTAATTTGATTTTTATATCCATAAACCAGATCTGAGCGGCTCGCAAGAACTGCACCGACTGCAAAGAAGGTTATCAGCGCCTCGCCGATACCGATAAGCAAGTGAGTTCCAACCATTGCGGTAAGAACTGCTGAAACTGAGAATGTGGCGTTAGCACCGATCGCGTATTGCAGAACAAAACCTGCAGCAGCAGCTGGCACGGATAGAAGCGCGGCGACTGCAGCAGCGATGCTAATTGAGAACTTTTTCTTAGGCATAATCTTTTTTACAAGAAGAAATACGCCATAACCAAACCAGACGGCGATGATTGACATATTGAAAATACTTAAGCCGAGTGCACTTAACCCACCATCGGCAAACAAAAGCGCCTGCAAGATTAAAACAATTGTTATGGCAAGGGTTGCCGCGTACGGTCCGATTAAAACTGCAGCAAGGGCAGCGCCAAGCAAGTGACCACTTGTGCCCGCAGCCACTGGAAAATTGAGCATCTGCACCGCAAAGATAAAGGTGGCAGTCAGACCGGCTAGGGGCGCGGTCTTTTCATCGAGCGAGGACTTCGCCCCACGGATAGAAATGGCCACACCGACGGCTGCCGCGACAGCGAAAGCTCCAGAGGTGGGTAGGTCGATAAATCCATCAGGGATATGCATGGCTCAATTTTAGCCTAGATGCAAACGATTTGCATCTGGAAAATAAGCCCAACCCGATAAGTCAGCGCTCCTGAAGCGCCACTTTGGACTAATCTCAACACAACCAAAGTAGATCATTTAGGCAGGGGGTATCGATGAGCGAAGATGATGGCCAAGACGAGCTCGTATCCGAGGAAATGCTCTGGGATCGAATACCGGAAGTAAATGGCGCAGAACGCGCAAATACTTATTACGAACTCTCCGCCCGAATCTTTGCTCGCGGTCAATATGACGAAGCGCTCGCGCTCGCCGAAACCGCTCGCGATATCTTTGCCGAACTCGGAGCTGCAGAATCGAGCGAAGGACTTGCTCAGGCTTACTCTGCAATTGGATATAACTTAAATCAATTAAAGCGTATGGATGAAGCCGCAACCGCAATGAGCAAAGCGGTAGAAATTTTGCGCGAAAGTAAATCACCACTCTCACTTGAACTCGCCTGCACGCTAGGCGAATGGTGGTATGCATCAAAGAATTTCGAAAAAGTTGTCGAGATTATGGATGAATGCGCACAAGAACATTTAGTTGATGGAAATCAAGTAGGCGCTGCAAATGATTTACATCTGCTGGGATGTGCTTATCGCGAGTTAAAGAAATACGATTTAGCGATTTCTACATTTAAAGAAGCACGCCTGATTTTTAAAACCGAAAAAGAAGTAATTCAAGTCGCGCGTTGCGATCAGAAGATAGCCTCTTGTTATGTAGAACTTGGCGATGGCGAGAAAGCGTTAGAAGCAGCGCGCAAAGCCATTGATGTCTTTGAAACTGGCCACGATCATCGCCGCCAAACTTTTGCCCTTTTTGAGTATGGCAAAGCAGAGATATTGGTTGGCAAGCTAGATGCGGGATTGGCAACTTTAGATGGAGTCTTGCAGATCATCTCTGAAGATGAGCCAAAAGACTTCGAACTCATTGTTGATATCGAAACTCGCATGGCGACAGTCCTACGCAATTTAGGGCGAATGGATGAAGCGAACGAGATAGATCGCCGCCTTATTGCCGTGCGCGAAGCAATGGAAGATGTTCCACCGCCAGTGGATTTAGGCGACTAAACCTTTAACTTAATCTTGGTAAGTGTTGCAGCGCCCAGTGATACATCGCGATGGCACCTGCAGCGGATGCATTCATAGAACGAGTCGATCCATACTGTTGAATTGCATATAAAACTTCGCAAGCGGCAACGCCTTCATCTGACATCCCCGCCCCCTCTTGGCCAAAAAGGAGAACGCACGATTCAGGAAGTTCAGAGCCTTCTAGTTGCTTAGAGGATGGAACATTATCGATTCCAATGATTGGCAAATCATTTTCTTTACACCAGCTCGCGAAATCAGCGATAGTCGGATGATGAATAACTCTCAGGTATCTATCAGTAACCATTGCTCCGCGCTTATTCCAATCGCGCTTACCAACGATATGAACCGCAGAAACGTTAAAGGCATTTGCCGTGCGAACCACAGATCCAATATTTAAATCGTGCTGCCAATTCTCAATTGCAATATGCAATTTATGGCGTTTAGTATCGAGATCTGCAACTATCGCCTCGACTGACCAATAACGATAGTGATCTAAAACATTTCGGCGATCGCCATTTTCTAACAGCTCTGGGTCATATTGTGAGCCAGTTGGCCAAGGTTTCTCGTGTGGACCTACACCGACTACTGGAAAGAATTCTCCTGGTCCGATCGTGGCAGGTGTATTAATTTCCATAAGCACACTCTAAACTTAATAAGGGTTAAACGCTAGAAAGGGCAAATAGCAATGGAAATAGTATTTCTCATCGCCTATATCGTGCACATGTTGGCGATCCTCGGAATTCTTGTATTACTCCTGCTCCAATGGAAAAAGAGCCCTCGCAAGCTATCAACAGGAGTGCTACACAGCACTGCAACTGCTTTAGTTGCAGGACTTGTAATGGTTGGCACTTATGCTTCAGCGAAACCTGATGAGGAGCTAAATCACGTCAAAGTTGCGATAAAGATGGTCATTGTCGTAGCTATTTTGGCAATTAGCTATCTAAATGTTAAGAAGAGTGAGATGAAGAAGAGTATTTGGTTTTCTCTACTCGGGTTAACTCTGTTAAATATAGTTATTGCGACTGCCCGGTTCTAACCAGTCAAAATGAAGAAACTGTTGGGGTTCGGCGCTGCCATTATTTCGGCAAGTCTTTTGGCATCCTCGAGCGCGACAGCCTTCGATCCACAATCGGCCGCGACCGTCTTTAAGAAGATGGCTGCTTCTCCTACTTTAAATAATCCATCGGTTTCTCTAATCGATGTAAGCACCGGAAAAGTTGTCTTTGAATCTAACGCTAATTCACAGCGCAAGCCAGCATCCTTGATGAAGCTCTTATCTGCGGCAGCAACACTTAAGTATTTAGATTCCTCAACTGTCTTTGCTACATCCGTTTCTCTAGGTCCAACACCAGATTCACTGGTAATCGACGGACAATACGATCCTTGGATTTCAATGGATGCCAAGGCGGCCGAGAAGATGAAGCGCACCTACTTTTATGGTTTTGCAGCAAAAGGTCTGAGCGCGGTTAAGAAAAACAATGAAGGATCAATTGAGAAGATAAAGGTTTACTACAACGACTTGTATTCGACTGAAATAGCCAAACTTAAGGCGTATTACAAAAAACGGGGAGTAAGCACCACCCTTGAAAAAGTTAGTGACTCAAAGGCAAAAACAATCGCCGGAGAACAAGTCTTTTTCTCAACTTCGCCAACGGTGAAAAGAATGATGGACTGGTTCTTGGTCTGGAGCGATAACGACGTTTCAGACCGTATGGCACGGTTAGCAGCAAAGGCTGCCGGAAATGAGTTTAGTCAAAAAGGTGTGGCGAAAACTTTCGACATTGTCCTGCGTGATTTAGATATCAATCCATCAAAGATCATCATTAAAGATGCAAGTGGGCTATCGAAACAGAATAAGCTCACTGCGAATATCCTCTCGCAACTACTTTATAAAATACATTCTGATCCGCTCTTTTCACAGATGATCGACGGCTTTCCGGTGGGTGGAAAGACAGGAACGCTAAATAAACGTTTTATCGAATCTGCTCCCCAAGCGGTTGGTTTAGTAAAGGCAAAGACAGGAACGCTATCCGGAACGGTAAGTTTGGCGGGGTATGTCCAATCTGGCGATCGTGAATATGCCTTCACGATTATCGCTGACAACATTAAGCGCACTCGCACAGCAAGTGAGCGTGCCCGAGAGACTCTCGATATTTACTTAGGCAAGATCGCAGCACCGTTAATGGTGCCGATCAGTGAAACTTCCACCCCAATTATTGGTTAGCAAATACCTTAATTGCTCCGCCGTAACACGCGACCCAAGTTCGAGAATGAACAGAGTCATATGTAACGCCAATTGGTTCTGAACAAACCTTGATATTTTGAACAACTTTCATATCCGAGGTTCTAACTTTGGAGAGAGTTCCGCTGCGGAAGTTAACTACGAATAGCGATGAGCCATCTTTAGATATCGCCAAGCTGCGTGCCGATTTTCCGGTCGTCACAGACTTGATCGCTTGATTGGTGGCTAGATCCCAGGCGATAACTTTTCCTGAGATGTTTAGCGTTGCATACAACCGAGATCCATCAGGGGATAATTCAATGGCGCGTGGGTTGGATCCGATCGGAATGTAATCCACCAAAAAACTAGCTAAATCAATCCGATGGATTCGGTTTCCTCCCATTTCAGCGACATATGCAAAGGTGCTATCACTTGATATGGAAATTCCACGGGGGTAGCGCCCGATTTTAATTGTCTTAACTGTTTTCTGGGTTTCAACAGAGATTATGGTGACGGTGTAAGAACACCAATTTGAAACGAGAATATATTTGTTGTCAGGAGTTACCTTTACTACTTTAGGAACTGAACCAACTGGATAAACGGCATCAATCTCGCCTTTCGCTAAATTGACGCGAGATAGGAAACTCTTGTCGTAACCAGATGCTGGTGAGCATGTGTCAGTTCCCTCTTTATTAAAACCTTTGCCGTACATCGCATAATTTGTAAAGTACAAATACTTTCCATCTGGTGAGAAAGCACCCTCAACAGGTGCTCCTTTATATGTGCCAGAGTATTTTGAATATCCAAAATCAGATAAGCGAACTAAGTCAGGGACAGTTTTCTTGAGCTCCATTGTTGCGGCATCATAAATAGTCACGCTATGGCGGTACATCATGTTGTGTGCGCTAACTAAACCGTCATTTGAAGATTGCACTGACTTTGGAGCAATGGCGCCGGTTATCGTCTTAACTAACTTTAAAGAGGTTTGATCGGTTGTGGCGCTGGCGCTCACCGGAATTGATGAGATCAATAAAGAGAAAAGAAGAAGAAAACTCACCCTTATTTGATTCATAAGGATGAGTTTACCTTCGAAAAATTAGTCGTCGTCACCTTCTTCATCGTCATGATCGTCATCTTCCCGATCATCGTGATCATCATCTTTGTCGTCATCGTCATCGTCATCGTCACCACCACCGGTTGGCATGGTTGCAATTGCAGGTTGCTTTAGGGCGATTGGTTGAGATGTCGCAGATGGGCTCGCTGGAGTAGCGCTTGCTAGAACGCTTAACCCTTGCTCAGTTACCTGGGCAGGAACCTTCTCTCCACTTTGGCCGACAAGTGCTCCGACACCAACAATCGATAAAGCTGCAGCTAGGACCAGCGCGGGTAGTGCGCGAGTTGACTTCTTTCCTTGCGGCGCAGCGTCTGCTTCAGCAAGTTCGATCCATTCGGGCTTATTTGGAGGTGTCATTTGTCATATCCCTTTCTTCATTACGCACAATAGACGGGCTTCCTTAGAAACCTGTGAGAACGCTGCACATTAATGCTGAGTAATCTTGCCCTGTGCAAACCGATTCACGCGTAAATCTCGCTACAAAAGCCCGAGGCTATGTAGACCTGATGAAATTGCGCGTTGTTGAACTCTTATTGGTTTCAACTCTTCCTGCGATGGTTTTGGCGCAAAACGGATTGCCTTCACTCTCACTAACGATCGCAACTTTAATTGGTGGAACTCTGGCCGCGGGCAGCGCAAATGCTTTTAATATGGTTATTGAATCTGAGTCAGATAAGTTAATGAAGCGCACCGCAAAGCGCCCACTTGCAACAGGAGTTTTAAGTAATAGAGAAGCAACAATCTTTGCAACGCTAATTGGTTTGATTGCGCTTGCAATATTTGGAGCGTTCACAACTTCGCTTGCAACTTTGTTGGCCTTCATCGCGATCGCCTTTTACGTAATTGTTTACACAATTGGTCTGAAGCGGAGAACTACTCAAAATATTGTTTGGGGCGGAGCGGCGGGATGTATGCCAGCGCTAATCGGCTGGGCTGCAGTAACAAACTCGCTATCTGTGACCGCCTGGTCATTCTTCTTCGTGATTTTTTTCTGGACGCCACCACATTTTTGGGCGCTGGCCATTAAATATAAAGACGATTACGCCGCAGCCGGCATTCCTATGTTGCCTGTTGTAGCGACAAAAACTCATTTACTTCGTCAGATGTGGGTTTACACAGTCGCGATGATTGCATCATCAGTTGCGCTCTTCATAAACGCAGATTTGCAAGTATGGGCGCAACTTCTCAATTTAGCTTTGGGCGCTGTATTTGCTTGGCAGTTGCGCGGCTTAGATGAAAAGTCAGAAAATTACGAAAAGATCGCTGGAAAGATATTTCATTGGTCGATCACTTACTTAAGTCTGTTGTCGGTACTTCTAGTTGCCGCTCAGCTATTGAAGGCTTGAGTTAAATCCTTTATTAGATCATCTACGTGCTCTAGGCCCACTGAAAGTCGTAGCACTGAAGGTGTAATCCCCATCTCTGCCTGAACTTCTGGTGATAAGCGGCGATGGGTAGTTGAAGCTGGATGAGTTATCAGTGATTTGCTGTCACCTAAGTTATTTGAGATATCGATAATTCGTAGAGAATCCATAAAGTTAAAGGCATCTTTCTGACTACCCGCAAATTCAATACCGATAGTGCTGCCCCCACCACTCATCTGCTTCTGCACAATTGCGTAATCAGGATGTGATTTAAGTCCAGGGTATTTCACGGATTTAATTTCTTTCCGCGTTTCAAAGAATTCTGCGATCTTTTGTGCGTTCTGGCACATTCGTTGCACACGCATCTCCATTGTCTCTAAAGACTTCAGCAGCACCCAGGCGTTAAATGGGCTCAGAGTTGGACCGGTGTGGCGAATAAATGGAACCAATGATTCGTGAATATATGAGAAAGAACCTAAGACTGCGCCGGCAATTACTCGACCTTGTCCATCGATGTGTTTAGTAGCTGAATACATAACTACATCAGCGCCAAGTTCAAGTGGTTTCTGCAGTACTGGCGATGCCATCACATTATCGACAATCACCGTAGCGCCAACTTTATGTGCAAGGTCGCTGACCATGCGAATATCAACAATTTCCATAAGTGGGTTACTTGGTGATTCGATAAAGACAACTTTTGTAGATTTGCTGAGCGCTGCTGCCCAAACTGCCGAATCGTTTCCTTTAACCAACTCAATAGTTACGCCCCACTTAGGCAAAATTTCGGTCAGCACAACGTGGCAAGAACTAAACATTGCAGCTGAGGCAACAACGTGATCACCGGCGCGAACCAAACAAGCAATTGAGGCGAACATTGCAGACATTCCTGAACCTGTGGCTACACAATATTCAGCGCCTTCAATCGCCGCTAAACGTTTCTCAAACATCTCAACGGTTGGGTTATGGAATCGGCTATATAAATAGTGGTCTGTCTCATCCGTAAATGAATCGAAAGCTTCTTGGGCAGATGAATATGTAAATCCGCTATTGAGATAGAGCGCTTCGGATGTTTCTCCGAAACCAGATCGGGCCAGACCAGCGCGCACCGCATCGGTCTGGGGATTTAAATCCCAATCTGGGGCAGGTCGCGGATTACGCGGCTGATAGCCCCAAGTCTCATTACTCACACCGATAATTCTAAGGTGCAATTGCTATATTCAACACATGCCTAAACTCGCAATCTCAGTAGATGATTTAAGTAAGAAATACGCCACTGGCCTGGCGGTGTCACACGCAAAATTTGAAGTTCCGCTGGGCACTATCTGTGGCTTTGTTGGCCCAAATGGTGCAGGCAAGACCACCACGATTCGAATGCTCCTTGGACTAATCTCACCAACCGGTGGAAATGGTCATATTTTGAGTGAACCAATTTCCTCGCCAGAAAAGTACCTATCAAGTGTTGGCGCAATGATTGAAGGCCCTGCTTTCTATCCGGCGCTATCAGGCGCGGAGAATTTACGAGTCTTAGCAACGCTCGGTGGATTTCCGCAAGAGCGGGTTGATCAACTATTGAAACAAGTCGGCTTATCAGAACGCGGTAAATCAAAGTACAAGACTTATTCACTAGGAATGAAGCAACGCCTGGGTATCGCAGCAGCGCTACTTCCAAATCCAAAGTTATTGATTCTTGATGAACCAACTAACGGGTTAGACCCAGAAGGTATTCAAGAAATTCGTCAATTGCTTCGCGAATTAGCGGATAAAGGAACCACCGTATTTGTCTCTTCACACTTGTTATCTGAGCTAGAAATCATTAGCGAGTACTTGGTGATGTTACGTAAAGGTGAAGTAGTTTTTGCGGGTCCAATCCAAGATTTATTTGATCAACAACAACCTTTTATGATTGTAAAAACTGCCAGCGAGCAAGATCTACAGAAGATAATTGCGATCGCACAAGCGGCCGGCCATAAAGCTCATCTACGTGATGGCGCCGCTCATATCGAGGGTCCGGCGGAATGGGCGGGAACTTTAAATAAGTTAGCCTTTGAAAGCGGAATTCTTCTAACTCAACTTTCACCACAGTTACCAAATCTGGAAGAGACATTCTTTGAAATGACGGGAGCCCAGAAATGATTACTAGCCTCCTCCGCATCTTCTTCGCAGAATGGCGCAAATTACGCCGTCCAACCTTGCTTTTAGGAACGCTTGGCGCAGTTGCCTTCTTTAGCATTTTGGTTTCTTCAGTACTTTTCTTAATGATTGATTCGCCACAAGGAAATGGCGATCGCGGTATGCGAATTACGCGCGAAATGCTCTCCCTTCCAGGTGGGGCAACCGAATCTTTCTCAAGTATTGGCAATCTATTAGGAATCATCGCCCTCTGCGTATTTGCAGCCCAAACCGCGCAAGAGTATTCACTCGGAACTTTAAGAAACTTATTGGTTCGTCAACCCGGTCGTATTCGCATCTTGGTCGGCAAATTAGCTTCTATGAAAGTTTTTGCGATGATCATGACTTTGGTCAGTGCAGTTTTATCTATCGGAGTCTCATACGCACTTGCTGGAGGCCAGAACGTCAGCACCGAGCTCTGGTTTAATGGAGATGGCCGCCTAGATATTGCGCAGACGCTCTTAAATGTCTTCCTCTCAATTTTGGGATTTGGCATCATTGGAATGGTCCTCGGAATAATTCTGCGTTCGCCAATCAGTTCAATTTCAATTGGCGTCCTCTGGCTGCTGATCATTGAAAATATTGTTGGAGCGCTTCGATCCAGCACATTGAATTGGCTCCCTGGATATCAACTGGGAACGATTGCAACGGGCGGAAGTGAGACAGTTTCTTACTCTCACGCGTTAACACTTTCTGGTGTTTATGTAGGCCTCGCCCTTGTTATCGCAACAGTTCTCTTCACAAAGAGAGATGTATCCAACTAGCGACACTTAAGGCAATCTCCGAAGTTACTCAGGTTACTCATTTATTCTGAGGGCTTAATTGTTGGAGGTTTTTGTGTTGTTTCGCGGTAAGGCTGTAGCTCTGGCTGTCATCTTTGGCTTAACGCTATCGATCACACCTGGAATTGCTGCGACTCCAAAACCTACTCTGGCGCAAATTGAAGCCGCTAAGAAAGCAGAAGCTGCTAAAAAGAAAGCGGCAGATGCAGCAGCTAAGAGATTAGCAGCAGCTAATCAAACTCTTCGTGGTTTAACTGCCAAAGCAAATGCAGCTCAAGCGCTATATGTAAAAGCGAAGAAAGAGCTTGCGGTGGCAACTGCAGCCGCAACTGCTGCTGCAGAGTACGCCCGCGAAACACAACAGGCTGTTTCACAAGCTCATCGCGTGATCGGAAAGATGGCGGCGAGTGCCTACATAATGGGCGGATCGTTAACAGAGATTGAGCCGCTGCTTAGCGCAAATGGGCCACAAGATTTAATTGATCAAATATCAACTTTAGATAAATTAGGTGTACAAAACACCATGGCGCTAGAAAGATATAAAGCCGCGGAAATTGTTGCACGTGCTGCAAAAGCTAAAGCAGATGAGGCTAAGGTAGTTCAAGAAACAGCCACAGCTAAAGTTGCCGCTGCTAAGAAAATTGCAGATGACGCGCGATCACTGCAGCAAAAAGAAGTTGATAAGTTGCAGAGTATCCAAGATAAATTGGCGCGCGAACTCGCAAGTGCAAAACGAGTTCGAATTACCCTAGAACAACAACGTGCGCTGGCTTTACTTGAAGAAAGCCGTGCCAACACCGCTGCTAACACAGGTGGACAGAAAAAAGTTTGGGCTGACAAAGGCTTCAAAGGTCGCTCCACGATTCGAGCAACTGAAGCACAACGTGAGGCCGCTGTTGCCTTTGCTAGGAAACAAGTCTTAGCGCGTAAGCCATACATTTGGGGTTCTGAAGGACCAAATGCTTTTGACTGTTCCGGATTGGTTTATGCCGCATATAGAGCAGCAGGTTTAGGTTGGCCAAATTGGGATCGCTTAAACTCCTCACTTTATGCTGGTTACACAAAGCACGTTTCATTAAACGAACTTGTGCCAGGTGATCTGCTCTTCTATTCCTACAAAGGAACTATCTCCTCCATCCACCACATCACAATTTATGCAGGCAACGGAATGATGTGGGAAGCAAATTCAAAAGGAAAAGGCTTGCTGTACTCCAATATCTATAGCATCAAGGGGCTTATGCCATTCGGTGGTCGGGTCTAGAGTTAGACCATGACTTCGGCACTGCTAGATATTCGCAACGCAGTTCGCCCATTTCTTGAAAATTTGACCGCGGGAGATTCTGCCGTAGTAGCAGTTTCAGGTGGCGCCGATTCACTCGCACTTGCTTATGCCTTGTTGAAAGAAGCGCCAGCACTTGCAATCACCTTAATCGCAGTCACCATTGATCATCAATTGCAAAGCGGATCAGGGGAGCAAGCTAAAAAAGTTCAAGAACAGTTAAAAGCTGTTGGTTATCAAGAAGTGATTATTGAAAAAGTCTCAGTTGTAGAAAAGTCTGGTTTAGAAGCTGATGCTCGTACTGCCAGATATGCGGCGCTTGATGCGATTGCCCATGCATATGGAGCTACACAAATTTTCTTAGGACATACACGAGATGATCAGGCCGAGACAGTTCTGCTTGGATTAGCCCGCGGTTCAGGTACGCGATCTTTATCCGGAATGGCAGTTGTAAACGGAAAGTATGTCCGACCACTTTTACAGTTAACTCGAACGCAAACTGTTGCAGCATGTGCAGAAGCAGATTTAACTCCTTGGAGCGATCCACATAATTTAAATGAGAAATTTTCTAGAGTACGTGTACGAAATAAAGTTATGCCAATTCTGGAAGAAGAGATTGGTCCTGGAATTGCAGCAGCTCTGGCACGCAGTGCAGCAATTTTGCGTGATGATGCAGATGCGTTAGATGAGATGGCGCAGGCGGTTATCTCGCGAGTTGATTTAAGTGATTTGGATTGCGCCGCTCTGGCCGAGCTACCTCGGGCTATCCGTTCTCGTGTACTTCGAGCCGCGATCTACGCCGCAGGAGCGCCTGGCGGCTCGGTGAGCGCAGATCACCTCTCAGCGGTAGAGGCGCTGGTCACTTCTTGGCGTGGCCAAGGCGAGGCGAGCCTGCCGGGTGGTGTGAAGGTTGCCCGGATTTCGGGCAGACTTTCGCTCTTAGCCCGCCCATAAATCTCCCCGAGAGATTAGATATTAAAGGAGTCCTTAAGTGGATCTAGCAGCTGTCGGCACTGATGTTGAACGCGTAATTGTTACTGAAGAAGAATTGCAATCTAAAGTTGCAGAGCTTGCAGCGCGCGTAGATGCTGATTACAAAGATCGTGACTTACTTCTGGTCGGAGTTCTTAAAGGCGCCATCATGGCAATGGCAGATTTAACGCGCGCGATGCAACGCCATATCGAAATGGATTGGATGGCGGTTTCTTCGTATGGTTCTGGAACTAAGTCAAGTGGCGTTGTTCGAATTCTTAAGGATTTAGATCGCGATATCACTGGCCGAAATATTTTGATCGTCGAAGACATTGTGGATTCCGGTTTGACGCTTTCTTGGTTACGCACAAATTTGCTTTCACGTGGCGCAGCATCAGTTGAAATTCTCGC
>JACCDK010001529.1_pt1 | contig 20200 bp, 17 predicted proteins | sample 7445871 | NCBI WGS metagenome assembly JACCDK01 (sample SAMN15323436, study PRJNA562643) | freshwater metagenome | isolation source: river surface water | place: USA:Blue River Watershed | collected 2017-08-15
ATCAACACGTTCATCACTGGCGACCTTTACCAACGCTTCCGGTCCGCTCAAAACACGAGTCGGAATATTTTCATTAGCTAATTTTTCTTCTAACAATTTTGCCGCTGCAGTATCCACCATCACCGCAAAATCAGGCTTGAAACTAACACATTGCTGAAACAGCAAATCCACTTGAGTAGCACCAGTCAATGCGAATATTGAAAATTGATCCGGATGCCTGGCAATAACATCAAGCGTATTGACGCCAATTGAACCGGTTGATCCCAAAACAGAAATTCTATTTTTCATGGCACTTGAAAATGAGAGAGAAGAACTGCCAAAGGCAAGACAGGAAGCAAAGCATCAAGTCGATCCAATACACCACCGTGTCCGGGAAGCAACTGACTGCTATCTTTCACTCCTGCTGAGCGTTTGATCAAGGATTCAAATAAATCTCCCATCGCACTCATGACAGTCAAAAATGTCAACCCCACCAGCAACACTGGCCAACCATGAACGTACAAACGATTGAAAATATTGTCATTCATTTCAGGAAACCAATGAACCGAGGTCATCCACACAAAGGCTAAGCACCATACGCCTAGGATTCCACCCAATAAACCTTCAATGCTTTTACCTGGGCTGATATGAGGAGCTAATTTATTTCTCCCCCAACGCCTTCCTGAAAAAAAAGCAGCTATGTCTGCCACCCATACAAGCATGAGAGTTGAAGTTAAAAAAGAAGTACCAATCAATTTGGCCTGGTATAAAGCCAAACCGGTTCCGGTGAGCACCACAACACCGACACCATTTCTTAGAGCAAAGTGAATATTCTGCCAACTGTCCATGCCGTTCTTAAAGAAATACACGGTGACGAATACCCAGAAAACTGAAATAGAAAACCAAAAAGTTAAGGTCTGTTTACCGGCAACGCCCAATAACCACAAGGAAACCCCAATAGCAACACAACACGCGCTTAATGTGAAAGATTGGATAAAACCCAAACCGTTTAGCCTACCCCACTCCCATGCAGCAGCGATGATCAGAATCAAACCTAAACCTGCCAACCACTCGGGTTGAGATGAAAATAAAGCAGGTAAAAAAACCAGTAAAAGCAAGACTGCAGTGATGATGCGTTGCTTTAGCATGGTTTTCAATCAAACAGCCATGATCTCTTGCTCTTTACCAGCAATCAATTTATCTATATCTGCAATGTGCTTATCTGTGAATTTTTGAATATCAGCCTCAGCACGCTTTTGCTCGTCTTCAGATGCGAGTTTTTCCTTAACCATTTTCTTCACTGCTTCATTCGCGTCCCGGCGAAGATTTCTAACAGCGACCTTCGCGTTCTCGCCTTCAGTTCTGACAATCTTGGTCATCTCTTTTCGTCGCTCTTCGGTCATAGGAGGCATTGGAACCCGAATCAAGTCACCCATAGACGATGGATTCAAGCCTAAATCGCTTTCACGGATTGCTTTTTCAATTTTGGGGCCTAACCCTTTTTCCCAAGGTTGAACGCTGATGGTTCGTGCATCCAACAATGACACATTAGCCACTTGGCTCAACGGCGTTGGGTTTCCATAATATTCAACCATGATGGAATCAAGCAACCCGGGGTTAGCTCGACCTGTTCTGATTTTGCTCAAGCTGTTCGTGAAGGCCGCAATAGACTGACCCATCTTCTGTTCGCTGTTTGATTTAATTTCGTTGATGCTGGACATTGTTTCTCCCTCGAATTCACTCAGTACTATGATGCAAAAACCAAAGTTCCTTCATCTTCACCCATAACGACCCGCTTCAAGGCACCTGATTTAAATATGGAGAACACTGTGATTGGCAGTTTCTGGTCTCTACACAATGCAAACGCTGTTGCGTCCATGATTCCCAAGTTTCCTTGAATAGCATCATCAAAACTGATTTTGCTGAATTTGGTAGCGTGCGGGTCTTTTTTAGGGTCAGCCGAATATACACCGTCAACTTTTGTCGCCTTTAGAACCATTGCGGCTCCAATTTCCGCCCCCCGCAGCGCTGCAGCGGTATCAGTTGTAAAGAATGGGTTTCCGGTTCCGGCAGCAAAAATAACCACCTTTCCTTCTTCCAGATATTGAAGCGCTTTAGGACGCACATAAGGCTCTACAACTTGCTCAATCCCAATCGCAGACATGACGCGAGCCACCAGACCCGCTTTGTTCATGGTGTCTGCAAGAGCAAGCGCATTCATGACAGTTGCAAGCATGCCCATGTAATCAGCGGTTGCCCTGTCCATTCCCACAGAACCGCCTGCTACGCCGCGAAAAATATTTCCGCCACCAATCACTACCGCTACCTCAACGCCTAGGTGTGTAATTTCTGCAATTTCCTCAACCATTCGGACAATGGTATTTCGATTGATGCCAAAAGCGTCATCACCCATCAATGCTTCACCAGATAATTTAAGCAAAATTCTTTTATAAGCTGGATGAGGCGTTGATGTCATTCGATTCTCCGTTTGTGTTTTGGTATGAGACTTAAAAAAAAGGGGACTAAATAGTCCCCGTTAAAAAAGGTCATGCGGTTTGTTTTGCCGCTGCCACCTGCGCAGCAACCTCTGCGGCAAAGTCATCCACTTTTCGCTCAATGCCTTCACCCACTACATAGATGGTGAAAGATTTAACAGATGTTTTGGCGGCTGTAAGCATCTGCTCAACCGTTTGCTTGTCATTCTTGACAAAGGGTTGGTTAAACAAAGAGACTTCTTTCAAATATTTTTGAACCGCGCCTTCAATCATTTTTGATGCGATATCAGCAGGCTTGCCAGACTCTGCGGCTTTTGCAGTTGCAACAGAGCGCTCGCGCTCAATCAATTCAGCGGGAACATCTGCACTTGTCAATGACACGGGTTTCATGGCAGCAATATGCATTGCAACATCGCGAGCAGCAGATTCTTCACCTGTGAACTCAACAACAACACCAATGCGGGTACCATGCAAATATGAAGCAATTTGATTGCTTCCATCGAAATAGTGAAAGCGTCTGAAACTCATGTTTTCACCGATCTTGCCAATCAAACCCTTGCGCACATCTTCCAGGGTTGGACCAAATCCGTCTTGCGAGTACGCCAAAGCAGAAAGCGCATTGATATCAGCCGGCTTGTGGCTAGCAATTAAAGCGGCAGCTCCGTTAGATAAGGCCAAAAAACTATCGTTCTTGGTCACAAAATCTGTTTCACAGTTCACTTCCAAAATAGCACCGCTTTTGCCGTGAGTAGCAATAGTGATAACGCCTTCTGCCGTGACGCGAGCAGAAGCTTTGCTTGCTTTACTGCCCAACTTAACGCGCAGTAACTCTTCTGCTTTGACCATATCTCCTTCAGCTTCGGTCAAGGCTTTTTTGCACTCCATCATTGGTGCATCTGTCTTTGCACGTAACTCAGCAACCATACCTGCTGTGATATTCGCCATGAAAACTCCTGTTAATTCCTAAATTTCAAACAATTGAAAAAACTACAAAAAAGGGGCACTCAAGCCCCTTTTCGATGTTGAGCAAGCTTAAGCTTGCTCGTTTGCATCAACTTCAACAAACTCGTCATCGCCTTCAGTGACAGCTTTGACAACATCATTTACTGCATTTGCACGGCCTTCGAGAATGGCATCAGCAATGCCTCGGGCGTACAAAGTAACAGCTTTAGAGGAGTCGTCGTTACCAGGGATAACGTAATCAATACCTTCAGGTGAATGGTTTGAATCCACCACACCAATCAATGGAATGCCCAATTTTTTGGCTTCTGCGATCGCGATTTTGTGGAATCCAACATCAATCACAAAAATTGCATCTGGCAAAGTAACCATGTCTTGAATACCGCCAATATCTTTTTCTAACTTCTCGAGTTCACGCATGAACATGAGTTGCTCTTTTTTAGACATTGCATCCAAGCCGATTTCTTGCTGGGCTTTCATGTCTTTCAAACGCTTGATGGAGGTTTTGACAGTCTTGAAATTTGTGAGCATTCCGCCCAACCAACGTTGGTCTACATAAGGAACGCCGGCTCTGGCAGCCTCGGAAGCAATGATTTCTCGTGCTTGCCGCTTAGTGCCGACCATCAAGATATTTCCACGATTAGCAGACAACTGCTTAGCGAATTTCATTGCATCTTGAAATAAAGGCAATGTTTTTTCAAGATTGATAATATGAATCTTGTTGCGGTGCCCAAATATGAAAGGCGCCATCTTAGGATTCCAAAAACGTGTTTGGTGGCCAAAGTGAACTCCGGCTTCCAGCATTTCACGCATAGTGACAGACATATATTTCTCCAAAGGTTGAGTCATGAAACCAGCTCGCCATCTCCACTACTCAGATAAACTCTGTGAGTGAAAACACCTTTAATGAACTGGCTTGAGATTTACTTTGGTCATTGATTTGCATCAATTAGATACCCAAAGCCAGTAGATTCTAACACAATTGCACCTCTTACCCTTGCAAAAAATGGCTACTTTGGTTTGAACTTATGAGAATTGCTGTGATTGGAGCCGGTATCGTTGGCGTGACAACCGCCCTGGAGCTCGTGTCACACGGACACGATGTTGTTGTTTATGAAAAAAACACGGGTATTGCTCAAGAAGCGAGTTTTGCAACCTCGGGATTCATTGGGCCAGGAATGATTCACACTTGGACGGCCCCTGGAATTGCCGCCAAGGTGATAAGCAAAATGATGCTGGGTTCTGAAGCTTATTCATACCATGGGCTTAAAAATATTCCACTCAAATGGCTTTGGCAATGGTCTTTGGCTTGCTCACATTCTGATTACAAATTTAAAGTTGAATCCTTACAAAGATTGGCTTTTTACAGCCAGGAAGTAATGAAGGGAATGTCAGAACAATATGGGTTTCAATTTGAACTTAGCAAAGGGAGCTTATTGATTTGTCGTCAGGAAAAAGAGATGAAGCAATTTCAGCTTCAATTAGATTCAATGACTGCGAATGGTATTGCATTCAAAAAGCTAGACCCATTAGAAACCCGAACACTTGAGCCTGCTTTATCAGACGAGGTGCCATTTTTTGGTTCTATACTTTTTCCCAATGACGAAGTAGCCAATTGCCGACAATTCGCATTACTGGCCAAACAGCAAGCAGCTCAGATGGGTGTAGATTTCAGAACGGGTCAAGAAATTTTGCCTTTGTCATCGGCATCTCCCAAACAAATTCAAGTAACGAACCAACCTAGAGAAGATTTCGACCACATAGTCGTTTGCGCGGGCATACACAGTAAATCCATTCTCAAGTATTTGCCTGTGCATTTGCCATCTTTGGCAGTGTATGGATATTCATTAAGTGCGGCAGTTCGTGAGCATATAGATGCGCCTGTATTCGGTATTGTTGATGCTAAGCACAATATCTCAATCGCAAGAACTGGACAACGTATCAGAGTAAGTGGCTTGACAGAGATTGGACACAACAAAAAACCTGCTAATGATTGTGTACAGCTACTCTACAAAACGCTCAATGATTGGTTTCCTGGTGCGGCTAAAACACACGAGGCCGTCCAAGTATGGCGTGGTGCTAGGGATATGCTGACGGACGGTTTGCCAATACTCGGTCACTCTGGAATACCTGGCATATGGCTCAACACAGGGCATGGAAACCATGGATGGGCATCTAGTTGCGGGAGTGCCAGAGCCATCGCGGATATGGTGTCAGGCCGAGGCTGTGAGGTAGACCTCAAAGGACTCGGCATAGAGCGCTTTTAACCTCTTCCGACAAACGGCATGTTTGTAGCCATGACTGTGTGAAACAGCACATTGGCTGACAAAGGTAACGCTGCCATGTAAAGAACAGAACTTCCAACGTGAGACACGTCCATCAAAGGTTCTGGACGAATATCACCATTCGCTTGAGGCACACCTTTGGCCATGACAGCCGCCATTTCAGTTTCGGCATTACCAATGTCGATTTGACCTACAGCTATTTGAAATTTACGGCCATCTAGTGATGCAGTTTTAGTCAATCCAGTCACTGCGTGCTTTGTAGCTGTATAGGCAATGGAGTTGGGCCTTGGAGCAGTTGCAGAAATAGAACCATTATTGATGATTCGCCCCCCCATTGGGTTTTGGTTTTTCATGACTCTGAATGCTTGTTGCAAACAAAAAAACATGCCATTTAAGTTAATGTCAACAACGTTGCGCCATTGCTCTATAGTGAGTTCATCTAATGGCACAGGCGGTGCACTTACTCCTGCGTTGTTGAATAACAAATCAACACGACCCCATTTATCAACAACCGTATCAAATAGCTTTCTCACGGAAGCCGGATCGGCAACATCGGTTGGAACGACAAGGCAATTGCCTTGATGGGAAGACAACGAAGCCACATCATTTAAGGGTTGCTCACGGCGACCTGCAAGAACAACTTTCCACCCTGCAGTGTTAAGCGCAAGTACGGCAGATTTACCCACGCCAGTTCCAGCGCCAGTAACGATGGCAATTTTTTCTTGATTCAATTGAATTCTCCCGTGAAATGTATTTACCGCTTTTTGACTTTCTTAGCGGATTTGACCGCCTTTGATGAAGCTACTTTAGCACCGCGCTTACCAGGACCAGATGAACCGGGACGAGTAATTGATTTTTTAAAATTTGGTGTTTTCGGAGAAACTGATTCAGTTGATTTGTTTTTTCTGCTCGAGTTGTCAAAGCTTTGTATCGCATCATCCTGCACCCAGCGAAAATCAATTTTTCTACCATCTAAATCGACTCGGCTCACCTGCACACGAACTCTCGCACCAATGGCATAACGTATACCAGTTCTTTCCCCTCGCAGTTCCTGCCTGACTTCGTCAAACTTGAAATAGTCGCCGCCTAGTTCGGTGATGTGAATAAGCCCCTCGACAAACATTGCATCAAGAGTCACAAACACACCAAATGTGGTCACTGCAGAAACTGTTCCGCTGAAATCTTCGCCTAAATGCTCTCGCATGTATTGGCATTTAAGCCATGACTCCACATCTCTGCTTGCTTCATCGGCGCGTCGCTCGTTGGCACTGCAATGCAATCCGGCCGCTTGCCATGCCAACGTCTCAGGTGAATTATTGGCTTGCTTTTGTTGTGAAGAATGTGCCTGAGATGGCTTGGCTGATAAACGGCGGGATAACTTTGCGTGTGCCTCCCCGGGGGTTGGCAGAGTTGGGAGCTTGTATTGTTTTTGAAGCAGAATTGACTTGATCACGCGGTGAACCAAGAGATCCGGATACCTTCGAATCGGACTGGTGAAATGCGTATAGGCTTCATAAGCCAAACCAAAATGTCCGCTGTTCATGGGTGTATAAATAGCTTGCTGCATAGATCTAAGCAACATGCTGTGAATTTGTTGCGCATCCAACCTGTCTTTGGTCGCTTGGGCAATTGCTTGAAATTGTCCCGGTGTAGGCGTTTCTGTAAGTTGCGCACCAACGCCTATTGATTTGAGATAACTTCTTAATATTTCCACTTTTTCAGGTGTAGGACCTTCATGCACTCGAAACAAAGCATCACGCTTATTTTGCATAATGAAGTCGGCGCTGCATACATTTGCGGCCAACATGGTTTCTTCAATTAACTTATGTGCTTCAGTTCTTACGCGGGGGACAATTTTTTCGATCCGTCCGTTTTCGTCACAAATAATTTGTGTTTCAGTAGTCTCAAAATCAACTGCGCCACGTTTTTGCCTAGACTTTAAGAGTGCGGTGTAGACATCATGCAAATTGAGTAAGTCATTGACGCGTTGTTTGTATTTAAACGCTTGCGGCCCACGCGTATTAGACAAAATTGCAGCTGCATCTGTGTATGTAAATCGTGCGTGACTGTGCATGACGGCTTCGTAAAACTGATAGGCAGAAATTTCACCGTCAGAATTGATCACCATATCGCAAACCATACAGAGGCGATCAACATCCGGATTTAACGAACACAACCCATTGGAGAGTTTCTCAGGGAGCATAGGAATAACACGCCTGGGGAAATACACACTGGTAGCTCTGTCGTATGCATCAATATCGATCGCACTTTCTGTGTCCACATAGTGACTGACATCTGCAATGGCCACCAGTAGACGCCAACCGGTTTTCCCATCAGTATCTAGCGGTTGACAATACACTGCATCATCAAAATCTCTTGCATCTTCGCCATCAATAGTGACCAACGGAATATCTGTCAAATCCACCCTATGACGAAAATCTTTCGCAACAACTTTTTCAGGTAAAGATTCAGCTTGCTTAAGGCATGCGTCAGAAAATTTATACGGTACGCCATATTTGCGAACCGCAATTTCGATCTCCATACCGGGGTCATCCATCTCACCGAGTACTTCCTGCACCCTGCCTACGGGCTGCCCATAAAGACTTGGCGGCTCCGTCAGCTCTACTACAACGACCTGACCGACCATGGCATTACCGGTTGCACCTTTGGGAATCAAAATATCTTGCCCGTAGCGTCTGTCTTCAGGCGCAACTAGCCATACACCGCTTTCTTGTAACAAACGTCCGATGATGGGGTGTATCGGTCTTTCTACGATCTCTAATATGCGGCCCTCTGGACGGCCTTTTTTATCTAAGCGAGTAACACGTGCAATGACGCTGTCTTTATGCAAAACGGCACGCATTTCGTTCGGTGGCAAATACACATTGCCTTGTCCATCATCACGCAAGACAAAGCCATGCCCATCTCTGTGTCCTTCGACTACGCCCTTGAACTCCTCAAGTAGGCCAATGTGGGTGCTGTTGTTTTTTTTGATATGATCCTCTGCTTTCCTGAATGCCCAGGTGGCGGAATTGGTAGACGCACTAGTTTCAGGTACTAGCGAGTAACATCGTGGGGGTTCGAGTCCCTTCCTGGGCACCAATCTTACATACAACCAAGCCTATACTGGCTCTTGTGTCATTAAACGGGAATGCCAACAAGCTCGTGTCCATGTGACTCTAGTATTTTTGCTTTTATAAACTCACCTGTTCGATAGGTTTTGCTTATACGCTGAGGTGGAATTAATCTAACCAAACCATCAATTTCGGGGGCATCCCTGTAAGTGCGTCCCACGCCGCCTGCTCTTCCCATTGATTGAGCACTGTCGATAAGAACCTGCATGGTCGAGCCTACAAGTCTTTTATTTTTTTGGGCTGCAACTGCTTGTGCAACTGCCATAAACCTTGATTTGCGCTCTTCACGCAGTTCAAGTGGCAACATGCCCGGCAAATCATTGGCCTGAGCGCCATCTATGGCACTGTATGCAAAACAACCGGCATTATCAATTTGCGCTTCTTTGAGAAAATCTAATAGATGTTCAAACTCTGACTCAGTTTCGCCGGGAAACCCTGCGATGAAGGTGCTTCTGATCACCAACTCGGGGCAGATTGAACGCCACTCCAACAATCTTTCAATATTTTTTTCACCACTTGCAGGGCGCTTCATTCTTTTCAAAACATCTGGGTGACTGTGTTGAAACGGGATATCCAAATAAGGCAAAACCTTACCAGTTGCCATCAACGGAATAACTTCGTCGACACTGGGATAAGGATAGACGTAATGAAGCCTGATCCATGCGCCGAACGGATCAGCCAATTCAGTTAAAGCTTGTACCAATTCAAACAAACGTGTTTTGATGGGTCTTCCGTTGAAAAACCCAGTTTGGTATTTAATGTCAACACCATAAGCAGAGGTATCCTGAGAAATGATCAGTAGCTCTTTCACACCAGATTCAAGTAAAGCAGCTGCTTCTTTGAGTACATCTCCTATGGGACGAGAAACTAAATCTCCTCGCATAGAAGGAATAATACAAAACGTACAACGGTGATTACATCCTTCACTGATCTTTAGATAAGCGTAATGTTTAGGCGTTAACTTGATTCCAGTTGCAGGCACAAGATCCAAAAAAGGATCATGCGGTTTTGGCAGGTACTTATGTACAGCGTCCATCACTTCTTGCGTCGCATGCGGACCAGTCACCGCAAGCACGCTGGGGTGTAGTCCTTTGACGAGGTTGTGTCCCTCAGTGTCATTCTTTGCACCAAGACACCCAGTCACAATCACCTTGCCGTTAGTTGCAAGTGCTTCACTGATTGTGTCTAAGCTTTCTTTCACAGCATCGTCAATGAATCCACAAGTGTTGACAATCACCAAATCAGAACCGTCAAATGTCTTGGAAGTTGCATAACCTTCTGCACTAAGCTGAGTCAAAATGAGTTCCGAATCAGTAAGCGCTTTGGGGCAGCCCAGGCTGACAAATCCGATTTTGGGAGAGTTAATCATTTTTTCAGACCCATTGCTTTAATCATTTGCTCTTGCATTTGAACAAATAATTGATTCGACTGCTGCGTGTAATTTCCCATCAATGATTGAACAGTATTGCCGGGTGATATTAAAAATTGAGCCCAGACGTCAGGGCTGAGCGGTTGTGATTGTTCAGACATTTGCTTTTGGAAATTACAGAAATGTTGAATATTATTTTCCAAGTAATTGCCCATCAATGCTTGCATTGAATGTCCGTAAAAACGAATGATGTTGGCCAACGCAACTTCAGAAAAGAGTGGCAGACCACCAGCCTCTTCCTCAAGGAGAATTTGCAAAAAAATACTCCTTGTTAAATCTTCATTGGTCTTGGCATCAATAACTTTAAGCATTTCACCACTGACCACCACAGCCTTGACCTCTTGAAGAGTGACGTAACTCGAGGTCTTGATATCGTAGAGTCTTCTGTTGGGGTATTTTTTGATAAGTCTTATCGAATCAACAGCTTGAGTTTCTTCTGTTGACTGCGAATTAGAAACGTCTTTAGATCGAGGCAAGAACTGTTCCTGTATAAAGGTTTGCCTGGTAATCACAGGCTGCGTTCATGAAATACATAGGAGCTATTCATGAATTACGTTGGTAGGCGCGATTGGACTCGAACCAACGACCCCCACCATGTCAAGGTGGTGCTCTAACCAGCTGAGCTACGCGCCTTCGTTGCCGAGCAACTATTCTAACAGGATTAATTGAAGGCCTAAAAAATATGGTCAGGCTCGAAAACTGCGTCAAGGCCGTCTGGCTATTCTGACGCCATCGACCTGGCGAATCAAAGACAAAATCTTATGGATAGCCGTTGATTTAACAACTTCAATAGAATAAGTCATAAACGCAGAATCTTTGACTGAATGCGTTTTGACGCCGACTACATTGATCTTTTCTCTCGCTAAAACCTCTGAAATATCTCGCAAAAGTCCTTGCCTATCGTCAGCTATGACTTGTACATCTATCGTATAAACCTCATTCTCCGCGGCTCTTGCAGTCGAATTCCATTCAACGCTGATGACTCGGTCAGCATCGCGTTGCTGTAGTTGTAAAAAATTGAGACAAGCCGATCGATGAACGCTTATGCCTTTACCCTTGGTGACATAGCCTTTAACTTCATCTGGTGGAGCCGGCTTACAACATTTAGCTAACTGCGTCAGCAAAGAATCAACCCCGACAACTAAAACATTCCCCTGGGTATGTTGCGATTTAATTTGTTGAAACTTTCGAAGAAGCTTCTCGTCATCTGGCAGTTCAATTGTTTGTGGACGCCAAAGAGACTCAATCTGGCGAAGTGAGAACTCATCCTTTCCAACTACTTCAAATAAAAGTTGAGAATTATCAAAACCCAGTTGCTTGGCAAGCTCATCAAGCTTTAAAGACGTTTTGCCTTCTCGCTGCAATAGTTTTTCAACAAGCTCTCTACCCTTAGAAATAGTTTCCTGTGTTTTTTGAAAATTAAACCAAGCACGCACCTTGGATTTCGAGCGTGGACTGTGGATAAATTTCAGGTCAGGATTTAACCAATCGCGTGAAGGCCCGCCTTCTTTGGCAGAGATCACCTCAACTGTTTGACCGTTTAGCAATGGCGTTGATAACGGCACAAGTGCGCCATCTACTCTGGCTCCTCGGCATCGATGACCCAATTCAGTATGCACAACATAAGCAAAGTCTACGGGTGTTGAACCCTTGGTCAATTCAATAATGGATGCATCCGGGGTGAGCACATAAATCTTTTCATCTTTGAGCAGGCTGAGTTGTTGATTTTTACTTTGCGCATCAACACTGATGTCCCGTTCCCACGCCAAAAGTTGACGTAAAACAGCCATGCGCTGTGCTTGGTCAAATGCAACAGAAAACCCCTCGTAACCTTTGGCACCTGATTCTTTGTAAGCCCAATGTGCTGCCACGCCAAACTCAGCATGCTCATGCATAGTGCGTGTGCGAATTTGAATTTCAAAAATTCTTTGATGAGCATCCTCCACGACCGTATGCAGTGACTGATAGCCATTTGATTTAGGCTTTGCGATGTAGTCATCAAACTGGTTTTCTATTGCATGCATATGCTCATGCACCAGGGACAAACAACGGTAACAGTCGCTGACGTTTTCTGTGATTATTCTTAACGCTCGCAGGTCAAATACCTGTGCGAAATCAAGTGATTTACCGCGCATCTTTTTAATAATGCTGTAAATATTTTTAGGTCTGCCTTGAATTTCAAATTGCAAATTGTTTGATAAAAAAATTTGAGTCAAAAAGTCGGTAACTTCATGTATTTCATTTTCCCTATCGACTCTCTTTTTCTCTAGCAGCCCAGCGATATCTTTATAGACTGCGGGCTCTAGCATTCTGAAAGCCAAATCTTCAATCTCCCACTTTATTTGCCAAATTCCCAGTCTGCTGGCAAGCGGGGAATAAATGTGTAGTGCATTGCTGGCAAATGCATCAAAACCTTGCACCTTTTGAGACGTCAAAAATCTCAAGTTTTGTAATTGCGTGGCAAGTAGCATCATGATGACTCTTAAGTCTTTCGAAAACGCAAGCATCATGCCGCGTACATGCTCAACTTGGGTTTGAGAACTTATCTTTGCATCATTTAAATGGGTTGCTGATTTTTGAAGCTTGAAAATTTTCTGGCATGAAGTAGCCAAATCGGTCAGACTTTTACCGAAAACAGGTAACAGCGTTTCTTGAGGTTTGTTCAAAACCTCACAAGCGTGCGCTAAATAAATGGCCGATCGAATTTCAAATGTTCCACCAATATCATCAATGATCAGCCGGACAGAATCAGCGTGTAGCAGTGTGTTTTCACCGGTGAATTGGTGGTGACCAATCAGCAAATTTTTGGAGAATTGAATCGCTTGATCAAGCACATCTGAATTTCCAGCCCGTAAAATCTCAGGATTCGCTTGTATGGAATCGCGTGAATCTTGCGCTGATTTTTTATCTGTCATTTCAATAGGATATCAGCTGAAAAGAATCTTTGGTCAGACCACCAACATCATCGTCATAGATAGGAACAAAAATGTCAGATCGCTTTTTAAGTGGGAAAAACGCCTTGGTTACTGGTTCCACCAGCGGCATAGGTCTAGGAATCGCAAAAGCCCTTGCGCAAGCGGGTGCAAATATAGCCTTGAATGGCTTCGGTGACCATGAGCAAGCAGTCGCAGAGATAGAAAAGTCTGGCGTTAAAACCATTTATCACCCGGCTGATATGAGAAAACCGGCCGAAATTAGCGAAATGGTTTCAATGGTAAGTTCTCAATGGCACGGTGTTGACATACTGGTCAATAACGCAGGCATCCAATATGTCTCCCCTATCGAATCGTTCCCTATAGACAAGTGGGATGACATTTTGGCTATCAATCTGACGAGTTCTTTTCACACCACTCGCTCTGTTTTACCGGGCATGAGAGAAAAAAAATGGGGACGAATTATCAATATCGCATCGGTACACGGATTGGTTGGATCAGCAGATAAATCAGCGTATGTGGCAGCCAAACATGGCTTGATCGGATTGACCAAGGTAACAGCTTTAGAAACAGCAACCACAGGTATCACCTGCAATGCGATTTGCCCAGGATGGGTTTTAACACCACTGGTTCAGCAACAAGTAGACGCAAAAGCAGCTTCTCTGAAAATATCAATCGATGAGGCCAAGCGGTTGTTGTTGAGCGAAAAGGAACCATCCATGCAATTCACAACTCCCGAAGAGTTAGGTGCACTTGCTGTCTTTTTATGCTCAGCCGCGGGCAACAATATCCGTGGTGCAGCCTGGAACATGGATGGCGGTTGGGCGGCTCAATGATTTTTGAGTTCAAGCCTATCCATCAAATGATGGATAGGCAATTGTTGGATATTCAGTTCATCAAAAAGTGAGTGAAAATTCATTGAGGAAATTGTGCGACTGGTTTATCGTACGCCTCATGAAAAAGAACAAACCCAACCCATCCTCAGAAGCATTTGCAGCTCGTTTACGGCTCGCAATGAAACAGGCCGGTCTCAAGGCCTCTGCAACCCATCTCGCAGATGCATTCAATCTGCGCTATTGGGGAAATGGAATTACTCCTCATGCCGCCCGAAATTGGATCACAGGAGTTTCCATACCTAAGCCCGATAAATTGATCACACTCAGTGACCTTCTTCAAATCAGTCCGCATGATTTATTTTTTGGGCCTGACACATCAAACTTGAGCTTGAATGAACCATTACAAACAGAAAATCTATGTATGGGTGACGCACAAATGCTGCGTCAGTTTTTGAAGCTCAATACTGAGCATAAGAAAATGGTTAGGCATTGGGTAAGACTTGCATACCTCTATCAACATGAGATAGCGACTAAAAGAAAGCCCCCGGACAAATGAACTTGATTAACCGGCGGATTGAATCAATACAACTGCTTGCGCTTCAATCGACTGGTTTTGACCAACAGGGCCTAGTTTTTCAGCAGTTTTTGCTTTGACATTGACTTGACTCACATCAATTTCTAAAAGATGAGCAATTTGCTGACGCATTGCTGGTATGTATGAAGCCAATTTGGGAGACTGGGCCACCACTGTGGTGTCAATGTTAGAAATTTCCCATCGGCCGAGAGCTAACATAGGCTTTAGGTGTTGCAGCAAAGCCTTGGAGTCAGCATTCTTCCACTTTTGATCATGATCAGGAAAGTGTTGTCCTATGTCTCCAAGGGCCAGTGCACCCAATAAGGCATCAATGATGGCGTGTAACAAAACATCCGCATCCGAATGCCCCAAGAGACCCAGGTGGTAGGGAATATTCACACCGCCAATGATCAATGGTCGACCGGGAACCAATGCGTGTACATCCCAACCTTGTCCTACGCGAATAAGCGGTTTATTCATTTGTAATTGAATTCAGTTGTTGAAACTCAGATCTGCTTAAGAGTACATTTTGAGCAAGTTGCATATCTTCAGCGTAAGTCACTTTGAAATTGAATGAAGCTGATGGAACCAAGACAGGCGCGTATCCCATTGCTTCGATAGCACTTGACTCGTCTGTGACTTGATCGCCTGCAGTTGAAAGTGCTTCGATGAGCATTCCCAACTTGAATATTTGTGGCGTTTGTGCAAGCCACTTTCCGGATCTGTCAACTGTTGTTGCCACCCTTCCATTTGATTCTGTTTTGAGCGTGTCAGGCAAAGCAAGCGCTAGTAGGCCTCCAACATCATCATTCGAACAAGCTTGCAACAACCGGAGAATCAATTCAGGTGTCACAAGGCAACGGGCTGCATCATGTACCAGCACCCATTCATCTGCATTCACACCCTTTAGCTGAAGCGCTCTCAAACCTGCCAATACACTTTGAGCTCTGGTGGCTCCACCTGTGGGACTGATCGTAAATTGAGGTTGCGGCCACTCTGAAAAAATATCGCCAATCTGTGTGTCCCCCGGCGACGTTACAAGCACACCAAAGCCTAAGTCGGATATTTGAGAAAAAGCTTCTAAGGTATGAACAACCAATGGTTTGCCAGCAAGCAAAGCATATTGCTTAGGCGCTGAAAGCCCGGCCCGACTTCCGCTGCCCGCACACGGAATGACAACATGAAATGGATGTTCAATGGCATTCATGGGTAGTGGTTTTGAATAGGCATAGCGAAAAATACAGTTGAACCATTCTAGAATCAGTCTCTTTCACCCCCGAGTGTCCGCATTCGGGGGTGTTTGTCATGTCAGATTTGAATTAGATGCAATTACCCGATCTTTCTAACACAAAACGCTTCAATTTGAGCAGGCCGCCCGGCTCTGGCGATGCTGCATTATTAGCCGCATTGATTGACAAAGAAGTTGCAGTTGGAAGACGCGTTGCGATCTTCACCGCGGATGCCTTTGATGCTCAGCGATTGATTGATGAACTCCCATTTTTCTCACCCGATATACGGTGCGTGTTGTTTCCTGATTGGGAAACACTTCCTTACGATAATTTTTCTCCCCACCAAGACCTCATCAGCGAACGGTTGGCAACGCTATGGCGAATCTCACAAGGCGACGCTGATGTCATTTTGGTTCCAGCCACCACTGCACTTTACAAATTAGCTCCACCCGCATTTCTCGCGGCCTACACCTTTCATTTCAAAGTCAAACAAAAACTAGACGAAGCAAAATTGAAATCTCAATTGACATTGGCTGGATACAGTCATGTCAACCAAGTTATTAGCCCAGGCGAATACACCGTGCGCGGCGGCCTCATTGATTTGTTTCCCATGGGATCACTTGTGCCCTACAGGGTTGATTTGTTTGACGATGAAATCGACTCCATCCGCACGTTTGATCCTGATACGCAAAGAAGTCTTTATCCTGTTCCAGAAGTTCGTTTATTACCGGGCCGGGAATTTCCTATGGATGATCCAGCCCGGGCATTGTTTAGAAGCCGTTGGCGTGAAATGCTTGAAGGCGATCCAACCCGTAGCAGACTCTACAAAGATATTGGTAATGGTGTTGCGACAGCGGGCATCGAATATTACTTGCCACTTTTTTTTGAACAAACAGCAACCGTTTTTGACTATTTGGGTACACAAGCACTGGTTGTTTTGCACGGGGAACTTGAACCGGTGCTGACACGATTCGGCCAGGACGCACAAGAGCGTTTCCGACTCGCACACGGCGATTCTGAACGCCCAGTGTTACCGCCTGCTGAATTGTTTTTGAATGCCGAGCAGTTTTTTACCGCAGCCAATGAGCTCGCGGTGCTCAGCATACGCCCGGCTGCAAGCGCTCAGCCGCCCACATGGGCAGACAACTTGCCAGCAATGACTGTGGAGCGTGGCGCCGATCAACCGCTGCTCAAGTTAACGCAGCGCCAGCAAAGCAGTGGTCAGCGCTTGCTGATATTGGCTGAGTCTGAAGGCAGACGCACAAGCCTACTGGATTTTTTGACTGCATCAGGCATACAGCCCAAAGTATTTGACAGCTTGCAGACATTCACCGAGAGCGACGAAAAGTTTGGCATGGCAGTCAGCCAGTTGCACACCGGTTTTGCATGGCTGGACAAAGGCATAGACCTCGTCACTGAAACCGAATTGTTTTCTGCCGGCCCCACGCTCAGACGCAGGCGCAAGCAAGAAGAAGTCAGCGATGTCGAATCACTGATTCGCGACTTATCTGAACTTCAAGTCGGTGACCCTGTGGTTCACAGTGCACATGGCATAGGCAGGTACAAAGGCCTGATTAATATGGACATGGGCCAAGGCGTTGACGACCAAGGCCAGCCACTACTGCAAGAGTTTTTGCATTTGGAATACGCTGATGAAGCCACGCTATACGTGCCGGTCAGCCAATTGCATTTGATCAGCCGTTACAGCGGTATGAACCCGGAGTCGGCACCTTTGCACCGGCTGGGCTCCGGCCAGTGGGACAAAGCCAAGCGACGCGCCGCCGAACAAGTTCGCGATGCCGCAGCCGAGTTACTCAACATTTACGCCAGACGCGCAGCTCGTCAAGGCCATGCATTCCGCTACAGCGCCAATGATTACGAAATCTTTGCCACCGATTTCGGATTTGAAGAAACTGCTGATCAACGCGCTGCCATACACGCTGTTGTTCAGGACATGATCAGCCCGCGCCCGATGGACAGATTGGTCTGCGGCGATGTCGGCTTCGGCAAAACCGAAGTCGCTTTGCGTGCCGCCTTTGTGGCGGTCATGGGTGGCAAACAAGTGGCCATACTCGCACCCACCACGCTGTTGGCAGAGCAACATTTCCAGACATTGACCGACCGCTTTTCTAAATGGCCGGTGAAGATTGCTGAGCTCAGCCGTTTTCGGTCCGCCAAAGAGATCAAGCAAAGCATCGAAGGCTTGGCGCTGGGTCAAATTGATATTGTGGTCGGCACACACAAACTGCTGAGCGAATCTGTGAAATACAAAGACTTGGGTTTGCTGGTGATTGACGAAGAACACCGCTTCGGTGTCAAGCACAAAGAAACTTTGAAAGCCTTGCGCGCCGAAGTCGATGTATTGACGCTCACCGCCACCCCTATCCCCAGAACACTTGGTATGGCACTTGAAGGCATGCGTGATCTGAGTGTGATCGCCACTGCGCCGCAGCGGCGTTTATCTATCAAAACCTTTGTGCGAACCGAAGACAACGGCGTCATCCGTGAAGCCGTGTTGCGCGAACTCAAACGCGGTGGTCAATGCTATTTCTTGCACAACGAAGTCGAGACCATACAAAACCGGCTCGAGCGTTTGCAAGAGCTGATACCCGAAGCCCGCATCGCGATAGCACATGGCCAGATGCCGGAGCGCGAATTGGAAAAAGTCATGCGCGATTTTGTGGCGCAGCGATTCAATATTCTGTTGTGCTCGACCATCATAGAAACCGGTATTGACGTGCCCTCAGCCAACACTATTTTGATGAGCCGCGCCGATAAATTCGGACTGGCTCAGTTGCACCAATTGCGCGGTCGGGTCGGTCGCAGTCACCACCAAGCGTACGCCTATTTGCTGGTGCCCGATATCCAAGGTTTGACCAAGCAAGCCAGTCAGCGCTTAGACGCCATCCAACAAATGGAAGAACTCGGCTCAGGCTTTTACCTCTCCATGCACGATCTGGAAATACGCGGTGCAGGTGAAGTGCTGGGCGATAACCAAAGCGGCAACATGCAAGAAGTAGGGTTTCAGCTTTACAACGAAATGCTGGCCGAGGCTGTGCGCGCTTTGAAAAACGGCGAAGAACCAGATTTGCTCAGCCCTTTACAAGTTACGACTGAGATCAATTTGCACGCACCGGCTTTGCTGCCGGATGATTATTGCGGCGATGTGCATTTGCGTTTGTCTTTTTACAAAAAACTGGCGACCGCCAAAACACAGGATCAGGTTGACGCTTTGATGGAAGAACTGATTGACCGTTTCGGAAAATTGCCTAGCCAAACGCAAACCTTGATCGACTCGCACCGCTTGCGTGTGCTGGCCAAACCCTATGGCGTTGCCAAAGTGGATGCAGCGCCCAGTGTCATTTTGATCAACTTCAAACCTAATGCGCCAGTCGACGGGATGCGCATCATCCAATTGGTACAGAAAAACAAACACATCAAGCTTGCGGGCAATGACAAGTTGCGGATTGAAAAAGAATTGGCCGATGTGAAAGACCGGGCGCAAATGGTCAGAGATATTTTGCGATCGCTGGGTGACCCGGTGACACCTGCTTCCAAGAAAGCCGTTGCATGAACACCCTAAAAGAACACAGCCCCGGGCTCTGGACACAGTACCTCTCTGCTCAACTTCAACTGTCAGACTACAAACTGATTGCATTTGACATGGACTCGACGCTCATCAACATCGAGTGCATAGATGAAATGGCCGGCATGGTCGGGCGCCAACAAGAAGTCTCGGCCATCACCGAAGCTGCCATGCGCGGTGAAATTGCCGATTACAAAGACAGTTTGCGCAGGCGTGTGGCTTTGCTGCAAGGTGCACCGGCTAATGTCATGCAACTAGTCTTTGAGCAAAAACTGCAACTCAACGCAGGCGTTAAGCTACTGATAGCGGCTTGTCAAAAAGCTGGGCTGTACACATTGATTGTGAGCGGTGGGTTTGACTATTTCACTGACAAGTTGCAAACCATGCTGGGCATAGATGACACGCGCAGCAATAAATTGGAAATCGTTGACGGTGTTTTGACAGGTCGTTTGGTAGACCAACACTGGGGCGATATTTGCGACGGCGAAGAAAAAAAACGCATGGTGCAATCGACCAGTGCCAAACTGGGCATCACGGCCAACCAATGCATTGCGGTAGGCGACGGCTCTAACGATTTGCCCATGATGAGTTGGTGCGGTTTATCGGTGGCATATCAGGCCAAGCCCAAAGTCAGACAGCAGGCCAATATCGCGATTGACAGCGGCGGGCTTGACCGGATGTTGGAAGTGATTCATCCTTGAATCAATGCAGCGCTGCGTAAATTGCTTGTGCCAACTCCAGAGAAATGCCTTCTACCGTG
>JACCDK010303080.1_pt1 | contig 20197 bp, 19 predicted proteins | sample 7445871 | NCBI WGS metagenome assembly JACCDK01 (sample SAMN15323436, study PRJNA562643) | freshwater metagenome | isolation source: river surface water | place: USA:Blue River Watershed | collected 2017-08-15
ACGCTGGGCACGCCTGCGGTCGTTCAGACCTGGTATGCATTTACTACCCAATCCGGGTCGGGCAGTTGGATTTTGCCGCTGATGATATGGATTTATGGGCTGATGTTCTGGATCATTTCAACGGGCATACAGTTAGTCAAATCCAAGCGCTGGGAATGGACAGATGAGGCCCTCGCGCAACAACGCCGTTACATCAGCAATGGGCGAGTAGCTAGTCGCAAGTTCTGGGGTCACTGGTGGGTGCGATTCCCCATAGGCCTGTTGTTTCTTAGCGTAGGTATTCACGCACTGCTAAGCCGGGACTTTAATGCGCAATGGATTAGTTTCATTTTGCTGATGTGCGCGTTTGTCACGCCTTTCGTTTTTGTGGCCGAGATGGCGGCATTGCCGCTCATTCTGTTTTTACTGATCGGTTTTATGGGGGTGGTGGCGGTGATGCCGATGTCGGTGATCATTATGCTGGTGGTGCTCACTATGGTGGCCACCGTCTTGATGGTGATGGATCAGCGCAGCAGGCAGCGACCCAAACGTCCTAAGCCTGAAGAGAAAAAAGACGACAAACCTGCAGCGCAGGAAGCTGCCACAGATACACCGGCTGCAGACACGGCACCCACTGAGGCTGCGGCTGAAAGCCCGGAAACACCCGCCGTGCCACCGGCACTCGAGGGTGCGCCAGCTGAGTCTAACGAAGCTCAAGAAAAGAAATAAAAAACCCCCGCAATCCAGTGAGGAGCAGGGGTTTTTATTTGCTTACATCTGGTGCCTCGGGTCGGAATCGAACCGACACTCCTTGCGGAACCGGATTTTGAGTCCGGCGCGTCTACCAATTTCACCACCGAGGCATTGACAGAATTTTACCAGAACTCTGCCTTGCTTCAGCGCTGATACAAGCCAGCGTTCGCCAGCCCGGTAGGTTTATTGCATATGCTGTCCGCCATTGATCGCGATATTGGCACCTGTCAGGAAGGCAGCTTCATCGGAAGCCAGATAGGCGACCAATCCGGCGACTTCTTCAGGTTTGCCCAAACGACCCATAGGAATTTGCGGAATGATTTTGCTGTCCAGTACGTCTTGCGGAATCGCGGTCACCATCTTGGTACCGATATAGCCGGGTGAAATCGTGTTGACGGTCACACCTTTGCGCGCCACTTCCAGAGCGAGCGCCTTGCTGAAACCATGCATGCCGGCCTTTGCTGCCGAATAGTTGGTCTGGCCAAACGCGCCTTTTTGTCCATTCACCGATGAGATATTGATGATGCGTCCCCAGCCACGATCGGTCATGCCATCGCAGACCGGCTTGGTCATGTTGAAAACCGAGTCCAGATTGGTTTTCATGACCGCATCCCAGTTGACCTTGTCCATTTTCTTGAACGTCATATCGCGCGTGATACCTGCATTGTTGACCAGTACATCGACCGGTCCCATATCTTTGGTGATGTGCGAAATACATTCCTGCGCTGATTCAAAGCTGGCGACGTCGCAGGGATAGGCGCGGAAGTGATAGCCCTTGGCTTTCATCTCTTCCAGCCATGCGGACACCTTTGTATTACCGGGAGAGTAGGTGGTCGCTACGTCATATCCCATGTCGGCCATTTTCATGCAAATGGCTTCACCCAGACCGCCCATGCCTCCTGTAACTAAAGTAACTCGACTCATATGTGCTCCTTATTGTGATGTCATTCATTTGGCAGTGCGATATTTGTCCCACTGCCTCTTAAAAATCAGCGTTCTATTGCCAGCGCTACGCCCATACCGCCACCAATGCACAAACTGGCCAGCCCACGCTTGGCATCGCGCCGGATCATTTCGTGGATCAGTGTCACCAAGATCCGGCAGCCTGAGGCACCGATCGGATGTCCGATCGCGATTGCGCCGCCATTGACATTAATTTTGCTGGTGTCCCAGCCCATTTCTTTGTTAACTGCGATGGCCTGTGCAGCGAAAGCTTCATTGATCTCCATGAGATCCAGATCTTTTGGTGTCCAGCCCGCCCGCTTCAGGCATAACTGACTGGCCGATACCGGACCCATGCCCATGATGCTGGGGTCCAGCCCGGCGGATGCGTAAGCGCGTATCTTGGCCAACGGTTTCAGGCCGAGTTGAGCGGCTTTGCCAGAACTCATCATCATCACTGCGGCGGCGCCGTCATTGATGCCTGAAGCATTGCCTGCGGTGACAGTGCCTTCCTTGTTGAATGCGGGGCGCAGCGACGACAATGCCTCCAGCGTACTGCCTTCCTTGATGTATTCGTCGCGATCGAAAATGATGCTGCCCTTTTTGCCGGCAATTTCCAGTGGCAGGATTTCATCCTTGAATTTGCCAGCCTTTTGCGCAGCTTCTGCTTTGTGTTGCGAAGCGAGTGCGAATTCATCTTGCTCGGCACGTGAAATATTGAATTTTTTCGCAACGTTCTCTGCAGTGACGCCCATGTGGTACTGGTTATAGACATCCCAGAGACCATCGACAATCATGGTGTCAGTCAGTTTCGTATCACCCATGCGAAAGCCATCGCGCGAGTTGTTCAACACATGAGGCGATGCACTCATATTTTCCTGACCACCCGCAATGATGATTTCTGCATCGCCGCAACGCAGTGACTGCGCTGCGAGGTGCGTGGCCTTGAGTCCGCTACCGCACACTTTGTTAATGGTCATGGCGGGCACGTGATCCGGGAGTCCGCCGCGTATGACGGCTTGTCTGGCAGCGTTTTGTCCAACGCCTGCTGTCAGTACTTGTCCGAGAATGACTTCGCTGATCAATGCGGGATCGACCCCCGTTTGTGCGATCAAACCCTTAATCACATGTGCACCCAATTCGGTCGCGGGTACCTTGGCGAGCGTTCCTCCAAATTTGCCCACCCCGGTTCTGGCGGCAGCGACGATGACGATTTCATCCATTATTTTTCTCCAGTGACTGAATCCATGCTCTGTAAATCAAAAACTGACATTCAAGCGATACGACATCATGAACAGTCGGCTCGCAAAAAGCGGTCTATCTTAACGACGGGCTATCCCAGGCAGTTGACACCGATCAAGTCTTTCCCAGTTCAATGACCAGGCAAAGGGCTCGACATCAGTGCGCGTTCGCGGCAAGGGAATGCCCTGCGTAGAACAGATTGCTGAAAACGGAATTGTGAGGGGGGCTGGCAGCGGCCGGGATCGCGAATCTACCCATGTTGATGGGTGCTGCGCCCGATATTTTGTTATTTGACCTACTGCGTCGATATGTGGACATCATATCGCGGCGCTTGGCGTCGGGGAAGGAAATTTCACGTCTGAAAAGCAGATCAGCACAAAATTCAAAAGAAGATTATCAAATTAAGATGAGTTTTCGACCCTAACCCCACTCAGCTTCCGCACTGTGAGATGTTGTTTCATCAAAGCTCTGCTGAGAATTTTGTAAGTATCCATATCGAATACCGGTCGGGCGGGCGATTTTTCCATCAGATCCTGCAAGGCTTCGTCAGATTCTGCGGTGCCCAGATAACACCAATTGTTCACCAGATGTACCGCTTTCTTGCCGCTGCTACCTTGTTCAATCAAACCAACCGCACCTTCATAAGGCCAGGTTTGCACGCGCAGTCCGGATAGCGCTGTCAGCAAGCGGGCGTGATGCAAGGCGGCTGCCTCCTTGCCGATGCACACACCTTTGCAGCGCTGCAGCTGCCATCCGAAACAAGGTTTGTTTGATTGTGCGCGACCCTCAAGACCGAGTTGTACCAGACACAGCTGATGCTGCTCGGCGAGTTCTCGCAGTGTGCTCTCTGCTTTGCGTTTGGAACTGAACAAGCCATAGACGGCATCTGTGCGACCGAAATCTGCATCACTGGCATAACTGAGCTCAGGTGCTGCATGAATGCCGGCATCGTCCTTGAGGCGCCAGGCGCACAAACTACCTTGACGTCGTAATTTGCGATTGTGGATGGGCTGCAGCGATTTCACGAGTTGTGCTTCGAGCAGCAGCGCACCGATTTCTCCCACAGTTTCGCGCCATTCGATGCGATGCAGTTGTTGTGAAAGGCGCATTTCCTTGTAGAGCTTGTGATCGGCACTGAAATGCGACATCACGCGCTGCCGCAGATGCACACTTTTGCCGACATAAAGGGGCAAATCATTTTCGCCATAAAACAAATAAACGCCCGGCGTATCGGGCAAGTGATCGAGCGTATCGCTGGGTAGATGCGATGGCAGACTAGGACGCTGCAACAAGGTCTTGAGTGCCGGCGTCAGCACATCCTGAGGTAGTTGTTGCCCTAGTTTTTGCCAGAACTGCCAGATCAGATCCGCATCAGCCAGCGCGCGGTGTCGCCCATCCGGTATGAGCTGATGTCGTGCGATCAGGGCATCAAGATTGTGTCGCGACTCTTCGGGAAAAAGTGCTCTTGAAAGTTTGACGGTGCATAGCACGTCGGAACGAAAGCTGAAGCCAGCCTCACTAAAAGCATTACGCAAAAAGCCGTAATCAAAGCGTGCATTGTGTGCAATGAACAGGGCGTCCTGCAGACGCTCATGCAGTGCCGCTGCCAGTTGTGCAAAAGAAGGCGCGGACCGCACCATCTCATTGCTGATGCCTGTCAGACCTTGAATGAACGCCGGAATCGATACACCCGGATTGACCAGACTGGACCAGTGCGTGGCGTTGCCGCTGCGGTCAACTTCGACGAGTCCAATTTCGGTGATGCGGTCTACCGCCGGGTTGGCACCCGTGGTTTCAAGATCGATGAAGATCAGTTTCTCAAAGTTCATGCAGGAAGAATGTGGAGAGTCAAACATTACCGAGATCGATACGCGAAATTGAGAGTCTAGACCTTTTCACGGGTATCGTCAGGATGGGAACAATCATGGAATCACAAGTCACGGACTGGGGCGCTTCACTGATGGGATCACTGACCAGCGCGATGTCGCTGTTCTTTGCTGCCATACCGCGCCTGTTTGGCTTTATCGTTATTGTCATTGTGGGCTGGATAGTGTCCGCGCTGTTGGCCAAGGCAATTGCAGTGCTGTTGCGCAAGGCGCATTTCAATCAATTGTCTGAGCGCTCGGGTTTTGCGGATTTTGTCAGCAAGACGGGTACTGAAACTGATTCAGCTGGCATGATTGCATCCATCGCGAACTGGTTTGTGCGTTTGATCGTACTGGTCGTGGCGTTTGATGCACTGGGATTGCCAGCGGTATCTGAGGTGTTGCGTGATCTCTTGCTGTGGCTGCCCAATCTTGCTGTCGCGCTGGTTGTGCTGGTCATTGGTGGCATCGCCGCCAATGCAGTGTCAAAACTCGTGCGCGGCATGACGGCTGAAGCAGATCTTGATAATCCTGATTTTCTCGCCAAACTCGCGTCGATGGCCGTGTGGGCATTTACCGTCGTTGTGGCTGTGAGTCAGATTGGTGTGGCAACGACGCTGGTGAATATGCTGTTCATGGCCGTGGTGGGTGCGTTTGCACTTGCACTGGGGCTTGCTTTTGGTTTGGGTGGGCGCGACACGGCCAGTGACATCATTCGCAACTGGGATCGACGCGCGCGAACTAGGCGTAGTAAGGCGGACAATGAGATGCCTGCCGAAAGAGCCACAGATGCCGTCCCGAAAAAGGGACGCTGAAAAGAGTTTGGCGGAAATAGCTCTTGCTATCTCCGCCGCATATCATCGGGATTATTTGCCCCAACTGTCTTTCAAGGTCACGATACGGTTAAACACCGGCTTGCCGGGAGCAGAATCTACGCGGTCGGCCACGAAATAGCCGTGGCGTTCGAATTGAAATTTGTCATCCGGATTCGCTTTGTCTGCACCAACTTCGAGGTAGGCGTTAATCACAGACTTGGCATTCGGATTGAGTGACTGCTTGAAATCCTTACCGCCGGCATCCGGATGCGGATCGGTAAACAATCGATCATAGAGACGCACCTCAGCCGCCACCGATTGCACTGCGGATACCCAGTGGATATTGCCTTTCACCTTGTAGCTTGAGGCGCCATCAGTACCACTCTTGCTGTCCGGGTAGTAGTTGCAATGTACGGCGATGATCTTGCCCGAGGCATCTTTGTCACAGCCTGTGCATTCGACCACATAGCCATACCGCAGCCTGACTTTATTGCCCGGAAAAAGACGGAAGTAGCCTTTCTCGGGCACTTCCATAAAATCTTCCTGCTCTATCCACAACTCGCGGCTGATCGGGAACTGACGGTTGCCACGCTCGGGGTGATGCGGATGTACCGGCGCACTGCAAGCTTCGATGTGCGCTTCCGGAAAATTATCGATGATGAGCTTGAGGGGATTGAGCACGCACACGATCCGAGCAGCCTTGTCATCCAGATCGTCGCGCAGCGCACCTTCCAGGGTACTCATGTCTATCCAGCTATCGGATTTTGCAACACCGATGCGTTCAGCAAACAGTTGCAGAGATTCCGGCGTAAAGCCGCGACGTCGTATGCCAACAATAGTGGGCATGCGTGGATCGTCCCAGCCATCCACAATTTTTTCTTCCACCAGTTGCAGGAGTTTGCGCTTGCTGGTGATCGCATAGGTCAGATTCAAACGTGCGAATTCATATTGCTGCGGCAGGGGCTTTTTGAAAAATCCACCCTCGGCGAGTCTTTCGAGTATCCAGTCGTAGAAAGGCCTATGGTCCTGAAACTCCAGAGTACAAAGTGAGTGGGTAATGTTTTCTATGGCATCCGAAATCGGATGCGCATAGTCGTACATGGGATAGATGCACCATTTGTCACCGGTGCGATGATGATGCGCATGACGTATGCGATAGATCGCCGGATCGCGCATATTCATATTGGGCGAGGCCATGTTGATTTTCGCGCGCAGTATGTGCTGACCATCGGCGAATTCACCTGCTTTCATGCGACGAAGCAGATCCAGCGATTCTGCAGCGGGGCGGTCGCGGAAGGGTGAATTTTTTCCTGGTTCGCTGAAGCTGCCGCGATTGGCTGCCATGTCTTCTGCGGACTGGCTGTCGACGTACGCATGGCTAGCGGTAATTAGCCACTCGGCCATTTCATAGAGCTGATCGAAATAATCGCTGGCAAAATACTGATGTGTATCGGTATGGTCTTTCCAGGAAAAGCCCAGCCACTGAACACTGTCGATAATGGTGTCGACGTACTCTTGTTCTTCTTTGGTTGGATTGGTATCGTCAAAACGCAAGTGGCAGCGGCCATCATAGTCGCGTGCCATGCCGAAATTCAGGCAGATCGATTTTGCATGACCAATGTGCAGATATCCGTTGGGTTCTGGTGGAAAACGCGTGATGACTGCGGGTAGTGCTTTGCCTTGCTTGTCCACGCGGCCTGCATATTTGCCGCTCGCTGTGTCCGCATCCACAATCGCGCGCAAAAAATTGGATGGCGCCGCTGGCGCGTTGTGACTGCTGTCGTTACCCATGGGATGATGGCGAGGCGAGGAAGAAAATAGAACGCAATTTTACCGTAGGCAGCGCAGCGCATCATGGCAGGGGGCAGAGAGATGTGGACTTATCCCAGGGTAGTGGCTCATCGTGGCGGTGGAATCCTTGCGCCAGAGAACACGATGGCGGCAATGCGCTGCGCAGTTGCTCATGGTTTTCGTGCGGTTGAATTCGATGTGATGGCCGTTCGTGGTGGCGGGCTGGTGCTGATGCATGATCCCGTGCTGGGTCGCACTGTCGCAGGCGATGGCCGGGTCGCGGATTTCACGCTGGATCAACTTTTAGCAATGGACGCGGGCGGTTGGCATTCCCCGGGGTTTAGCGGTGAGCCTGTGGCAAGTTTTGCCGATGTTGCTGCATTCTGCCTTGCACAGGGTGTGTGGATGAATGCCGAAATCAAGCCGATACCCGGCACGGAGACCCGAACCGGATATCTGGTGGCACAGGCCTGCTCGCGCCTGCTTTCGTCAAGTTTACTGCTGTCCTCATTTTCCATCGAAGCGTTGATGGCAGCTCAGGAGGCTGCGCCCGAGGTACCGCGCGCATGGCTGGTTGATGCTGTGCCCCCTGACTGGGTGTCCACATTGCGACGGGTGGGCGCCTCTGCCTTGCACGTCAATTCAAGGTTTTTGACTCAAGCCCAAGCCGTCGCAATTAAAGACGCAGGATACGGCTTGTTTTGCTATACGGTGAATGAACCAGATCAGGCGCATGCATTGCGCGCGATCGGTGTTGACGCCATCTGCACCGATCGGCTCGACCTGATCGGCGCTCATTTTTTTGATGAGCCTGCCTGAGCTTATTTTTTCGGCAAGTCTGCGGCGGCTGACGCAGATATGCAGAGGATCTTCAAAGGAACTTCAAAGGAGGTTCAGAGGGCCTTCACGTATAATCATCGGCTTTCCGGGGCCCGCCCCGTCGCTACGAAAACAGTCAATCAAGCGCTCATGAACTCGTCAGAAATACGGGATAAATTCCTCAGTTTTTTTGCTTCCAAAGGCCACACGGTCGTGCGGTCGTCTCCTCTGGTTCCCGGCAACGACCCGACACTGCTGTTTACCAACTCTGGCATGGTGCAGTTCAAGGATGTATTCCTGGGTACCGACAAGCGCGACTATGTACGAGCGGCATCCGTGCAGCGTTGTCTTCGCGCAGGCGGCAAGCACAATGATCTGGAAAACGTCGGGTACACAGCGCGGCATCACACTTTCTTCGAAATGCTGGGTAACTGGTCTTTCGGCGACTATTTCAAGCGCGATTCGCTGAAGTGGGCTTACGAACTGCTGACTAAGGTCTATGGTCTGCCTGCCGAGAAGCTTTGGGCTACCGTTTACCACACGGATGACGAGGCCTACGATATCTGGGTGAACGAGATCGGATTGCCGCCCGAGCGCGTGGTTCGCATCGGCGACAACAAGGGTGCGCCCTTTGCCTCTGACAATTTTTGGCAGATGGCTGACACCGGTCCCTGCGGGCCTTGCTCCGAAATCTTCTATGACCATGGACCCGATATCTGGGGTGGTCCACCCGGCAGTGCCGAGGAAGATGGCGATCGCTACATCGAAATCTGGAACAACGTTTTCATGCAGTTCGATCGCCAAATTGATCCGGTGACGGGTGAAGCAACACTCACCCCGCTGCCTGCGCCCTGCGTTGATACCGGCATGGGTCTGGAGCGGCTGGCAGCCATCCTGCAGCATGTGCACAGCAACTATGAAATCGATCTGTTTCAGCGGCTGATCTTAGCGGCTGGCCGCGAAACCGGCATTACAGACCTGAGCCACAGCTCATTGCGTGTGATTGCTGACCATATTCGCGCCTGCGCGTTCCTGATTGTTGATGGTGTTGTTCCTGGCAGTGAAGGGCGCGCTTACGTGCTGCGACGTATCGTGCGGCGTGCGCTCCGTCATGGGAACAAGCTCGGGCAAAAGAAACCCTTCTTTTACAAACTGATTCCTGATCTCGTTGCCGAGATGGGCGCCGCCTATCCCGAGCTTGCCGATGCCGCCGATCGCGTGGCGCTGGTGTTGAAGCAAGAAGAGGAACGTTTCAGCGAGACGCTGGAAAACGGGATGAAAATACTCGAAGCCGCGCTGGCGAAAGATCCTCTGCGCCTGGATGGCAAGACCGCATTCGCACTTTATGACACGTATGGCTTTCCGCTGGACTTGACTGCAGATATTTGCCGCGAGCGCGATGTCACGCTCGATGAGGCTGGTTTTCATGAAGCGATGGAAAAGCAGAAATCAACAGCACGGGCAGCGGGTAAATTCGAAATGACTGCCAGCTTGGAGTACTCGGGTCCGAAAACAGAATTCAAAGGCTACGACCACTTGGCCGACGAAGCCAGTGTGCTGGCAATTTATGTCGGTGGACATTCTGTCAAAGAAGTGACGGCCGGCCAGGAAGCGATTCTCGTGCTGGATCACACGCCGTTTTATGCAGAATCCGGCGGCCAGGCAGGCGATGTGGGTGTTATCGAGGCGGGTAATGCTTCATTCGAGGTTCGCGATACGCAAAAAATTCAGCCAGATGTCTTCGGTCATCACGGAACGCTGGCCAGCGGCAAGCTGTCCGTGGGCGACAAGATCAGCACCCGAGTCAATGCGATGGTGCGGGCGGCGACCATGCGCAATCACTCGGCCACGCATTTGATGCACAAGGCCTTGCGGACGGTGTTGGGTGGTCATGTCGTGCAAAAAGGCTCGCTGGTCGATGCTGACAAAACGCGTTTTGACTTTAGCCACAATGCGCCGCTGACGGCGGATGAGATTCGTCGTATCGAAGCGCTCGTCAATCATGAAATTCTCGAGAATGCCGGAACCAGCGCACAGTTGATGTCCTACGACGACGCGATTCGACAGGGCGCGATGGCCTTGTTTGGCGAGAAGTACGGTGATCATGTGCGTGTGCTCGGCATTGGCTCATCGACCGAACTGTGCGGTGGTACCCATGTCAATCGCACCGGTGACATCGGTTTATTCAAGATCGTCTCCGAGGGCGGTGTGGCGGCCGGGATACGGCGGGTTGAGGCGGTTACGGGTGAAAATGCACTTGCGCTCGTTCAGTCATTGGCAATGCGTGTCAATGAAGCGGCTGCCGCGCTCAAAGTTCAGCCAGATGAAATTACGCAACGTATCGTGCAGGTTCAGGATCAGGTGAAATCGCTCGAAAAAGAGCTGGCATCCATTAAGGCGCGTCTGGCGTCGGGACAGGGTGACGAGCTGTTGTCACAAGCGGTGGATATGCATGGCATCAAGGTGCTGGCAGCCACGCTGGAAGGTGCCGATGTCGCGACCCTGCGTCAGGTGATGGACAAGATGAAGGACAAGCTCAAGACCGCTGCGATCGTGCTCGCCTCTGTGGCCGATGGCAAGGTCACGCTGATTGCGGGTGTGACTGCTGATGCAACGTCCAAGGTCAAGGCGGGTGAGCTCGTGAACTTCGTCGCGCAACAAGTGGGCGGCAAGGGCGGCGGTCGCGCCGACATGGCGCAGGCCGGTGGTACGAACCCGAGTGCCTTACCTGCTGCACTGGCGGCCGTCAGTGCCTGGGTTGGCGAGCGCGTCGTCTAATGGATTTTCGTTTTTGTCCCAAGTGCGCAGCGCCTCTCGTGCTGCGCACCGACGGCGATGCCGGTGCTGATGGCGACAAGGCTCGGCTTGCGTGTCCGGACGGTCACTGGACGCATTGGGATAATCCGCTGCCCGTTCTTGCGGCGCTGGTGGAAATCGAAGGAAAGATTCTGTTGGCCCGAAATGCAGCCTGGGGCCCGAAAAATTTTGCGCTGATTACCGGTTTCATGGAGCGCGGCGAGACGCCAGAGCAGGGTGTGGCGCGCGAACTGAGAGAAGAAACCGGTTTGCATGCCGAGGTGACGACCTTGATCGGTGTGTATGAATTCATACGCAAGAATGAGCTGATCATTGCGTATCACGTCCAAGCCTCAGGCGAGATCAGGCTTTCGCCTGAACTGGTGGAGATTAGGCTCGTATCGCCGGAAAAACTGCGCCCCTGGCGGGCTGGTACAGGCTACGCAATGGCTGACTGGATGCGCGGCCGCGGACTGGAGCCGGAATTTCTTGACTGGGGCACGCAAGCGCCCGCCAATGAGTAATGTCCTGAGAAAAACGCGATGGAATTTCAAAAAGACCTGGATGCACGCGGACTGAATTGTCCGCTGCCTATTCTGAAAGCCAAAAAAGCCCTGGCCGACATGCAGAGCGGCGATGTTTTGCGCATTCTCGCCACCGATCCGGGTTCGGTACGCGACTTTGGCGCGTTTGCCCGCCAAACGGGCAATGAACTTCTCGGCCACGAGGAGGCGAACAAGGAATTTACGTTCTTCCTCAAGCGCAAGTAAACCGCCGCAGTTTTTCCACATAACCGAACGACCGTGCGTAAATTTTGCGCGACCGGTCTTTCTTATCTATAATCTCGCTTTACGTTAACGTCAATTTGCTCCCAAGGATTCCCATGAAGGTACTGGTTCCAGTCAAGCGTGTGGTCGACTACAACGTCAAAGTACGCGTGAAGTCTGATGGCACGGGCGTCGATATTGCCAATGTCAAAATGTCCATGAATCCCTTTGATGAGATCGCCGTCGAAGAAGCGATGCGTCTAAAGGAAGCCGGCAAGGCGACTGAGGTCATCGCCGTGTCCTGCGGTGTCACCCAGTGCCAGGAGACATTGCGAACAGCCATGGCAATTGGTGCGGATCGCGCCATTTTGGCCGAGACCGATGCTGACCTGCAGCCACTCGCCGTCGCCAAATTGCTCAAGGCGATTGCGGACAAGGAGCAGCCCCAACTCATCATCTTGGGCAAACAAGCGATTGATGACGACTGCAATCAGACGGGGCAAATGCTCGCCGCGTTGTTGGACTGGCCACAGGCGACTTTCGCTTCGAAGCTCGTGATCGAAGATGGCAAAGCCGTGGTCACGCGCGAAGTCGATGGCGGTCTTGAGACGTTGTCGCTCAGTTTGCCAGCGATAGTGACGACCGACCTGCGGCTCAATGAGCCCCGCTACGTCACTCTCCCCAACATCATGAAGGCCAAGAAAAAGACACTGGATGTGATGACGCCCGATGCGCTCGGTGTGGATGTCGCGCCGCGCCTGAAGACCCTCAAAGTTGTCGAACCCGCCAAACGTACTGCGGGCACCATGGTTCCTGATGTCGCTACCTTGGTGGCGAAACTCAGGAACGAAGCCAAAGTCATCTGAACGATCAAGGACACAATCTCATGGCCGCACTCGTCATCGCTGAACACGATAATGGCTCGCTCAAGGCGAGCACCGCGAACACGATCACCGCAGCAGCGCGCTGCAGTGATGAAATTCATGTACTGATCGCAGGTCATGCCTGTGATGCAGCAGCAGAGGCAGCCGCGCAACTGGCTGGGGTGAGCAAAGTACTGATCGCCGAGGGCGAGCAGTTTGCCAACGGCCTCGCAGAAAATATTGCTGCACAGGCGCTTGCGCTTGCAGCTTCGTACACACACATCCTCGCACCGGCGACGGCCTACGGCAAAAACATTTTGCCTCGCGTTGCGGCTCGCCTCGATGTGGGTCAGATCTCCGAAATCACCAAAGTCGAGTCACCCGATACCTTTGAGCGCCCGATTTATGCGGGTAATGCGATTGCGACCGTGCAGTCGGTCGATGCCATCAAAGTGATTACCGTGCGCGCAACAGGCTTTGATGCAGCCGGCACGGGTGGCAACGCAGCGATAGAAAAAATCAGCGCCGTTGCCGACTCGGGTACATCGGCCTTCGTGTCGCGTGAGCTTGCGAAATCGGATCGGCCTGAACTCACGGCGGCCAAAGTGATTGTTTCCGGCGGTCGTGGCATGGGATCGGCTGAGAATTTCGCGATTCTCGAACCGCTCGCCGACAAGCTGGGCGCCGCGATGGGTGCTTCGCGCGCCGCCGTCGATGCAGGCTATGTGCCGAACGACTGGCAGGTGGGGCAAACCGGAAAGATTGTTGCGCCCCAGCTGTATATCGCTGTCGGTATCTCTGGCGCAATTCAGCATCTGGCCGGCATGAAAGATTCAAAAACTATCGTGGCCATCAACAAGGATCCGGAAGCGCCGATTTTCAGCGTTGCAGATTACGGTTTGGTCGGTGATTTGTTCGAGGCCGTGCCAGCGCTGGTCAAAGAGCTCGGCTGATTGGCTGGCAAAACTGTCGTTAAAATTTTTTTTCAGGGGATCGCATGAGCTACGTCGCACCAATGAAAGACATGGTGTTCGTCATGAACGAACTGGCGGGGCTGTCGGCGATCAGCCAGTTGCCCGGCTGCGAGGATGCGACGCCTGAAACGGCAGAAGCAGTGCTCGAGGAAAACGCGCGGTTTTGTGCTGAAGTGGTGGCGCCGCTGAACTGGGCGGGTGATCGCGAGCCCAGCCACTGGCATGAAGGCAAGGTCACCACCACGCCGGGCTTCAAGGAGGCGTTCAAAGCCTTTGGTCAGGCCGGTTGGCAAGGTGTGCAGCATCCAGTGGAATTTGGCGGACAGGGATTGCCCAAATTGCTGGCTACACCCTGCATTGAAATGCTCAATTCGGCGAACCTGTCATTTGCCTTGTGTCCTTTGCTGACTGATGGCGCGATTGAGGCGCTGATGACAGCGGGCAGCGACGAACAAAAATCAACTTACCTTGAAAAACTCATTTCGGGCCAATGGACTGGCACGATGAATCTGACCGAGCCACAGGCTGGCTCGGATCTCGCACTCGTGCGCACGCGCGCAGTGCCGCAGGCCGACGGCAGCTACAAGATTCACGGCACCAAAATCTACATCACCTACGGTGAGCATGACATGGCCGAAAACATCGTCCATCTCGTACTGGCTCGCACACCCGGTGCGCCCGAGGGTGTGAAAGGTATTTCGCTCTTCATCGTGCCGAAGTTTCTGGTCAATGCAGATGGCTCGGTTGGTGCGCGTAATGATGTGCATTGCGTTTCTATCGAACACAAGCTGGGTATCAAGGCCAGTCCGACGGCGGTGTTGCAATTCGGCGATCATGGCGGTGCGATTGGGCATCTGGTAGGCGAAGAAAATCGCGGTCTCGAATACATGTTCATCATGATGAACGCTGCCCGTTTCGCTGTGGGCATGCAGGGTATTGCAGTGGCAGAGCGCGCGTATCAGAAAGCTGTGTCGTATGCGAGAGATCGTGTGCAGTCGCGCGATCTCGCAGGATCGGCCGGACCGGTAGCGATCATCCAACATCCGGATGTACGTCGTATGCTCATGTCCATGCGCGCCCAGACCGAGGCAGCGCGCGCTTTGTCTTATGTGACTGCGGCGGCCTTTGATGCAGCTCACCATCATGCGGACGAAAGTACGCGCAAGGCTAACGCCGCTTTTTACGATTTCATGGTGCCCATCGTCAAGGGCTGGTCCACCGAATTGTCCATTGATGTGGCGTCGACCGGTGTGCAGGTACATGGCGGTATGGGCTTCATCGAAGAGACCGGTGCCGCTCAACATTATCGTGATGCGCGCATTCTCACCATCTACGAAGGCACAACAGCGATTCAGGCGAATGATCTGGTAGGTCGTAAAACCATGCGCGATGGTGGCGCACTGGCGCGCAGCATCATTGCGCAGGTACGTCATACGGAAGCAGAACTTGCCTCGGCAAAATCCCCTGATTTGCAGGCCATACACAAGCGCCTGGCAGCGGCCAGTGTGGCGCTTGAACACGTGGTGGATTACATTGCCGTTACTGCCAAATCCGATATCAAAGCGGCCTTTGCTGGCAGTGTGCCGTATCTGAAACTGGCCGGGGTTGTTTTTGGCGGCTGGCAGATGGCGCGCGCGGCGCTAATTGCATCGCGCAAGATCGATGCAGCCGAGGGTGATGTCGCGTTTTACAGTGCCAAGTTGAACACTGCACGTTATTTTGCGGACCACTTCCTGTCCCAGGCCGAGGCCTCGCGAGCGGCTATCGTTGAGGGTAGCATCGGGGTTCTTGCATTGGCCGAAGAACAATTCTGACCTTGCTTTTCCATGCTGATCGGCACTGCGGCGCTCAGCCGTAGGCACCGCCGGTCAGCATCAGATCGAAACCGCGCGCCAGCACCGTGAGCAGCAGCGTCGCTCCACAAAACAGATTCACCACCATCATCAGAGCAATCGGCCAGCGGCTATCCGACGCAACACCTGAGGCTGGGTTGTAGCGCGTATCCCATTTTTCATCCGGCATCAGGCCAAGCACGAAGGTTTCGACGCTGGCCGCGAGCATCGAGATCACCATGGGCAGGGTGTTTATTAGCAAGGGTGGTTCCGGATTTGATAACAACAGCAGTGCCGACAGTGGCAGGCTGATCGCATGCAGCCAGCCCCAGCGATCGCCCAGACCGTGCAGATAGAAGCGGTGAAGGCCGATGGAGCCCAGCAAAAGCGCCAGGAAGGTGGCCATAGTCTTGTTCTTGTGAGGCGCAGGGCTGAGATCGGCAGGATTGGATTCCATGAATTCCATAGTAAAAATGTAAGTATTGCTCTTCGTGAAAATACCCGGAAAGCCGAGAGTGTGCGCCAGCTGTCGCCTTGAGGGCAATTGATCGTTTGAGAACTTGTTGCCAGCAGGTGAAAAACGCTATAATCGCGGTCTTTCCCTGTGTCCGCACCCCTTTTGTCGAGAAGATTATGGTCGTAATTCGTCTGTCCCGTGGTGGCGCCAAGAAGCGCCCGTTTTATAACATCGTTGCAACTGACTCGCGCAATCGTCGCGATGGTCGTTTCATCGAGCGCATTGGTTTTTACAATCCGGTTGCCTCCGGCGCTGCTGAAACACTCAGCATCAAGCAAGATCGCCTGACTCACTGGCAAAGCGTGGGCGCACAGCTCTCGCCTACCGTTGAGCGTCTGGTGAAAGCAGCTGGCAAAAAAGCAGCCTGATGTGAGTTTGCAAGGCAGTTCGGGGATTCCGATTCCTGACGATTTGGTTCTGGTGGCGCATGTCTCTGGTCCCTTCGGTATCGCTGGATGGATACGTCTACGCACTTACTCATCTGAAGCCAGTGCGCTGTTCAGCGCGAAAACCTGGTGGCTGGACAAACCAGCAATGCATGACGTTGAAGTTCTTCAAGTGCGCGCGCAAGGTGAAGATCTGGTGGCGCACTTAATGGGCATCGAAGGCCGAGAGGCTGCCGAAAATCTGCAGGGAGCGACAGTTCATATTCGCCGTGCACATTTCCCGGCATTGGAAAAAAACGAATTTTATTGGGTCGATTTGATCGGCCATCAGGTAGAGAACCTGCGGGGCGAGCAGTTGGGTGAAGTTGTCGGCCTCATGGACAATGGGGCGCATCCTATCCTGAGGGTTGCCTCGCTGGCTGGCGCAGAGCCCCGGTCCCTGGAACTGCTTATTCCGTTTGTAGACCAATTTGTGACTGCGGTAGATCAGGCAGGCAAAAAGATAACTGTGGACTGGGAGCGCGATTACTAGCGTGCGCCGGGTTTGGTAAAAGTAATGATGGCGAGGTGCACATGCCCGTCGCCATGGGAGTGCAGCGTATGCAGTTTGATGTGATCACGCTCTTCCCCGAAATGTTTTCAGCGCTGACCGCGTCAGGTATCACGCGGCGGGCTTATGAGCAGCAAAGATTTGGACTGTCGTTATGGAATCCGCGTGATTTCACCAGCGACAATCACCGCACCGTGGATGACAGGCCTTATGGCGGTGGTCCTGGGATGGTGATGATGGCAGCCCCCTTGGAGGCGGCAATCGTCGCAGCAGGGCAGAGGCAACAGCAACTGGGATTAACCAAGCCGCGCACGATTTATCTGTCGCCGCAAGGTATACCGCTCAATCACGACAAGGTGATGCAGCTATCGCAGATGACCGGGCTGGTGTTGTTGTGCGGTCGTTACGAAGCAGTGGATCAGCGTTTGCTGGATCGCTGTGTCGATGAAGAAATCAGCTTGGGTGATTTCGTGCTCTCCGGCGGCGAGCTGCCCGCGATGGCGCTGATGGATGCCTTGATTCGGCAATTGCCAGGTGTTCTCAATGATGAGGACTCGGCAATTGAAGACAGCTTTGTGCAGGGTTTGCTGGATTGTCCGCACTACACCCGGCCCGAAGTTTACGAAGGTCAGGCGGTGCCGGCGGTGCTGCTCGGCGGTCATCACGCCGAGATTGCAAAGTGGCGGCGAGAACAGGCCTTGCGGGCAACCATGCAAAAACGACCTGACTTGATCGCGAAGGCGCGTCAGAACGGATTGCTTGGCAAGGCAGATGAAGCTGTCTTGCAAAAGATGATGTTGAAGTGATTGCAGTGAGAACGGACGATTACACAATGTCGTCCGTGTAGTAAAAAGCAGCAGGACAGGCGCAAGCCTGAATTTGTTAACCCCATCCTCTACCGGGCAAAGCATCACGAGGCGCCGGCAAGATGGTCAAGGAGCTTAAAAATGGATTTGATCCAGCAACTCGAGCAAGAAGAAATCACCCGTCTGGGTAAAAACATTCCCGTATTCGCTCCCGGCGATACCGTGATCGTGAATGTCAACGTCGTCGAGGGTACCCGTAAGCGCGTGCAGGCTTATGAGGGTGTTGTTATCTCCCGTCGCAATCGTGGCCTCAATTCGAACTTCATCGTTCGCAAAATTTCCTCTGGTGAGGGTGTTGAGCGTACGTTTCAGCTGTACTCGCCACTGATCGCATCGATTGAGGTCAAGCGCCGTGGTGATGTGCGCCGTGCCAAGTTGTACTACCTGCGTGAGCGTTCGGGCAAGTCGGCGCGTATCCGCGAGAAGCTCCCGAACCGTCGCGTAACGGCTGCGGCATCGGAGTAATCAGGTAATCGCGTCAACTGAAAAGGGCACCGTGTGTGCCCTTTTTCTTTGCCCAATATGAAAACACCCTTGTTCGATCCTACTCAGGCAACTATTGATGCCCTCGCCGGTGAGGCGCCGGTTGATGCGCACTGCCTCAGCCCCGCCTGGTTGCGCGAGCGCTTCACGCAGTCGCCGGCGTGGACACCGGAATTTACCGAAGACGCTGCGTGGCGCGAACTGCCGCCGGACGCCGTGCCAGCCGCTGTGCTGATTCCTCTGGTGAATCGGCCGCAGGGCATGACCCTGCTGCTCACACTGCGCACGGCACATCTGAACGATCACGCAGGGCAGATCAGTTTCCCCGGTGGTCGGGTGGATCCTGAAGACCGCGATCCTGTCGCGACGGCTTTGCGTGAGACGGAAGAGGAAACTGGCCTGTGCCGACAGCACATCGAAATTATTGGCACCTTGCCCGACTATCTGACGGGCACAGGCTTTCGTGTCACGCCTGTGGTCGCACTGGTCGAGCCACCGTTCGAGCTTGCAGCGGATGTGTTCGAGGTTGCGGAAATCTTTGAAGTGCCACTCGACTTTCTGATGAATGGCGCCAACCACCAGCGCCGCAGCGCCGAGTTCCCGAACCGCCCCGGCCGCCGCAGCTTTTATGCGATGCCCTTTGAGCAGTATTTTATTTGGGGCGCTACTGCGGCCATGTTGCGGAATCTTTACCATTTTCTGCGTGCGTAAAGATCCAGCTGAAAATATCGCTAACGATTATTCGGGGTTCGGTTTGATTCTGGGCACCTGCTGAGCTATCTTACGGGTTGTCTGTTTATCCAGAACAAGTAATGACTCTTTTTTCCATTTTCTTTGTACTGCTGATCGAGCAGTTCAGGCCGCTCAGGGCAGACAATCCCATCTACGGCTGGATTGTGGTGCTGGCGGCGCGTATTGAGCACAGCTTCAATGCCGGTCGCGCCGAGCATGGACGCCTGGCTTGGCTGGTGATGATGCTGGCACTGGTGATGCCGACGCTGTTGATCTATTGGCTCTGTGCGCTGGCCGGTCCGATCGCGCAGCTGGCATGGACGATTGTGATTGTGTATCTCACACTGGGTTTTCGGCACTACAGTCATTACTTCACTGCCATTCAGCTGGCACTTGATAACAACGATCTCACTGAGGCACGTCGTCTGCTGGCCGAATGGACGCGGCAGGACGTGCTTGAACTCGATGCCCAGGAAATCTCCCGTTTAGCGGTCGAGAATGCGTTAATCACCACGCATCGTCATGTGTTTGGCGTATTTTTCTGGCTGCTGATGCCTATGGGACCAGCGGGTGCCGTGTTGTACCGTGTGGCTGAATATCTGGCGCGCGCATGGAATGAGCCTGAACATTTGCGTAACGAGCCCTTCGGCAGTTTTGCTGCCAAAGCGTTTTACTGGATTGATTGGCTCCCTGTCAGATTGACAGCCATTGCCTTTGCGGTGGTCGGTAATTTTGAGGATGCCATTTATGCCTGGCGTAATTTTGCGCGACGCTGGGTTAATGAATCGATGGGTATTCTGCTGTCTGCTGGCGGCGGTGCGATGGGCGTACGTTTGGGTACGCCTACCGAATATGCGCCAGAACCGCCCGGTGTGGACATAGCGGCACTCGAACCTTCGACGCCGGATATCGACATATTGCCTGGCGATGCGCCTTCGCAACGCGCACTGCAAAGTGCGGTAGGGCTGATCTGGCGGTCGCTGTTGCTTTGGGTGTTGCTATTGCTTTTGGTGACCGTCACCAAGTGGATAGGTTGACCACGCTTACGGCGTGCGCCTGTATTGCTGGTCCCGATGCGTGAGGCCAGGTCACCAGACTCAGATTCTCTTGCTTTTTTTATCACTGAGTCTTCGGTAAGATAGCGGCTGCTTTGCTTCGTCGAAATCCGCCATTTCCTTACTTCATCGCTACGCTGAAAGACCGTCTGCCTCATGGCGACCCCCAG
>JACCDK010023029.1_pt1 | contig 20194 bp, 23 predicted proteins | sample 7445871 | NCBI WGS metagenome assembly JACCDK01 (sample SAMN15323436, study PRJNA562643) | freshwater metagenome | isolation source: river surface water | place: USA:Blue River Watershed | collected 2017-08-15
ACTTATCGATCCAATGAGTCTGATTTCCAAAAGATCAAGTTGCGACAAAAAGTAGCGGTCAATATGGAAAACCGCAGCACCAAAACCAAGATGGTGGGTCAAGAGGTAGCCATGCCGGTTGCTTTGGCGCCGACGGGACTCACAGGGATGCAACATGCCGATGGGGAAATTTTGGCTGCCAAAGCTGCTGAAAAGTTTGGTGTACCGTTTTGTTTGTCGACCATGAGTATTTGCTCCATCGAAGATGTGGCAGAAAACACCACCAAGCCATTTTGGTTCCAGCTCTATGTGATGAAGGACCGTGGTTTTATTGAGCGCTTGATTGATCGTGCCAAAGCGGCCAAATGCTCTGCCTTGGTTTTGACCTTGGATTTGCAGATTTTGGGTCAGCGTCACAAAGATCTGAAAAACGGTTTATCTGCGCCTCCTAAATTAACCATTCCGAACATCATCAATATGATGACCAAGCCTAGATGGTGCATGGGCATGTTAGGGACCAAACGTCGGACATTCAGAAACATCGTGGGTCATGCCACGGGTGTGGGCAATATGTCCTCCTTATCTTCATGGACAGCGGAGCAGTTTGATCCAGCCCTCAACTGGGGGGATGTTGAGTGGATTAAAAATCGTTGGGGTGGCAAATTAATCATCAAGGGCATCTTGGATGAAGGCGATGCTCGTTTGGCTGCAAATTCTGGGGCGGACGCGCTGATTGTTTCTAATCATGGCGGTCGTCAGTTGGATGGGGCAGTTTCAAGTATCCAGGCTTTGCCCGGCATTGTGGATGCAGTGGGCAAAGACATTGAGGTGTGGATGGATGGAGGCATTCGTTCGGGTCAAGATGTCCTCAAGGCTTGGGCTTTGGGTGCTAAGGGGACCTTGATTGGCCGACCTTTCCTATATGGTTTAGGCGCCATGGGTGAAGCGGGTGTGACCAAGTGTTTGGAGATTATTCATAAAGAGTTAGACATCACCATGGCCTTTACTGGTCACCGCGATATTCAAAATGTCACCAAAGATATTTTGTATCCTGGTACTTTCTAAACAGCCACTGAGACAAAGAACCTATGAATCCTGGAACACTCAGCGATAGCATTCAGTTAGCGGTTGCCCCTGTTTTTCTTTTAACGGCGGTGGCTGGCATGATCGGTGCACTCACTCAACGTTTGGCCCGCGTGATTGATCGTGCGCGAGTGATTCACAAAGAACTCTTGAATGAAAGTCTTAAAGACTCTATTCGCATTTCATACGATGAAGAACTTCAAAGCATTGCCAAGCGAGGTCGATTCATCAATGTCTCAATGGTATTTTTGGTTTTATGTGCCATCATGATTGGACTGACTATTTTGGAGTTGTTCTTTGCAGAAACTTCTAGTGGCAAATTGATGGTGTCAAATTTTGTCCTTTACACCTTTGTGGCGGGGGTGGCTGCTTTTATTCTGGCCTTGATCTCTTTATTGATTGAGGTATTGATTGCGTCTTATTCCATTCGCTGGAAGCCTCATGCATAAAAATTAAATCAAAAAACAATAAAAATAGGAGACGCTATGACCATCTATCAATATAAAGACAAAGTTCCTCAAATTCATGACACAGCGTTTGTGGCCAAAGAAGCCACCATCATTGGTGATGTTATTTTGCAAGAAGATGTCAGTGTTTGGCCGGGGGTCGTGATTCGAGGTGACAATGAACCCATCACGGTGGGCAAGGGTAGCAATGTTCAAGAAGGCACTGTGATGCACACTGACATGGGTTGCCCATTGACTTTAGCCAACAATGTTACTGTGGGGCATCAAGCCATGTTGCATGGTTGCATCATTGGTGAGAATTCCTTGATTGGTATTCAGGCAGTGGTTTTAAATCGTGCTGTGATTGGTAAAAATTGTTTAGTGGGTGCTGGTTCTGTGGTCACTGAGGGTAAGGTCTTCCCAGACAATTCATTGATTCTCGGCTCGCCAGCCAAGGTGGTCAGAGAATTAAGTCCAGAGCAGATTGCTGGCTTAAAGGCCAGTGCCGAAAACTATGTGGCCAAGAAAAATCTCTTCAAAGCCCATTTGATTGAGTTACCTAGTCAAGATTAAAGAAGAGTCAATAAAAAGATGATTCCAGGTTTAGTCCAAATATTGTTATGGCAAGGTTTGGGTGAGCTGGTGTCGCACTTCTTCTTGCCCATTATTCCAGGTCCCGTATTGGGTTTGATATTTTTGTTGATCTTTTTGATCATCAAGGGCCAAGTCAATTCATCCTTGGCCTTGGTATCGGATGCATTCAGTCAGCACCTGGGTGTTTTATTCATTCCTGCGGCGGTAGGAGTGATTCTATTTTTACCCCAGCTCAAAGCGCACGCAGTTGCAGTCATCAGTGCCTTATTGATCAGTGTGGTTTTAACGATTGTGGTAACAGCAATCGTCTTACGCTTCATCGCCAAAAAGGATACCCATGAGTCCTAATGGTTTACAGATTGCCGAGATTTGGGTTTACCTTTCAGGTAGTCCATTATTCGCCTTAATTCTTACTCTGACAGCTTATCAAGTCGGAAGCATGCTCTATCAAAAAACCGAGCGAAATCCTTTGGCCAATCCTGTAGCCATTGCGGTGGTATTGGTAGCAATCGCACTTCATTGGGTGGACATGCCTTATCAAAAATATTTTGAGGGCGCTCAATTTGTCCATTTCTTATTAGGCACTGCCACTGTTTCATTGGCCATTCCGATTTATCGAGGCGTCGCTGCTTTAAAGGCACGCTTGATTCCACTATTAATTGCATTGTTGTGTGGTGGTGTGGTTTCAATAGTGAGTGCGGTGGGTGTTGCGACTTTGCTAGGGGCAGACAGTGCCATTATTGGAGCCTTTTATCCTAAATCAGTGACTGCACCGATTGCCATGGGGGTAGCCGAGCGTTTGGGTGTTTCACCGACCTTGACCGCAGTCTTTGCTGTGGTCACTGGAATTTTAGGCGCCATTCTAGGCAGTCATATTTTGAACTTCCTTGGTATGAAAGAGTGGTGGCAGCGTGGCTTTGCCATTGGCACTGCAGCACATGGCATCGGAACTTCCCGTGCTTTTGCAGTTCATCCTGAAGCGGGGACTTATGCCAGCTTAGCCATGGGCTTGCATGGCATCCTGGGTGCTTTATTGATTCCGCTTCTAAAAAATTATTTGTGAGCTTGCATTAAGGCATCTGCAATTGCTAGTAACAGGCGATCTCTGCCTCGTGCAGCCACCAACTGAACTCCTACAGGCAGACCCAAAGGTCCCTTGAAAAGAGGGAGTGTGATACAAGGTAAGCCCATCAAAGTCCAAACGCGACAGAAAATCGGATCACCTGTTTGTGTGATGCCGTGAGGTGCTTCGCCAATTGCGCTAGGCGCTATCAAAACGTCCCATTCGGAGGTGAGCATGTCTTGAATAACCCCGCGTGCTTTTTCAGCTGTCAGTAAATCAGAAGAATATTGCTCATAAGTAATCGCACCGCCTTGCTTGATTAAGCCACGCAATTGCTGACTGAGTTGATCGGCGTGGTTATTTTGCTCAAATGCAAAACTGCGAGCGCTTTCTGACCACATGATCCTGCCTTGCAACTCGGACATTTTTTTAAAAATACTGGGTAATTCAACATCAGGCACCGCAATGTTAAAAGTATCCTCTGCCAATAATGCGGCGTGTGCAATGGCTGCAATCGTTTCAGCAGATGCCAGATGACCGTCATCGGTCAAGCAAATACCCAGCTTGGGTTTCTTGGTCAGTTTGGGAAGGTTGATGAGATCGCTATCACCCGACATGGCAGCCACGCATAAAGCGGCATCTGCTACTGTTCTGCTAAAGCTTCCTAAAGTATCTAGGGATGGCGACAAGCTTTTTGCACCACCTAAACTGATTTTTCCATAAGTGGGTTTATAGCCAATGACACCACAAAAAGCAGCTGGTCGAATCACAGAAGCAGCGGTTTGACTGCCTGTGGCTAGAGGAATCATCTCATCGGCCACGGCTGCCGCTGAGCCGCTAGAAGAGCCTCCCGGTGTATGGTCTGGGTTATGGGGGTTGCGAGTTTTGCCCCCTTTGAAAGTAGCAAATTCAGTCGTGACCGTTTTGCCCAATAAAACCCCACCCGCTTGTCTCATTAAAGCGATGTGAACGGCATCACTGGAGGCTTGATTGTGTTCATAAATGGGGGAGCCATAGCGTGTTGGAAAATCGTGTGTATCAAAGAGGTCTTTCGCACCAAATGGAATGCCATGCAAAATTCCCCTTGAGGCTGAACGATCAAGTAGCTTGGCTTGTGCCAGGGCTGCTGAAAAATTGGTTTCAACCCAAGCTTGGGTTGTGGGTTCTTTGGCTTCAATGCGATCAATACAGGAACGCAATAATTGTTCACAGCTTAATTGACCCGCCTGAATTTTTTGAACCGCTTCAGTTGCGGATAATTGATAAGGTAGTTTCATGGCTTAATCTTACCCTTGAACAATTATTTGTGCTTCAATCACCCCATGAATCAATCATTACCAGCCTGGCTTGCCGAAGTAAAAGCTTCTGAGAATTGTTTCATCATTGCCTTGCATTGTCAGCCGGGTGCTAAAAACACTGAGGTACAAGGTGAGCACGATGGACGTCTCAAAATTAGATTGGCGGCACCTCCCATTGAAGGTAAAGCCAATGAGGCCTTAATTCAGTGGCTATCCAAAACACTGGAGATCAAGCGAAGTCAAATTGAGCTGCTAGCGGGTGACCTGAGTCGTTTAAAGCGGGTGAAGATTGCTGGCATTACCGCTGAACAATTGCTTCAGTTAATTCCTTAGATCACTTTTTTTTATGAACTTTAGGCCGTGCTGATTTGATACCCGTTCCAGGGCGGGGCGGAAGACCTGTGTGTTGCGTCAAAATCTTACCGCGTGCTGGTCTTTGAGGGACAGAAAAATCTCTCGGATTATGAGTTACAGCTGTGGCATTCGGTTTGCCCAAAGAAGAATTCTTGCGTCGCGGGCTTTGGTAGGTTCCATCCGTATTCGGTTGGTAGTTTGGAATCAAATGATGTTTACCGTTGCCGATCAAATCAGCGCGCCCCATTTTTTTCAGGGCTTCTCTCAGGAGGGGCCAGTTATTGGCATCGTGGTAGCGTAAGAATGCTTTGTGCAAGCGACGACGTTTCTCGCCGCGCACAATATCCACTGTTTCACTGTTGCGAGTGACTTTGCGTAAAGGATTTTTATTGGTGTGATACATGGCCGTGGCCGTAGCCATGGGCGAGGGGTAAAAGGTTTGCACTTGATCGGCCCTAAAACCATTCTTCTTTAACCAGATCGCCAAGTGCATCATGTCCTCATCGCTGGTACCAGGATGGGCAGCAATGAAGTACGGTATCAAGTACTGTTCTTTACCAGCTTCTTTGGAATACTTATCAAATAATTCTTTAAATTTGTCATAAGCGCCCATACCAGGTTTCATCATTTTTGATAATGGACCTTGTTCGGTATGTTCAGGAGCGATTTTTAAGTAGCCCCCTACATGGTGAGTCACCAATTCTTTGATGTAGGCAGGCGCTTTGACCGCTAGGTCATAACGCAAGCCAGAACCAATCAGAATTTTTTTAATGCCAGGCAATGAGCGTGCACGTCGATACAACTGAATCAAAGGTGTGTGATCCGTATTGAGATTGGGGCAAATATCGGGATAAACACAAGATGGTTTGCGACAGTGCGCTTCAATCTCTTTCGATTTGCAAGCGATGCGATACATATTTGCAGTGGGGCCACCCAAATCAGAAATGATGCCGGTGAAGCCAGGTACTTTATCGCGGATATCTTCAATTTCTTTGATGATGGAATTCGAAGAGCGGTTTTGGATGATGCGACCTTCATGTTCAGTGATAGAGCAGAATGTACAACCCCCAAAGCAACCGCGCATGATGTTTACTGAGAATCGAATCATGTCCCAAGCTGGAATCTTGGCATCACCATAGGCGGGGTGTGGGGCTCGGGCGTAAGGCAAGTCAAATACCGAGTCCATTTCTTCGGTTGTTAATGGCACTGCCGGCGGGTTGAGCCATACATCTCGTATCGAAGCCCCTTCACCATGTTGCTGCACCAACGCACGGGCATTGCCTGGGTTAGTTTCCAAGTGCAACACACGACTGGCATGGGCATACAACACCGGATCACGCTTCACAGCTTCATAACTGGGTAAACGAATCACTGTCGTATCACGCTCTAAACGTTTTTTAGCGCTGGGTACTAGGGTGATGGTTTGAACAGTCGGTGTCGCATCGACTGGAGTCTCTGCATCTAAAGTACCGTCTGTTTTTTTACAGCTAGTTCCTTGATTTTGGGCTTGTTCATCGGGGGTGAGATAAGGGTTGATGGGCGCATCAATCACGCCAGGGGTATCAACCGTGCTTGAATCAATTTCAGTAAAACCGGGAGCAGGGTGGCGACGCACAAATGCTGTGCCACGAATATCATTGATATCGGTAATTTTTTCGCCTTTAGCCAAACGATGGGCAATTTCCACCACTGCACGCTCGGCGTTGCCATAAAGCAAAATATCGGCTTTGGCATCAATCAAAATGGATCGACGAACCTTATCTTGCCAATAGTCATAATGTGCAATGCGGCGTAAAGATGCTTCAATACCCCCCATCACAATAGGGACATCTCCATAGGCTTCACGGCAACGCTGGGCGTAAACCAAAGAGCAACGATCAGGACGTTTGCCACCCACACCGCCGGGTGTGTAGGCATCGTCGCTACGAACTTTTCGATCCGCTGTGTAGCGGTTGATCATTGAGTCCATATTGCCAGCAGCCACCCCAAAAAATAAATTGGGTTTGCCTAAAACTTTAAAAGGGTCAGCGGATTGCCAATCGGGCTGGGCGATGATGCCCACTCGAAAGCCCTGAGCTTCAAGGAGCCGGCCAATGATGGCCATGCCAAAACTGGGGTGGTCTACATAAGCATCCCCAGTCACAATGATGATGTCGCAACTGTCCCAACCCAATTGTTCCATCTCTTTTCGACTCATGGGTAAGAAAGGCGCAGTCCCAAAACATTCTGCCCAATACTTTGGGTAAGAATCCAGTCTGGGAGAGCTTGGAATGAGGGAGGGGTTGAATGGTGCGTTCACGGGCTGTATTTTAGGCTTTTATGGGACTTTCTGCTCGTTTAAACTGCTTACTTAAATAGTCCAAGACAAGTTCAAAAATCCTCAATTCACCGAACCCATGCAACGTTCATTTCTTCTCACTTCGCTTTTGATTGCTGGTTTGGGTTCAGTCTTGTTTTCGGCCAAAGCGATTGTGGTCAAGCTTTGTTATCAGTATGGGGTTGATTCAGCCACAGTCTTGGCTTTGAGAATGCTCTTTTCTTTGCCATTTTTTTGGTTGGCTGTCTGGTGGTCCTCTGCTCGCAATCCCAGTATCAAAATTTCTAATAAAGACAAACTCACGATTGTGTTCCTTGGTTTTGTTGGGTATTACCTTTCAAGTTATCTTGATTTTTTAGGATTGCAATACATCACAGTGGGTCTTGAAAGAATCATTCTTTATCTCAATCCGACGATTGTTTTATTCATCTCAATGTTCTTTTTAAAGAAAAAGATTCATGCGCAACAATGGTTGGCTCTGATCCTTGCCTACACAGGAGTGATTGTGGTGTTCTCTCATGACATTCAGTTGCTAGGACCGTCGATTGCTTGGGGTGGTTTATTGGTTTTTCTTAGCGCCATTTCTTATGCGATTTACTTGATCTTTGCCGGAGAGATTGTGAGTCGAGTGGGTAGCATTCGCTTAGTGGCCTATGCCAGTGCATCCTCCACTTTGTTTAGTACTTTGCAAGTCTTGATCCTGCACCCCAATACTTTGCTCGACCAAGCAATAGAGGTCTATCAACTCAGTATTTTTAATGCAGCCTTTTGTACATTTATGCCCATGCTATTGGTCATGATTGCAGTTAATCGGATTGGCTCAGGGCTCACTGCGCAAGCCGGAATGTTGGGGCCGATTGCAACGATTTTCTTGGGGTGGTATTTCTTGGGTGAGAGCATCACCGTGGTTCAGGTGGTGGGAATGAGTATTGTGTTGGCCAGTGTGGCTATTCTCGCGACCATGCAAACCCAAAAAAATCAGCCTCGACCTGAGTTGGCCGAGGCTGAATAATAGATATGACAATACCGATCAATAGATCTTAGCCAATCATTTAAGCAGTCACTAAAGGGTTGAGACTATAGGTTCCTGTGATGCTGGCTTGGTCAATGATGTGGGCTTGGATTGCTTGGAGAGCATCGCCACCCGTAAAAGGACCCGATAGAGGAACTTGGGGCACATTCAAAGCATAAATTGTAAAGACGTAATGATGCAAAAGAGCATCGTTCCAGGGTGGGCAGGGGCCATCGTAACCAAAATAATTCCCTTCCATGCTGGCGTCGCCCTTGAACCATGCGGTGTAGTCATTGATACCCGCAGTGCCTACAGGAGTTTGCTGTGCTGATTTGCCATGGGCGGTGATGCCTTGGCTGTGACTCCCTGCGACAATTTCTTGAGTAGCTGCTGGAATATTCACCAAAACCCAGTGATAAAAATCGACACGAGGCAAAGAAGCCGGAACCACCTTACCTTCTTGGTTGACGTCATCGCCACGACTGGGAACATCCGGGTCGTGACAAATTAAAGCAAAAGATTGTGTCTCTTTAGGAAAGTCAGACCATGCCAAATGGGGATTCTGATTTGAAGACAAAGTGATGTGTGTTTTTGGGTCTTGAATTGCAAATGCAAAGGTACCTGGAATGGCTGCATGATTCTGAAAACTTTGACTGCTTATTTTCATGAGTGTCTCCTCAACATCGAATAATTTAGATTTTCATCTTACTGGCTTTTTTTGCTCCAACGATGCCAATTAGAGCTTGCTTAATGTCATGAACTTCTTCTTCACTCAAAGCCCCCATGATTTTGCCTAAGAATTGAATGTGTCGACGAATTCCTCCGTGACTGCGCACCTGGGGAGTTTCCTTGAGGGCATCCAAGAGCCTTTCAGGGAGTGGCATTTGCTTCCATTTATCAGGGGTCATCTTGCTGATCTCTTCAGCAAGGTATTGGCGCGCTTCTAAGCGTCGCTTAATTTCTGATTTGCTGGGTTTCTCAGGAATCAAAAATTCATCGGGTGAGTTGGATTGCTTCATAATGGCATTTTCGCAGACTCCTGTGAAAATGCACAGAAAAGTCACTGATTCATGGCCATCAAATCCACTATTTTTAAAGTTAACCTGTCCGTCTCAGACATTGATCATGGTTATTACGCCGATCATGCGCTGACCTTGGCCCGTCATCCTAGCGAAACCGATGAGCGCATGATGATGCGTTTGTTGGCGCTGTCATTCAATGCGCATCAGCTGAATGATCTTTGCCAAGGCGATGGTCAATTGGTTTTTGGTGCAGGCTTGTCCGATCCAGATGAGCCCGATGTGTGGTTAAAAGATTTCACAGGTCAAACTCGCTTGTGGGTAGAAGTCGGGCAGCCAGAAGAAAAGCCATTGAGCCGAGCTTGCTCTAAAGCTGAGAAAGTCGTGGTCTATGCCTACCATCATGCGGCAGAAGTGTGGTGGAAAGGAATTCAGAACAAATTAACGCGGATGGATAAATTATCGGTTTATCGCGTGCCCTCGGAGTTGTCGCAAGAATTGGCGATGTGGGCCGAGCGCAGCATGCAAATTCAGGCGACCATCCAAGATGGGCATCTCATGCTCAGCAGTCATCAAGGCACCATTGAAGTGAGCTGCGAGCGCTGGAAATAACTTAAGCACAAGAATCAAACAATTGACTACTGATTTAAGCCCTTTGAATCATCGATTGTTCAGAGCTATACTTCTAACATCATGAAAAAAATCATCGTTTTAAACGGACCTAACCTCAACCTTCTGGGAACCCGAGAGCCAGAAAAGTATGGCTCTAGTACGCTAGCCGATGTTGAGGCGCTGTGTCGCGAGACCGCAAAGCGATTAGGGTTTGAGGTTGAGTTTTTGCAAAGTAATCATGAAGGTCCGTTAATCGACAAGATTCAAGAAGCTGGTTTGGCTCATCGCGCAGGTCAGGTGCAGGGTGTGGTATTTAATCCAGGGGCTTACACACATACGTCTGTAGCCTTACACGATGCAATCGCTGCTGTGAGTGGTTTGCCCGTTATTGAGGTGCACATTTCCAATGTGCATGCGCGTGAAGCCTTTAGACATCATTCCTACATTTCACCTGTGGCTGCAGGCATTGTGGTTGGCTTCGGTATTCAAGGCTACGCCTTGGCCATGGAAGGCTTGGCTAAAAAATCTTAAATCAATCGTGGGTCAATAGTGGGGTGGTCTCTCATCCCGCACAGAGTTGCCATCCCCGGGTGAATTGTTTGCCATTTGTAACTTCAAGGCTTTCACTTCTTTGATCAAGACATCAATCTGTTGCTGTTGCTTGTAAACGGTTTGATTGAGTTCCTCTACTAAGTCTTCAGAGAAACTTAATTTCACTTCGAGGTTGGTGATGCGTTCGTCTTGATCCATAAAAATCCGTTTCTTATTTGGAAGTAGCATACCTGAAGAAGTTCTAAAACTACAAATATGAGCCCTAAGCGTGCTAGCATCAGCACCTTTGTATCTCTTGAAGTGACTCCATGAGTTCAGGCTCTGTACTAAGCCCGCGCGTCCTTGTCTATTTAATCTTGCCCACCATTTTGTGGGCTGGTAATGCCATTGTGGGACGTTTGGCTGTTGGAGAAATCTCTCCCATTCTTTTGAACACATTGCGTTGGTCATTGGCCGCCTTGATTTTGTTGCCCTTGGGGTGGCGCCTATTCAAGTCGGATAGTCCAATTTGGCAAAATAAAGTTCGCTTTTTATGGCTAGGTCTTTTGGGGGTTGGTTCTTATAACGCCTTGCTTTATCTTTCTCTTGAAACATCGACCCCAATCAATGTCACATTGATTGGCGGGAGTATGCCCATGTGGATGCTATTGATTGGAGCCCTGTTTTATCGACAAAGCATTCAATGGCAACAAATGGTGGGGGCTTTGATTTCTTTATTGGGTGTGGTCTTGGTTTTGTCTCGAGGTGACTTGTCGAGTTTGATGAACATTCAATTGGTGCTGGGTGATTTATACATCTTGCTGGCAACCATCTTGTGGGGTTTTTACAGTTGGATGTTGAGTCACCCTGGCAAGAGCTCTGAACAACAGTGGCCTTGGGCAGAGTTTTTATTGGCTCAAGTACTGTTTGGGGTTGTTTGGTCAACTGCGTTCTTGGGGGGTGAGTGGGCCATGGATGCAGTGGTTTTTAGTTTGACTCCTGAAACCATCGCATTGCTGATTTTCGTGGCGATTGCGCCATCCTTGATTGCCTATCGCTGTTGGGGTCTAGGGGTGAGGGCGGCTGGCCCTGCTTTGGCGTCATTTTTTGCCAATTTGATTCCGTTATTCACGGCGCTCATGTCGGCTGCGCTTCTTGGAGAGCCACCCCAGTTATTTCATGGCTTGGCGTTTGTGATGATCGTGGCAGGTATTGTGATTTCGTCTCGAAAACAATCCGCAGACAAACAATCAAGCGCTCACTAATTCAAAGCGACCATCTTCCATTTCTGCTTGAGGTCTGACCCAGTAATCATGCGTTTGCATGGATTCATAAACGTAGGCCACTTCAAGCGTGGCTTCTATGGTCGCTAAACCAATCACTACGTATAAACCACCCGTTTTCTTGTGGCGTAATTGACTTCCAATTGGAAACAAGCTGGGGTGTGTTTTGCGCATCATGAAGCAGCTCGCTTGGTTTTCCAAAGTGAGAATTGGGTATAAAAAATAAACAACAGGCCCCAAATGACAATCGACGCATACGCCATCACCCAACCATCTTGACCCCAGTGTCGAGCGATATCTAAGGTGGCTCCAAATAATGCGGGGCCGATTAAGCCGCCCCCAAAACCCATGACTGAATGTAAGCCCATCGCAGTGCCTTTGATGGTTTGAGGAACACTAATGACCAAACCAGCTGTGAGTGTGGCTGAATCAGCCATGATGAAAATCGAATGGATCAAAGCAATAGCAACAATGATGCTCCAATGCATACCAACAGCAAATCCCAAAGCAATGCCACTGATCGCGCTACCTATCATGACCCAATAGACCCATCGATGACGACCGATGCGAAGCGCCATTTCATTGCCCAAAATAGATGCGGGTACCCCAATAAGATTCACCAAAGTGGCAATCAGAGTGGCACTCAATGGAAATGCATGTTCAGGAGCGGCAATCGATGCGCAATAAGTGAAGAAGGCGACTAACCATGCCCGAGAGGCAAACAGTTCTAGGGTGTGGGCTGCATACCCCAACATATAGGCCAAGGCCTCTTTGACCTCGAGGACTTTTTTCCAGCGCGCTAAGGGAAATGCATCTTTGAAGCTAAATTGAATCTCTAAAAATCCTTTTTCACCGGGTAGTGAGCGGGTGCCTGCCCAAGCCAATACACCCGCTAAGAATGGACCAATGGCCACGATCATGAAGGCAGCTTGCCAGCCCAAATGAGTGATGAGCATGCCAGAGAAAAAGTAGGAGGCTGCAGCGCCTATTCCAAAGAATGCCGTATAGAAAGAAATGTGGCGGGTTATTTCGCCGATGGTGACACGATCAGAAATAATTTTTAGGCCAGGCATGTAAGTCGCTGACACACCCGCACCATGAATCATTAAATAAATCCAGGCATTGTGAAAGTTGGTCGCTAAAAAGCCCATGCCAAAAAGACCCGCAGCGGCCAAAATGCCTCCCGCGAAATAAATTTGTCGGGTGTCCATTCGGTCCGTCAATGTCGTGGCAATCGGGACTGTTAAGACATAGCCAATAAAAAAACTACTGGCTAAAAATCCGGATTCAAAATTACTGAGTTGCCACTCTGTTTGAATGATGGTCAAAGCAGAGGGGTAGCAGGCAAATCCAAGGATGGATAAAACCTGTGTCAGTAGCATGAGATAGGTAGTCAAGATGCCTCGAATTATTTATTGTTATGTGGAATTGATTTTATCCCTAGAATGCCGATGGTGGATAATTCGGTTCAATCAACCATTGCCTCAAATGTTAGAACTTCGAACTCAAGCACTGCAATTACTCAGTATTTCAGACCCCTTTATTAAAGGGCCCTCCGTGCTCGCCTTGCGAAAAGATTTTGAAGCAGGTCAAGTCCAGCTTGACCCACAAAGCGTTCTGACTGAAGAGGGGGTTGAGATCCCTGGAAGACCCGCCACCCCCATTTTGGTCAATCCAGGTTTGGTCAAACGTCGCTCAATGGCCAGTAAAGAGGGGCGTGCCGTTTTGATTCATGCATTGGCTCACATTGAATTCAATGCCATTAACTTGGCTTTGGATGCCATTTGGCGATTTCCTAATATGCCAAACGACTATTACCAAGATTGGCTCAAAGTGGCTGCTGAAGAGGCCTATCACTTTGACTTACTGAATACATATCTGCAATCTCAAGGTTTTCAGTATGGCGATTTTCCAGCTCACAATAGCTTGTGGGAGATGGTGAGTAAAACCACAGACTCTATTTTGGCGCGCATGGCCTTGGTTCCAAGGACCATGGAGAGTAGGGGCTTGGATGCCTTGCCACCGATACAAGAAAAGCTTGCGCAAGCGCATGACCATGAAGCGGTCGCCTTGCTACAAATTATCTTGAACGATGAAATCGGTCACGTAGAAATTGGTAATCGTTGGTTTAATTACCTCTGTGAGCAAAACAAGTTAGATCCCATTGTGGCTTACGCGGATTTAGTCAAAAAATATGATGCCCCCAAACTAAGAGGCCCATTCAATTACGCCGCTCGAAAAGCCGCGGGCTTTACGGATGCCGAGTTGACTGCATTACACATCACTCAAACCCATTAATCAGGTTCAATCTGTAAAACATCAAAAGCGGCTTTTAAGCGCTTTTCATACTTTTGCTTCATCTCGTTGGCTTCTTGTTCTGACCAAGTTCTAAAGCCTTCTTTGGATTTGATGCCAAATTTTTTCTCAACCAAAATTTTTTGCAAACATTCTGGGATCTCTGTTCGATTCGAGAGGCTGGGGTAGATTTCTTTGGCAGCGATGGCCATGCCTTCCCATCCAGAAATTTCTTTTTGTGTCATGGGGCCGACAGCCGCATATCGAAAACCAAAGCTATAGCGCACTGCCGTATCCACATCCTCTGGGCTTGCAATGCCATCGTTGACCAATGACAAGGCCTCTCTCATTAAGGCGTGCTGAATGCGGTTGGCTAAAAACCCTGGGATATCTTGACGGACCAAAACAGGTTTCTTATCAGCTGCTTCAAACAAAGCACACACTTCTTTGGCGAGATTGGGGTCGGAAGCCTGACCTAATACCACTTCAACCAAAGGGACCACGTGAGCAGGCATGAAGTAGTGCATATTGAACATGCGATGAGCGGTCGCTAGGTCATGACTGATTTGGCTGATAGGAAAACCTGAGCTGTTGCTACCGATTGGAATGTGTTTAGGAACCCGTTGATCCAGAGATGCAAAAATAGTCTGCTTAAGAGCTAAATTTTCTGTGACCGTTTCAATGATCAGGACCACATTAGACCAATCAGACCACTCATCGATGGAACCGACTTGAATGAAATTCTTGCCCGTTGATCCCCCTTGTAAGTCATCCACCAATTTTTTGATTTCAGGTACGGCTGCATGGGCACGTTCAGTGTTTCTACCCAATAAGATGACGGCGTGCCCACTACTGATAAATCCAGCTGCAATACCAATGGCCATGGTGCCCGTGCCAAGAATGACCACTTTTTTCATGCTTGTCTCCATTGTTTTTATGTCTTCCATCATACCTAAGTCAGCGTCAGGATGTTGTTGACCAAATGGCTGATGAGGTATGTTTTATTAGGGTTTTAACTAACTCTTTGTGATCAAAAACCGCTTTGTTTTATCACCTAATCGGACTAGGATATAGCTTGCATTTCAAATCGGGAAGTCTTTATATTTAATGAGATTTTTCTAAATATTTGAAGTGCCATTGAAGATCAAAGTATCACCATTAAATATAAAAAATAGAGAGACAGACATGCCCATTATTCAATCCGTTGAAGTCACAGCCGTGAGTGTTCCTTTAGATCACGTCACTTCTTTTTCTACTCGCACTGTTTCAGAAAGACACTATTGCTTGGTCAAAGTGACCAGTGATACCGGTCATCAAGGCATTGGATTTTGTTATGTGGGTAGTGCTGCGGGTCAGTTGGTGCAATTGGCGGTTGAGCAGTTATTGGCGCCGAAATTGATCGGTCAAGAAAGTCACCGCACCGAAGGTCTGTGGCAAGAGATGTACACAGAATCGATTTTGCAAGGGCGATCTGGCAGTGTGATGCGTGCCATTTCTATTTTGGATATCGCTCTGTGGGACTTAAATGCCCATTCTGTGGGTTTGCCACTGCATCATTATTTGGGTTCGTTTGCAAAAGATCGGGTGCCTGCATACGCCAGTGGCGGATATTACTTAGAGGGTAAAACACCCGCTAAGTTGGGTAAAGAAATGGAAGCCTATGTGAAGCTAGGCTTCAAAGCAGTCAAAATGAAGACAGGGCGCTTAAGTCCTAAGGAAGAGGAAGCCCGATTAAAAGCGGTGAGGTCAGCTGTAGGCCCAGACATCATTGTGACTATGGATGCGAACAATGCATGGCGTGATATTCCCACCGCCATGGAGTACATGAAACGCTTTGAAGCCTATAACCCCTACTGGATGGAAGAACCCTTTTCTCCGGATGCCATTGATCTTCATGCACGTTTAGCAAAACTGACCTGCATCACCATTGCCACCGGTGAGATTGAAGTGGGTCGTTGGCGTCATCGTGACTTGGTGGAACAAGGGGGTGCAGAAATATTACAAACCGATGCGGCTGTGTGCGGAGGTATTTCAGAATGGCGAAAAATTGCTGCCTACGCGGATGTCAAAGGAATTACCCTAAGTCCACATTGGTTCCATGATTTACATGCGCCATTGGTCGCTGCTACACCCAATGCCCGATTCGTAGAATTCTTTGTCGATGATCAAGTTCTCAATTTCCGCCGTTTGATTAACAAGCAACTCAAATTCAAAGACGGCGATTTGATCTTGCATAAAACACCGGGTCTCGGTTTTGGATTTGATGAAGCGGCTGTGAAGAAATACGCGTTGGGGAAAAAAGCATGGACCATCATTCAATAAGCCCTGCGCGCGCCAAACAATATGTGATGGATGTCTTCACGCGCTTGGGGATGGCGCAAGAAGATGCACTGATTGCTGCTGAATACATTGTGCGAGCAGATTTGGTGGGAGCAGATGGGCATGGTTTATTTCGCATGCCCCAGTATGTTGCTCGCTTTCAACAAGGAGGCATGAATATCCACGCCAAAATCAAAACCATCAAAGACAGTGGACCCATGGCTTTATTGGATGGCGATAATGGCTTAGGTCATTTGGTGATGTACCGATCCACCATGATGGCGATTGAAAAAGCCAAAGAGTTTGGAATTGGCTGGGTGGGGTCTAACCATGGCAACCACTCTGGCGCTGGCGCGCATTATGTGAACAGAATTGCAGACGAGGGCTTGGTAGGGATTTACCTGGCGGTAGGCAGCGCCAATCACATGGCGCCAACAGGAGGCTCTAGTCGTTTGTTATCGACCAACCCGATTGCTTTTGGGGTGCCAGCCGGTCATGGTAAGCCGCATGTGATTTTAGATATGGCCACGACGGTGACCGCCTTTGGAAAAATCAAAGTCAAAGCCCAGAAAAATGAGCCCATGCCCGTGGGTTGGATGATTGATTCACAGGGTCAACCCATTACTGATCCCAAGAAAACATCTGAAGGTACTCTACTGCCGATTGGCGACCACAAAGGCTATGGTTTGGCCTTGATGATTGGTTTATTGGCTGGGTGCATGAATGGAGGTGCCATGGGCAGCAACGTGGTTGACTTTAATAAAGACAGTAGCACGGTCACCAATACGGGTCAAACCATGATCGCCATCAATTCCGATTACTTCATGGGGCATGAGTACTTTCTTAATGAGGTTAATCGTGTGGTGGATGAATTGCATGCATCGACCACTTTGCCGGGTGTTGATCGGATTCGGGTGCCTGGTGAGGGTGCCATGGCAACGGAGAAAAAAAGAAGCCAAGAGGGTATTCCTTTGGCTCCTGAATTGCGTGCAGCATTGAATGAATGCGCACAAAGTTTGGGTGTTCCTACCATCTAAAAAGAGGTATCCAGCGGTTTCGTTGATTATTTCTTTTTGGATTGTTCGTAGCGTGCTTTGTTCTCTTCATTCGGTGGGTATAAGCCGGGTAATGCAGCACCGGCTTTGACTTGTTCCATGATCCAAGACTCTAGATTTTCTTGCTCAGGAGCCATGGCCACCATGTCATCCACCAAATCAGCTGGAATCAATACAGCACCGTCATCATCAATCACAATCACATCATTGGGGAAAACCGCGACACCGCCGCAAGCAATCGGTTGTTGCCAAGCTACAAAGGTGAGGCTAGTCACGGAGGGAGGGGCGGCAACACCACTACACCAAACAGGCAATTTTGTTTCTAAAACACCGGCCACATCTCGCACCACACCATCAGTGACCAGAGCAGCAACCTGACGTTGCTTCATGCGCTGACACAAAATATCACCAAAAATACCTGCATCTGTGACGCCCATGGCGTCCACCACGGCAATGCAACCAGCCGGCATGTCTTCAATCGCAGCGCGAGTTGAGATTGGCGAGGACCAAGAGGCCGGTGTGGCCAGGTCTTCACGCGCTGGCACAAACCGCAAAGTAAAGGCACGACCCACAATACGGCCTTGCCCCTTTTTGAGCGGCATGCTGCCGCGGATCCAAACATTGCGTAAACCTTTTTTAATCAGCAAGGTCGTCAATGTGGCGGTTGTGACCTTGGACAAAACTTCAATAACTTTCGGGTCTAAAGCTTGCACGGGAGTATTCATAGGAGCCTCTTAAATATTTGGAATATTGCCGCCATCCACACGAATCACAGAACCTGTGATGTAGGACGCTGATTGACTGGCTAAAAATGCGGCAGTATCACCATATTCCTCAGGTCGACCTAAGCGTGCCATTGGAATAGATTTCAAACTATCGGCTTCAATCTCTTCCACGGATTTGTTCTCGCGTTTGGCGCGAGACTCATCTAAAAAGCGAATGCGGTCTGTGGCGATTCTGCCCGGCACGATGATGTTGGAGGTGATGCCATGGGGGGCTAATTCGCGGGCCAAAGTTTTAGACCAAGCATGTAAAGAAGCTCTTAAAGTATTAGAAATCGCTAAATTGGGAATCGGAGTGATGGCACCCGAAGACGTACTGGTGATGATGCGACCCCAACCTCGTTGTTTCATTCCCGGAATCGCGCGATCCGTGATGGCAATCACGGAGAGCACCATTTCTTGAAACTTCTCAATCCAAAGCGTTGTTGATTGTCCTGCTGCAGGAGTGGGAGGTGGTCCGCCTGTGTTGTTGACCAAAATATCCACTGGACCGAGTTCTTTTTCCACTTGCGTGAACAGCGCGTCTATGCCAGACAGATTCGCTAAGTCCCATGCGATGCAATGAGCTTGACCACCTGCTGCTTTGATGATGGCGGCTGTCTCTTCCAAATTCGCCACGGTTCTACCAGCCAAGGCAACTTTGGCGCCTTCTTTGCCTAAAGATATGGCCATGGCGCGGCCTAAGCCACTGCCAGCACCAAACACCAAAGCCGTTTTATTTTTAATGCCTAAATCCATGATTCAATTTCCTTTAATCGCTTTGTTTGTCTCTTGGTTAATCGTTCGATGTCCAAAATATCTGCTGCCGAGAGTTTGGGGCCGGGTTTGCGCACAGCCGCTGATGCAATCACCCCGCGCTGAGCCAAAATGTATTTGCGCACAGCCAAACCTATATTGGCTTGTTGCTCATACTTGGCCAAGGGAAGGTAAGCGTCAAATACATCGCAGGCTTTTTCAATTTCACCTTGAGCAAACAACTCACAGACGCGCACCATCATCTCGGGATAGGCAAAACCAGTCATGGCTCCATCAGCACCACGAATCATTTCTTCTGTTAAGAATAGACCGCCACCATTGCCCGTCAAAATAGATACGCGCTCTATTTCTTTCTTTTCAATCGCATTGAGAATGCCTGATAACTTATTCAAACCAGGGCAATCTTCATGTTTGAGCATCACGCAGTTGGGCGAGTTTTTCAAAATCTTGATGACCACAGCAGTCGACATTTGAACCCCAGTCGATACCGGATGGTCTTGTAAACACCAAGGGACTGAGGACCCGAGGGTTTCATTGACCATGTCAAAGTAAGCTGTGATTTGATCATCGGTTCTAAGGGTTGAGGGTGGGGCGACCATCACACCCGCTGCCCCCATGTCCATCACTGAAGTGGTCAATTCTTTCATCGCCGCAAAACCGGGTGAAGAAGCGCCGACCACCACGGGAACACGACCATTCACTCGCTTGAGTACGCGAGCCACAAATACTTTAGATTCTTCAGCCGTCAGTTTGGTGGCCTCACCCATGATGCCCAAAATGGTTAAACCTGTGACACCGCAGTCCAGGTAAAAATCCACCATGGAGTCTGTGCTCTCTAAATCAAGCGCGCCATTGTCTTTAAATGGAGTGACTGCGATTAAGTAAACCCCACGGCTATTTCGGTTGAACTGATTCATTGCCTGACTCATGCGCCTACTCCTGAGGCAGTGGCTCTCTTGTTTTTGATGATTTGTAATACGACCACCAATACAAAGCCAATGAAACCTGCGGCATCCGAATAGCTAGACGGGTAAGCCAAACAAACACCTGACAAAATCAAGATCCAGCGTTCAAAGAAATTTGTTTTGGCCAAAAACCAACCTTGTAAGCCGCCTGCCAAAGCAATCACGCCAGCAACTGCCGTAAAGCTGACCCAAGCAATTTGCATCCAATCTGCTTTGGCCAATGCATCGGTCGAGCCCATCAATAAAAGAGCGCTGCCTGACGAATCTAATACAAACATAAAGGGCACCAAAATCGCTGGGGCAACGTACTTCCAACTTTGCAAAGTGGTCTTATAGGGATTGCCTTTGCAAATTGCAGCGGCTGCAAAAGGTGACAGTGCAGTTGGAGGAGACACTTCAGAGAGAACGGCGTAATAGAAAATAAACATGTG
>JACCDK011263666.1_pt1 | contig 20194 bp, 20 predicted proteins | sample 7445871 | NCBI WGS metagenome assembly JACCDK01 (sample SAMN15323436, study PRJNA562643) | freshwater metagenome | isolation source: river surface water | place: USA:Blue River Watershed | collected 2017-08-15
CATACAGGACCATAACGAAAGTACAGACAACCTTACCATTAGCTGCGTTCCAAATGCGCTGGTATTGTTTAACCCCGTATTTGACAATGGCCCAGGCGGTTATGGCTATGAAAGAATTGGTGACGCTTATAAAAGTTTTTCACCGCTACACAATATTAAAATTGGCGCACCTCCCACCATTGTATTTTTAGGAGATAAAGATCATTTGGTTCCTGTAGAAACTGCCAAGTACTATAAACTAGTAATGGAGAAAGTTAAAAGTAGATGTGATTTATTTATTTACGAAAACCAAGGACATGGATTTTTCAACTACAAAAATTTAGAATACTATAAGAAAACAATTTCTGAAACAGATACTTTTTTACAATCTATTGGGTTTTTAAATAAAGAACCTTTTGTAGAAATAAAGAATTAATAATGAATAAAATTATTCTAATTCCTTTATGCATTTGGCTATGTATTTCATGCACCAAACCAAATTGGGGCGCTGCAATTACGGCTCCAACAAACAGGGTAACTAGTTTTACAGATTCTGTGCATTACTTAGCCCTTGGCGATTCTTATACCATTGGCGCCTCGGTAGAAAGAGATGATAACTTTCCAAATCAAACTTTTCAATTATTAAAATCAGCTGGATTTAAAACAGGCTCACTTCAAATTATTGCTAAAAATGGTTGGACCGCAGAAGACTTAATAACTGCATTAGCCACTACAAATAAAAGAAATAGCTATCAGGTTGTAACACTATTAATTGGCGTCAACAATCAATACCAAGGCAGGCCCAGTAAAGAATTTGAGCCTTCTTTTTTAACATTGCTCAAATCCGCAATTGCCTTAACTGGGGATAGACCAAAAAGAGTTTTTGTGATAAGTATTCCGGACTGGGGTATAACTCCATTTGCTTCGGGGCGTGATAGAAAAGAGATAGCCAACGAAATAGACGCGTATAATTTGGTGTGTGAAAAAAATGCAAAAGCACAAGGTGCTAATTTTATCAATATTACTGATGCCTACCGTTTAGATGGCGCTAAACCAGATTATTTATCGGGTGACGGTCTTCATCCTTCTAAGCTCGAATACACCAAGTGGGCCATTAAGTTAACCCAGCAAATAATGAATATATTAGAGACAGGTGGATAGCAAGAAAAATAGATGCTTGTTAATTAATATTTAAAAGGTAGTCTAGTACGTGATCCCAATTCGGAAATTTATCACTACCAAAATGTATAAGCTCGCCTTTAAAGTCACCTGCACCGTTTCTGTGAGGTCTGTCATCAATTAGAAAATGACCTTCATTTAAATGCTTGTTATGAGAAAATATTAACCTTTTATAAATCGCATCTCCAAGATGCTTTTTAGCCCAAACAACTTTATCTCCCAGCGCAGTTTCATTATGCCAAGGAGCCGTAGACAAAATATAGGTATTGTATTTTTGTGCCAGCTGAACGTAAGCATCAATAGCACCTTCTATAGGGTCCATTTTACTAAAAATGTGAGGTGCATTTTTTTCTTGACCTGCATATTTTTCTAATTCCTCCTTGGTTAATTTATCAATACCAGATTGAAAATTAACCAACACGCCATCCATATCAATATATAATATTTTTTTTACCACTTCCATCAAGAAATATAATTATTTAAATTCAAAATTATCACAGGTATGTCTTCTGTTTTCAATATTATGCTTTGTTAAATCGCATTTAAGACCAAGGCCTAAACCCACCATCCATAACATATGCTTACAGTTGAAACAAACTTTTTCATCAGGCAATGGATTTAAAGAGTTTGACGTATTGGATTTTTCCTGTTTTTCTTCATTAGACTTTTCTGACATTGTATTTATTTTATAAAGTATGCTACTGCTCTGTTTTAGGTGAGAGGATGGACAAAACAACTGAACCAACAAGCACAGATAATACTATTAATAAAGAAACGAGCGTATCAATATGATAAAATGGTGATATAACCATTTTTAAGCCAATGAAAGTTAAAATAATGGCTAATCCATATTTTAATTTCGAAAACATATGAATGAAATTTGATAATAGGAAATACATAGATCGTAAACCTAAAATGGCAAAGATATTAGAAGTGTATAAAATGAATGGGTCATCAGGCGCAATTGAGAAAATGGCAGGAATCGAATCCACTGCAAACAATAAGTCTGTAAATTCAATAACACCTACCACTACAAGTAAAGGTGTTGCTATTTTTACACCATTTTCTATTGTAAAAAATTTATCCTTATCAAAATGGTCGCTCACCTTAAATAATTTGTGAATGAGCCTTGCTCCCTTACTCTTACTAAAATCTTGTTCCTCGTCATCGTCATCTGCAAACCATGACTTTATTCCAGCATAAATAAGAAATAGACCAAAACCTGATAAAACTAGATTGATTGAAACATCCTTGTTAAATAAGTTAATAGCAGGCAAATAGGTATAGTTAATTAAACCTACTCCACTAAATATAAATAGGGCACGCATAAATAAAGCGCCAATAATACCCCAAAACAATACTTTATGGTGAGACTCTTCTGGCACTTTGAAAAAATTAAATACTAGAATAAAAACAAAGAGATTATCAACGGACAATGCCTTTTCTATCCAGTATGCAGATTGAAATTGAGAAAACTTTTCTACAGAGGTCTGTTTTAAAATAAAAACACTAAATAACATTGACAATGTTATCCATACCAAAGTCCATGTTGCAGCTTCTTTGCTAGAAATGCGATGGGCATTTTTATTAAATACACCCAAATCTAAAACCAACATACCCAAAATAAGTACACTAAAAACAATTAAAATAGCTGGGTGATTTCCTAAATTTTCAATCATGTTAATTAATTTTCAACAATTTAAATAATATTTTTATATCTAATCGATTTAAAATTGGATATATGACTCAATAATTTTAAAATTGATTGGTTTTAATGGCGGGAAATTGGGCATATTATTGAACATGATTAGCTCTATGGCTCCGCATAACATGGCATATCCATTTTCCTCAGCTAAATATGATCCACCAGAATACCTAGGATTCACTTCCAATAAATACGGCTTATTATTATGATATCTTAATTGAATATTCCATAAATAATTGATGCCGGATTTGGAAATAAAATCTGAAATGAGTGGCTTAAAATAAGGCCTATCAATCACATATCGATTGTTCAAATCTTTTATTCTAGGAAAATAACAAATACACTCATTATTGTAAGATAAAGTATCTAATGTCACTTCCTCTCCGCTTAGAAATTCTGTTACAATTAAATTAGGGAAATGAGTACCCGCTTTAAATAAGCTAATATAATAGTCTATTGAAGCTTTATGGCCGGGGAATCCATAAAGCAAATTTCCTGTGTTAACAGTATTATCTACGATTCGAAAGCCAGAAGCCCCTTGCGAAACATCTGGTTTAAAACAAGGAATGGATCCAATAGATTCAATTTCTTCACATATTTCAATAAACGCATCAAGCGTATTAACATTTCTATACAGTGGGATAGCAATATCAATATTTTTTTCTTTAAAGTATTGATACGTCAATGTTTTTGATCGTAAAATATTTAATAAATCAGCAGCGCCACTTATCATCAATTTTGCACCAAGCGAAACAAATATATTTTCATTTTCCTTAAAAAATACCAAAGAAGATTCGCCAGGGATGATTAAGTTTACTTTAAAATCTATAACAACATTTTCATAAAAGGTAGCATTTTCCTCTGCATTAAATGTGGGCTCAATGAGCTTTATATCCGCTGCGTGTAAGGTTAATGAATTTGAATCTGGATGCGAAACAACAATTGTAGTTTCAATATTTTTTTGATTAAAATATTGCTTAACAACAAGTATCATATTGTATGAAGATCCAAACGTTCTTGGGAAATAAATAATCATACAACTACGAATTTAGTTTATTATCAAGCATGCCAATATGAGATATGATTTTAAAATCACAATGATTTAAAAAGTCAATATCACTTACGCTATTGCCAATACCTAAGGTCATCTTTGGCTTAAACTTATTTGTAAGGTATTTAACCACAGTACTCTTATTGTACACCTTAGGCAAAATAGTGATATACTTTTCTTCTACATATGCCTCTAAATCATTGTATTTTTTGTTTATTAAATTAATAATGAACTTTTTAACGTCTTTGTTATTTATTTGGGAGGTATAATACTTTTGATCCACATTAATGAATTCAACAGTTGGATACCTTTTTTTAACCTTATCAATCAACTCACTTAAATGAGCAAAGCTAGTGCTTGTTTCAGTAATAATTTTTTTAGTGTAAGGGAGGTATTCCAGGTTATTTATATACAATGTTGACCCATAATAAATGGAGTGTATTGAGGCCTGCTTCTTTTTAAAAATCGCTGTTCTCTCAAACTGCTCTTTCGTTCTTGCCGTTAATGGAATAAAAACAATTTCATTATTGGCTAATATAAAATTCAACAAATTATACTGAGCCTTTGTATAAAAAGAAGTATTTAATACGTTTTTAGGGTACGTAGCTTTATACTTGCCGCATTCGTCTTTTCTGATTGTTTGAAACAGTGAATCATCCAAATCTGCAAAAAAGAATATCTTATTTCTATATTGTTCCATAACTATCGGCTCTTTTTATAATACTTTGCGCCCATTTTAAATGGGTGGCAATTTCTTGCATAACCAATCTGTGTCCAAATACGGAACTAGACTTAGAAATGAGCAATTTGGCAGATTCTAGGTCTGATTTATTAACCTTATATTGCTGTTCTATTTGTTTAATCTGATCTGGATGGATTGTACTTTTGGTATAAATACCCATGGTCACCTCCGCTTTCACTTCCTCTGCCAGTACAGCCTTAGACTTAGTTGAATAAGCCTCAAAAACAGGACCTGAAAGCCTTAAATTTAAAGCATTCGCTCTAATCAATAAATCCGTAATTACCCTTGCTCCAATTGGATGACTATAAATAGTACTTTCCTTTGGTCTCCTAAGTGAGAATAAATTAAATATGTCTGTAATGCCCACCCTTACACATAAAATGGAGTTTTTAATTTCATCAATATAACCAAAGCAACTATCCAATTTGGCCGTATCAAATAACTCATTTTCAATAATTGGCATGATAACATCATCTTCATTGATGTATTTATTATACTTAGGCGCAGTTGTGAAATTGTATTTAGGTAAAACATACCCATCAATTAGATGTGCAATAGGATGATTTTTAATCCTTTTAAAATGCATGCTATCCTTAACCCGTAAAAATATAAATGACTTTTTGTATTTAAGATTACTCAATCGATTCAATTCGGCTTCTATATTTTTTTCTGCCATTGGGATATCAATCGCATGAATGGAGTCTTCGGTATCAATTATTACCGACCTAATATGCTTATTTTTCTCTAAAAAAGAAGAGAAGTTAGGTTTTGTACCTGGGATATATAAGGTAGCGCCTAAATCTAATACGTCTATCATGATTGAAATTTACTAATAATACCAACACATGGAACTGGCATATCATTTTGAACTAATATTGTTATGTTTTTTAGCTTACTCAATAGCAATATATGCTCCAAAGAGCTCAAATAGTGCTCATTAATAATAATATAATCCGGGTTTCTTCTAATCAACATTCTTGTCGTCTCTCCTAAACCAGGTTTAAAATAATTTCTATTTGAAATTTTATATTTACCTAACATGCGTTCGACAAATTGAACATACAAATCCTTTGCTAACTGATTAAAATATTGAACTTCTAGATTTTGAAAATCTATTGCATGATCAATTATATACTGTTCTATTTTATTTACATATTGAAGCGACAAGTCTTTATTTTGATGTTGAAAATAAAATTTAGCGCGATGAAAAGATGTAGGATCCACATTAATTAAAGTTCTACTAATCAATCCAGAAATGGTAGAATTTAATAAACAAGAAGGTATAATATAGTCATCTCTGCGTGCAGCTACATCCGCAACACCTGCGATATCTGATAATACAAGAAATTTATAATTCAGCTTTTGACTAAGACTACTCATTGATTTATGTAATTGGTCGGCAATAGCTCCTTTACCCGTCCAACCGTCAATAAATAAAAATGTTGCATCTGCTCCATATATAGACAAAATATGACTTATGGCATTGTAATCAATCCCCTTATCTCTTATTATTGAAATAGAATAATGAGAGGCGTCTATGTGAAAGCAATTATGTAAAGTTCTTTTGATTAATACACCAAATGGCGTGCCGGCCCTTGCCAATGAAATTAGAATAGGCTTATGAACAGATGCTATATACTTAGATAAACTATAAACATCGCTAGAAACATTATGCATATTGCTAGACAATGATTTATCGAATAAATCTAAATATGCATCCGGAAAATCCATCTCCTCGGTTAGCACTTCACTGTAATGTTTTTCGCCTGTTTGAATTAGTCTTTCCTTTTCAAGAATTGAAATCTCTTGAAAATCATGGATCTCTAATAAGAAATCAACATCGGTAGGTAAATATGATCCACTAAAACTCATTAGACATATATTGGTATGATTTCATTGAATTTTTCCCTTAATTGATCATGCAACAAATAGTCGAAGTTAGATTTGCTTTCAGAAAAAATAATCACTACATCATATTTTTTACAAATAACATTGTATAAATAATTACTGATATCCGAATAATAATTGTCTTTAAAACTAATCTTCGATTTTATATTACCTCCAATCAAAACAGGAGATCTTGAAGTAGATTGTATTTTAAGGATATTGCTCTCATCAAAATATCTAGATGCCACCTGAGCATAATACATGAATTCGCCAGTTCCTAACAATAAAATTTTACGGTTCTTAAATTTTTTAAATAATTCAATATTCTTCTTGCTTATTGCGGGAAAAGAAAAAGAACCTACTCTACCATATCCATTTGAAAGTTTTTTTAAAACCGGCTTTGCATATGTATTGGTATTTGAAGCTAGTTCTTCTTTTTTAGAGACAGGCTTTTCCTTGACAGAAAAAGTGCCCTCATGCAAAGCATATATTTTATAATTTTTCTTGTAGTTAGACCAATTTAATAATGTAACAACCGAAATCTTAGGGGTTTTGAAAACTTGATTTAATTGAATGATTAGATTTTTAATCGTATTCCCAGTTGTAATTTCATCATCTACAATTACAATATGATTAATCTCTTTGACATCAAATTTTACGCTTTTTGGCGCATATAAGTATTGTTCAGTTGCATGAGAATGTTCTTCTTCAAATTCAGTTAAATGCCCTTGCTCTAGCTTAATCCTTGTAGTATGAATGTACATTTTAGACTTAGCAACAATGTGCTCAAAAAGGCCCCATCCAAGTCCAGTAGCGGTTTCTGCCATTCCAATCACTAAAACATGATCCTCTTTGATGGCTGGATTAACAAGCTTCGCTAATTTAAAATATGTGCTTATTAACTTTTTGGGCGTTACTGGAATATGCTTGCCTAATAATTTACTGATAAATAAAAAACTTCTTTTTTTATTAAGTCTAGATCCATAACCTAACACTGAATCCAAATTAGAATCGGATTGCACTTTTAAAACACAATTAGGTAGATCTACAACCTTTTTATACATAATAAAAAATCCTTTCTATGACTATATAAAAGTAAAATAGGGTATACATGATACCCTATTTTACTTTTGAAATGAATTATGATTTTAGAATTTTATTTCAATTCTTCGGTTTTGAGACCTTCCAGTTTCGTCATCATTGCTAGCAATAGGATTGTCAACCCCTTTACCAACTGATTTTAAATTATCTCCATTAACACCTTTAGAAACTAGGAATTTAGCAAAATTAGAAGCTCTCAATTCGGATAATTTCATGTTAAAATTCAACTCACCCTCACTACTAGCATACCCTTCGATGGTTACCATAGCTGATGGATTTGATTTCAAATATTCTAATACCTGATTTAATTTACTTTCATCTACATTTTTTACATTCGCAGAGGCTTTTTCGAAAGTTGCAGGCGCACTTACTTGCGGGGCAACACTTGTAGTTGCAGGAGCTTGACTCGCTGCCGCTGTATCAGTAGAAGCCGCTACCGAACTAGTATCTGTTGTTGGAGCTACTGAATCGACAGTAGAAACCGAAGTTTCACCCGTTTTTGAATCTTTTGTAAATAAATAAACTGCCAAAGCAATTACAGCCAATACCACTACAATGATGATAGTTGTATTATTACTCTTTTTAGGCTCTTGGACCTCAGGTGTAGACTCGTCAGATTTAGATAAATCAAATTTGCTTTTTGTAGATCCGTCGTTCTTGTTTAAATCGAATGCCATAAGTTTAATTTTATTATTAATGATGATGTTAGGTATATAAATCAACTAATGCCTGAAGACTTCCATTGTGACCTCTTCCCATTGCCTCAAATTGCCATTCATTGTCAATTCTATATAATCTTCCAAATTCGATGGCATCCTGAGTGCTATACTGATCGGTTAATTCATATTTAGCAATTTCAATCCCATTAGACTCATTAATAATTCTAATGTAGCAGTCAGATACCTTTCCAAAATCAAGACTCAATGTTCTTACATCCTTGAAATTATCATGAGGATATTTACTGATAGAAGCGCAAATAATAATTTGTTCAACTTGTGGATGTACTTTCAATAAATCGATGATCATATCTTCATCATCATCTCCATCTGAACTTAACCCAGTTGGATCATCAATTGCTCCCATTACAGCTCCATCATTCGTTGTTGGCCTGTAAAATCCTTTTCTAATTGGATCTTCTTTGGCATTACCTGCCTTTACTTGACCATAAAAAATAAAATAAGAATCATTTATGATTTTGTAACTACTATCTATACCAAAAGCGCTAACATCCAAGTCAAATGCAGGACCATTCTTTGTTTCATTAGGATTCCACCCTAACCCAATTCGTACTTTGGAAAAGCCAATTGACTTAGATAAGTTGAAATTACTTCCCTTGGATAAATTAAAAGATGACATTTCAAATATTTTTTAACTATACACTTGTAAACATGCTTGTAAGCCTCCGTTAAAGGAATTTACCATAGCTTCAAATTTCCACTCACCTTGCTCGCCTCTAAAGAAACTACCAATAATGATAGAGTCCGCATCTGGATGCTCTTCCATCAATTTAAACTCGCAGATTTGAACACCATTATCTTCATTGAACAATCTGATTTTAGCATTTTTTGTATTGCCAAAATTGAATCCTTCATTTGAATTGTGTATAGAAACAGCTAGTAAGATAAAATTGATTTCTGGAGAAATTTTAGACAAGGTAATGTTAACTGACTCATCATCTCCATCAGCGTCACCTGAACGAGCATCACCATTATGCACTACAGCGCCATCCGCGCTTTTAAGGTTATTGTAGAAAACAAAATAGCCCTCGCTTGGTATTTTTGAGTTCGCGTCTAACATAAAAACAGATACGTCAGCATCCGCTTCTTTTCCATTTATTGTTTGCGAATCCCAGCTTAACCCTGCTCTTACATTGTTTAATCCTGGAACTTGTTTTGTTAAACTAATTGAAGTTTTTTTCTCTAGATTTATCATAATAAACGCTTAATTAAAATTTTAAAAGATGTCTACAAAGATATTAATTTAATTATATTTAATAAGCTTTATACTCAAAAACTCCCGAAATTTTACTTTTTACCAGGAACCGGAGGAATTTTAGGCAAATTAGCTTTATTATTGGGCGGAGTTGGAGGCAAAGTTGGGGCACCAGGCATTTTAGGGCCTGCATTAACCGACTTTACGCCAGGGGGCAATGTAGGTAATTTAGGTTGAGATGGCACAGGGACCTGTTTTGCCGGAGGCTGAGGAGGTAAAGTAGGCAATTTAGGGCCCGCCACAGGTTTAGGACTTGTAGGTACTGGTGGTGGACTTTGCAAAACCTCACTAGGTCTAGCAGGTAATGTAGGTGCAACAGGAGTTACAGGAGTTACAGGGGCAGCAACCGTTTTTGCTGTTGGCTGCTCAACTTTTGGAACTGCCGGTGCTATCTTAAATAGATGATTTACAAAGAATAAGAAATACTCTCTCATTCCAGGCTCATCAGGGGGCGTTAAATTGGTGAATTTTTGATCTACTGGGTCATAATTTAATATGACTTGCTTTGTAGACTTATATAATTTCAAAAGCAATGAAGCATTAATACCCTCTATTTCTACAAGTTTGTCATTGGCTTTTTCGATATAACTTTCGTTATTTGAATTCTGATACGCTACTATAAAATAAAGTGCCTCAGATAGAACAATCTCATCTCGTTTATTTGGATACTTTGAATGATTTTGCCTAAAACTTCCAAATCCTTTTCTTTGATTGTCACCATTGGTTAATTGGGCTAAAAAGTACCAGTAATTTTCCCAATAATCTTCAAAAGATTTAGCTTCATAATTGGCAATGTAAGCTGTTGGATTTTTTAACGCCTTAATTAAGAAATACAAGCAAGATACTTCGTCATTTGTTTGAACCTGATCATAAATCTGCTTTAATTTTAATAATGCAGATGATAAATCATTTTTGACTAGGATGTCTTTTTTGGCATCCATGAAATCCAATTCATACAAATCATCCAACTCCGAAAAATCACTATTTGCCTTATTTACATGATTATTTTTTACTTCCTGCTCAACTTCAAGCTTCTCGTTTTCGGTAATATGCAATGAATTTGCTAAAATATCCAACTGCGCTCTTTCGTGTCTATCAATTCCACCAGTAGACATAGATTGACTAAATGCATCACGGTATTGATTGATGAAACCTTTATGGCAATTCTCACATCTTCTCGTATTTTCATTGTAATACGCTAATGAAACATCTTTATCACAACCTCTACAACAAACACTTTCTATATATAATACCCGCTTACCAGAAACAGCACAAACAATAGACTTTTTTGTATCGTCTTCAATTGTCGTATTATTAACAGTTGTAGTAGTGTTGGTATTGGTTGTAGTAATTTGACTGTTAGATAAAATTGAATTTTTTCCTATCGCCGTGCTAGGACTAGTGCCGGCAGCAGGAAGCTCATCGTCATTGGCAGTTGCTGCATTAGGTGCCGGCGCTGCTGCAGCAACAATCGGTAATTCCATTCCGCAACCTTCACAAAATTTATTTTCACCGGGAACAAATCCTGTTCCACACATCTTACATTTCATTTGAGCCAAATTTATGCTTCGTCATTTTTAACTTCCTCCTCGTCCGTGGACAAAAAGGGATCTTTCGCTATCTCAATTGATTCAACACTTATCGAATTAAATTGCGTATTCAACACTCCATTCACTTGAACATACTTCAAATGAAATTCATTAAAAAAAGTATCAAAAGCGGGTAGTACTTCTGCCCTATATAACTTGTATACCTTTTTGGAGCTGACATATAAATTTGCTGAAAAACCATCAGATTTTGAACCTGATACAAACTCTTTCATTATTATATAACCTAAATAGTTTTCCATAAATTCAAATTACATTTCTCGTCCGCAATTAAAACAAAACTTTGTGCCAACAGTATTTTCAACAGATTGACAACCCATACATTTGATGTAGCCTGGTGCAGGTGCTTGATTCTTATTATTATTTGAAACAACTGCATCAATTGAATTATTTCTAGTGGTATAATCCAAAGACTTGTCTTGTGTATGGTCTAATCTTTCCTCTGTTCTATTGAGACGGTCTTCTGTTTTTTGCGCTTGCTGCTGTTGGGTTTGTAATAAATTACCCGACATCGTTGCAGTAGTATCCATCATCTTATTCATCATTTGCATTTGCATTTCCATTTGCTTTTGCATGAATGATTCCATCTTATTTTGATTCTCTTTTGCATCAGCAGCAGCTGTACTTGACATTGATGCAGCAGCATCTGCTTCAAACTTCTTAGCTAAGGCAGCAGCAGCAGCAGGTGAGATATTTGGATTTGCTGCCATGATTTGCTCAAATGACATTCCTTTGTAAGTCTCAGCCATTTGAACTTCTTGATCAAGCTTTTGCTTTTCAGCTAAAATTGCATGCTCATTCGCTTGCTTTTGCTCAGCCATTTCCATTTCTTTCAACTTAGCCATCCTAGCCATTTGAGCATCCATCTCTTTATTATCTAAATCGATGTCTGATTCTCTAGCTTTTGCTCTTAGGTCGATTTCAGCTTCTGCAGCAGTTCTATTTCGTTTTAACTCTTGGTAAAACTTGCTATCCTCGTAATCATCAATTTTCTTCCATTGTTCAATTTCAAGTTCAGTAAATCCTACTTCTGCTTGTAATTGTTTTCTACGACGATCAATTTCTAGTTGAATACGCTTATCACCAATTTCATACTCCCACTCTAAATTTTTTCTATCAATTTCAAGCGTGTTGCTTAATTGCATGATTTCCACAGAATGGAATCTTGCCATGTCATGATCTTCGCTGCGCTCAGTAATTGATCTCTTTAAATTTTCTAAATCTTCGTCTTTTAATAAGCCAGTTTTTTCAATGTCAATTAATGCTGCGCGGATTTCTTCTTCATTGCTTGCTTCACGAATTCTCTTTTCTCTAGAAAGTACCATTCTGAACTTCTCAAGTTCATCTTCTTGCAATAGACCATCATTATTAATCTTTCCTAATTCAAAGGCCTGGTCTCTATCTGTTCTAGCAGAAATTAATGCTTGAGAATTATTTTGATTGGTCAATCTGTTTCTAAACTCTTGGGTACGCGCAAGTAGATCTAACTCCTTTTCACTAACCGCTAACTCCCCTTCTTTTTTTCTAATTCGATCTAAAGCCTCATTGCTAGTTGAAATGGTAACTACTTTTTCAAGAATGATTCCAAAGAAATTATTGTTGGTATCAACCGCAATTTTTTCTTTAATTTTTTGAATTAAATCATCCGATAAATTGGTTGAATTTAAATCCACATCTTGTAACACACTTTGAATACAAGCTTTAAGTTGTGGTCTAATTTCATTTGCAATATCTGAATAGGTTACCTTTTCTTTATCGCCTAAATAATGTTCCGAAAACTTTTTAAAATCATCGATTTTAAAATACGCCTCAAAACCCACATTGGTATCCAAGATTTTTGTTTTGATAGCATATTGCCCTTCAAAACTAATAGGTAACATGAAGCTCTTATCCAACTTTAAGGTTACAGAAAATATTTTATTATCTCTTGCAGCTTCTTCAATTTTATTTGCTTCCTTATTCGCTTTTTCTGGATCCTTTTCGTTTTCTTTTCTTGCTTCCTTGTCTTTAACAGGTTCGCCAAAAACTAAATTGGTTAAAAAGGTAAATCCTTTTTTGAAAAAAGACGCAGTTTCCCTAACTACACCACCTTCTCTCTTTTCTTTTTCCTTAGCCGTTTTTTCAGGACGGAATTCATAAGCCCCGCCATGAATTTCTGCAACAAATTCTCCACCTGCCTTGATAATTGCAGTTGTACCATCATTAATGATGATTCCTTTTGCTCTGTCATAGGTATCTTCTGCTAATTGTGCTTCAGTGAATCTACGGGCTATTTCGCCTGGCTGAATATTCCAGAATAATTTACTTTTTACAGTACCGATTGCATCTTCTTCCTTAGCCGGCGTATTTGCTTGAACTGGCGCTTGAGGCATTACTGGCTGTGGCGCTGATGGCGCAGGAGCGGTTTGAGGCGTTCCGCATTTACCACAGAATTTTGCACCTTCTTTTAATTCTGAACTACACTTAATACAATTCATAAAAATTTATTTTGTCGTGATTACTTTTTTGATTGATCCGCTTTTTGAACAGTTAATGAAATAGAGTTTATTATTTTTTATATCTTTTTGTTTCTTACTATACACATACATATAAGCCTCCTTAGAGCTAGACTTGGATTTTCGCAAACTTATGCTTTGCAATTCATCAGAGGTAAGCTCATATCTATTATACAATTCAGTTTGTATAATTGTTGAGATTTTTTCAAATTCTAGGTCAACAGATGCTCTTACCGCGTCTAAAATATTTTGATTTTTGTTTTTGCTAAATATCTCTTCCCTAGTTGTTTTTTGAGGAATTCGATTTGCCTTATTCACTCTTTGATTGGATCTATTTGGCGCGCGGTTGTACATAGCGCGTAAAGTAGGTTCACCAAACAAATTAAATTCAAGGGCAGTAATTAACGAATACTCATCATACATTTCAGTATAAAAGATGAACCCATCTTCATCATATTCATCGTCGTAATACTCAGATTCAACAATTTCTAAACTATCTATCCTTGCTTTACTTAAGGCATTCCCCATAGAGTATCCTTTTGACAAGGAGCGCAATACAGATTGAGCAATAACGTCGGCAGATGCGATATAACTATCAGGTGATCCGAAAGCAATTCTTGAAGATCCAATATAGGCTAGGGTATTTTTATTCAATGAATTCAATAACATGGATTCATGATTTCTATACCCAATAAATTTTGCACCATAACACGCTTCGGTTATGATGATGTTATAGTTCTGTAAGTTAGAAATTTGTTTTGGAGCAATCGCCTGAAAGCCATAATCGCCAAAAAACTGTGACTGTTCAAAGGCATCACTACCATGCAAATTGAAGTATAAAATATCTGAGCTCGTATCAAATATTTCGTCCACATTGTTTATTGATACAGCAGGTGAAAAATCAATAAATTTTTGATTTAATTCTAAACCATTTAATACCTCCTCGGATGCCCCTTGCCAGCTCTGTGCACTTAAACTAAAACAATTACTAATTCTAAAATCGCTTTCAAGTGCATTAATAACCTTATCGAAATAAGCATTTAAATGTCTTTTTTCAAAATCTTCCCCAAACGGCAAACGGCCAACAAATAATTTTACTTCATTTTGATACAGCGTTCCATCCCAAATTTGAGTTTCAACATCGTATGTTTCTAAGTATGAATAAGGAACATCAGATTCATAGTCATCATCGCCAGCTTCCACGCCAGAAAGATTATCAAATACAGGCATTGGAATAATGTCATCTCCACCAATAATGAATAAGTATTCGGGCGTAATTGATTGGTTGTAATAAAACTTTGAAAGCTCATCTACACAGTTCTCCCAACTTTGATTTTGATATCGTGAGGAATCATAATCAAAAATAATATACTGATGACCGTACTTGCTTAATCGATGGGTGTAGTCTTTGATGATGTTAAAAATATCATTTGAAGTAGACCTGCACTTTTTAGCAATTTTTCTGGTATCTGTTAATATGATACCATATGAATCAAACCCATTTTGAAATGTGTCTGGTCTTTTATTTGAAAGATCCTTTGTTTCAATTTCCTTAGATTCAATTTCCTTAGATGCATCACGCACAATTTGCTGACCGGGTATCGGAGGCATTTGTGGTATTCTTGGTAATGCAGGGCCCTCTTTTTTAGCCGGTGAAGCACCGGGAGGCATGGGTGGAAATTTTGGAGCAATATTATCATTATCAGATGATAACTGAGCACCACAATTGAAGCAAAATAGTTGCCTACTTGCCTCATGATCCAAACTAGTTCCACATTCAGTACAAAACCTCATCTTAGTTCAAATAATAATTGATCAAAAAATAAATTATATTAAAAAATAATATAATTTATTGGGTTGAAGAATCCTAAATTTAGATAATTTCTTATTTATGCAATAAATAAATTATTTAAATAAAGAAAATATAACCAAATATCAATATAAAATATTGACAATCAATTATTTATAAATTAATTTATTTAAACAATCGATCCCATTATTTCTTATTGCTCCCCTTTTGATCCTTCTTAGATGTAGACTTTTGATATATGGCAAATACAGCCCAAATAAATAAGAGTGCATTACAAATTAAAAATTGAGTTTTGGGGCTGTCAATTTGAGCAGCAACAGAAGGATACTCCTGTATGGCAAAAAATACAGCATGCTGTATTAAAAATTGAAGAATTAAAACATTTCTTAACAAAGGCTTGAATGACAGGGGGAACTTAGTAAACAAAATTTCTTTAAAAGACAATAATCTAGTGGCAAGCAATTGTAGGAAAAAAGGGAATACAAACCAGGTTGCATTAAAGTATGTCTCATAATAATGCGTTACACCAATATAATTAAGCAAAAAACATACAAAGGCAACAGCATAATATACAATGAAAATCAGGTCAATAAACCTAAGTTTAGATGGCTCTGCTTTGCTTGTTGAGTTCGAATCGTTATTGGTATTTTCGTTAGCCATGTATTAATTTTTTAAATGCTAAAATCTATTGAATATGAAGCCTATCAATGAAAGGTAATCTAAATTAAGACTTTTTTACATATATAGCATAGTTTCTGCATAATTATTACTGAAAAAAATAAAGCCACATTTAATAAATTTACTAATCTAATATTCAATTAATAAATATATTCGCAAAGCCTCCCAATCTAAATCACTTTTTAATTTATAACCATGAGCATCAATTTAAAAAAAGAACAAAAGTTTAATTTCAACTTAGTTAAATCTGAATTAATCAATAACGTATTTATGGGTATTGGATGGGACCCAGCTAACGAAGATGATGACGTGGACTTAGATGCATCTTGTGTTTTATTAGACGCCGATAATGAGGTTGTAGAAGTGATTGATTTTGGAAATTTAACAAGCGAAGATGAAGCTGTTGAGCATCTTGGCGATAATTTAACAGGAGATGGAGATGGTGACGACGAAGTAATCAACGTTAATCTAAAAGAACTAAGCGAAGATGTTCAATCTCTCGTATTTACAATTACCTCTTTTAGCGGCCAAAGTTTTGAAGAAATCAATAACTGTGTAGCAAGATTGGTAAATGCAGATACCGGCGTTGAAATGTGTAAATATGAATTAAATTCTATTGGAGATCATACTGCTGTTATCATGTGCCGCTTATCAAGACAAAATGGTGGATGGGAATTTAAAGCACTTGGCATTGGCACCGAAGGTGAAACAGCTGACGATTTAACAGATGAAATTGAGGCGTTAAACTAAACCGTTTCCAACCGACCTTAATTTATCGTAACAATCTCAAAGGGCTTCTTCAATTGCTTACAAAATTTTAAGCTAGAAGCAGTCCCCTTAGATTTGCCATCCCAAAATGCAATACAGTAATCGCAGGATTCTATAATTTGCTTGTTTCGCTTTACCCCAGCGGCCCTGCCATACTTTTTCCAGTCAGGTTTAAATAGTGTGACAGGTACATTATTGGCTATTGCCCAGGCCTCGGCATAGGTATCAGCGCCTTTTGCTCCACCGCTTATCAATTCAACGATCCTACTTTTAAATGTATCAAGCTTCTGCTCTAACAACGCCAGATTATTAAACCCCCTACTTCCAATAACTGCAATTTTCATTGTTTATATTATTCTAATAACTAGGGGAATTTTTTAATTATGCTAATTATAGTGGATCTATTGTTTCTCAAAATTTCGAGTTCCTTATCAATTTCAGAAAACAAATCATCGAATGAAAATGGTTTTGCCATCAAATCATATTGATAGCGCCAATCCTTGCCATATTTTAAAAAATCTGCCTTTTTATTCCAATTTGACTTGAAAAATAGATTTCTATTTTGCATTTCTAAACCAATTTCTTCCGCCCTGGCGCCATGAATATATCGGCGAAATTGATTGTTTTCCAGCTGAATGCCAATATAATAACCAGAAAATTCTAAACAAAATCCAATTGTTGCTTTTTGATGATTTATACCATAATAAACATCTACTCCTGGATACTTTTTTGTAAAATCAAATACCAACTCACTAGCACGCATTTTTTGATATACTTCCCAAAATTTAATTTCATTTAAAGCCTTAAACAAATCTTCATCAAATTTTATTGCGAAATCATATTCACGGGTACGAGGTAATAAATTAGCAAGTTCGCTCAATTTAATTATAAAGGATTTATACCTATCTATTAATGCTTCCTCAAATGCATCGGATGTAAAATCGTATGCATTAATACTATGAGCAATGTCTGCATATGACTTTATCTTCCAAACACCCAAGTCTAAATGATTTGCAGAAAACAGAGAAACTAATACAAACTCAATATTAGGGTCTTTATAATACTTTTGAATTAATTCAAGTTGCTGAATTTTAGGAAAATCTTTAACCTTATTTTCGATAACAACCGCGGGTTTGTCTTTATCAGAAATTAATAGATCAACAATTATATTGTCCAGCTCTTTTTCTTTACTTTTTTTCTCTCGTTCGTAAAAAGGGTTTGGAATCAGAGTCGAAGAAAATAATTTATAAGCTTCGCTTTTATTCTTTTCACTCAACCAAAACCAGAAATTTGAGTGAAACAATTCTTTGGATGACAAGAAAAGGTAAAACAATGGATCTTTTTTTAAAAGATTAATAGCAGCTTCAATTTTTATAATTCTTGACATTTTTCGATGTTTTTATAAATATAATGAAAATATTTAAGGCATTACGCCGCACGAAACCCAATAGGGTTTCGTGCGGTTTTACTCAACACAAATTCTTGTTTGCACAAATCAACAATTAAAGATTCATGGTTAGAAGTTTCGTCCAATACTTTGTTGATTAAGATTTTTTTATGGACATTTTGAATTTGACCACCGGTTAACTCACAAGTTGAATTAATTTCATCGATTGTAGCAGGAGAAAGATCGTTAAAAATGTTGGATAAAATTTTACGACGCACTTCTTGATTGGGTTTTTTATATTCTACCTTAAATAAAAATCTTCTTTCAAAAGCAGGATCGAGATGCGATGCCAAGTTAGTAGTAGCAATAAAAATACCGTCTTCAAAATCTTCCATGTTTTGCAACATGATATTTTGTAAGGTATTATAGGATTTACTAGCGCTCGACTCTGCGTTCATACGCGTTCCCAAAATAGCGTCCGCCTCATTAAACAATAAAATGGGGGCTTTAGTCATGCTTTTGCGGCATTCTTTATAACTCGTCCAAACGCTTTGCAATTGTTTTTCGGCTTCGCCAACCCATTTAGATTGTACACTAGAAATGTCTAAGAAAAATACATCACGACCCGTTTTAGCCGCCAATTGCATAACAGTACTCGTTTTACCACCGCCAGCTACACCATACAATAAAATATTAATACCCGTTTTTAATCCTCGATCCAACAAGCGAGACTTTAACTTCACAAAATTTTCTTCTTCCAAAGCACGTTCAATTGTTTCAATTTGTTTTCCTTCTTCCTCATTATAAAACAAAGACTCTCTTTTAATATTATCCGCCTTATAAACGGTACATAATTTAGGCTTCACCTCTTTGGCTACTAAATCTTTATAACCACCCAATAACACATCCATGGCGGTATCGGACAACCTTACATAGTTCATAAAAGAAAAATCTTCGTCTGAATTGACAATCAAATCATGGGTAAATAAATTACATTGATTTTCTTTTACCTTACGAGTATACCTAACACGGTCCTGAATTTCACTAAACGTTTCCTTAATCATTTTATTGATATTCACCTCCTCTTGACCCTCAATATGCTCAATAGCAATATTTGATAAAATGGCTAAATCATATTTTGTTACTTCTTTAAAGGACAATAACCATTGAACTTCTGGAAAAGACTTATTCATGTCAAATAAACCCATCATTTCATCACACAAGTCCTCCGTAGAGATCATCATTTCAATTCTACGCACAATCAAATCTCTAATCTGATTTAATAACGCATAAAAATTATCTACTTTAACGGTTTCCATTAAAGTTTTATCGCCTTTCATTAATGCGCTAGCAACCGTATCGTTAACACAAAGAATTTTGTTGGCACCATTGTTTCTTCTGGCTGAAAATTCATGGGTCTTATGAAAAACAATTTTTTTAGCCAATAATTCTTCTAATGCCACATTAACATCTGCCAACACGCTTAATTTTTTTCCAAAAATTTCTACCATACGCTCTAAATCCAAATCACGATCCTTTAATTTTGCTTCCATATACACCGAAAAAATTAAGGCCTGAAAATGCGTAATCCCAAAGAAATCCACCAATGGGACTGAATCATTTTCTAACTCATTAATTAATTCATCGGTAATTTCTTGCCCTTTAATAGAAGCGCTTAACTTTTGTACAGCAGAAAGTAAGTCCTTGGAAATGGTCATGTTAGTGCTCATGGATATAGAATTTAAAGGTTTAAAAGGGTGCAAATGAATGAAAGGTGTTTGTACACTATGGACACAGTCTTTAAAAAAGATAG
>JACCDK010304707.1_pt1 | contig 20185 bp, 19 predicted proteins | sample 7445871 | NCBI WGS metagenome assembly JACCDK01 (sample SAMN15323436, study PRJNA562643) | freshwater metagenome | isolation source: river surface water | place: USA:Blue River Watershed | collected 2017-08-15
CCAGGGCTTCGCGCTGGTTCAGGCACTCGTGCAGGCGCAGGCTTTCGGCAATTTGGTCGCCCACGGTGAAGACCGGGTTCAGGTTGGTCATGGGCTCTTGGAAGATCATGGCGATCTCCTTGGCGCGGATGGCCTGCATCTCTTGCGGGCCCAGGGGCACCAGGTCGCGGCCCTTCCACCACATTTGCCCGGCCACGATGCGCCCGGGCGGCATGTCGATGAGCTTCATCACCGTCTTGGCGGTCACGCTTTTCCCGCAGCCCGATTCGCCCACCACGCACAGGGTCTCACCGGCCTGGATCTGCAGGTCCACGCCATCCACGGCGTGCAGCCACCCGTCGTCGGTGCGAAAGTGGGTCTTGAGGCCCCGGATGTCCAGCAGCGGGGCGCGGGCAGTGGCGGCGTTCACAGCACCCTCCGCGGGTCCAGGGCGTCGCGCAGGCCGTCGCCGATGAAGTTGATGGTCAACACCGTCAGGAAGATGGCAATGCCCGGGAACAAGGCCCAGTGCACCGCAATGTCCAGGTAGTCGCGGCCGTCGTAGAGGATGCGCCCCCAGGTGGGAATGTCCGGCGGAAAGCCCAGGCCCAGAAAGGACAGGGTGCTCTCGGCGATGATGGCCGCAGCCACGTCGATCGTGGCCGCCACGATCACCGGCCCCAGGCTGTTGGGCAGGATGTGCCGCACCACCTGGCGTGAGGTGCCGGCCCCCAGGGCGCGCGCGGCTTCCACGAACTCTTTTTCCCGCAAGCTGAAGAACTGCGCCCGCACCAAGCGGGCCACCGGCATCCAGCGAAAGCCGCCGATCACCGCCACGATCAGGATGAAGATGCCCGCTTCCAGGCCGAAGGTCTGCTTCAGTGGTTCACGAAACAGGAAGATCAGGAGCAGCAGCACGGGCAGCTGCGGCAGGCTCAAGAACAGGTCGGTCAGCCACATGAGGGCCGCATCCACCCAACCGCGCGACATGCCCGCGATGGCGCCGATCAGCACCCCCACGAGCACCGCGGTGAGCATGGCCGCCAGGCCCACGGCCAGGCTGATGCGCCCGCCGTACAGCAGCCGCGCCAGCAAATCGCGCCCCAGGTCGTCGGTGCCCAGGGGGTGCTGGGCGCTGGGCTTGGACAGGCTGGCCAAGAGGTCCACATCGTTGATGCCCACCTTCCACACCAAGGGGCCAAACAGCACCGCCACCACCAGCAGGCCCAAGAGCCACAGGCTCCAGTAGGCCAGCCGGTGGCGCTTGAAGCGACGCCAGGCCTCCTGCGTGGGCGACAAGCCCGCTTTGGGTTCAGCGGTAGCTGATGCGGGGGTCAAGCCAGCCATAAAGCACGTCAGCCACAAGATTGAAGAAGATGACCAGGCCGCTGAAGACGAAGGTCACGGCCATGATCACGGGGGTGTCGTTGCGCAGGATGGCGTCGATCAGCAGGCTGCCGATGCCCGGAATGCGAAAGATCTGTTCGGTCACGATGGCCCCGCCGAACACCGTGGGCATCTGCAGCGCCACCAGCGTCACCACCGGGATCATCGCGTTGCGCACCACGTGGCGCAGCACCACCACGCGTTCGCTCAAGCCCTTGCTGCGCGCCGTGGTCACATAGTCCAGGCGAATCACATCCAGCACCGCGCTGCGCACATAGCGCATCATGCTGGCCGCTTGGTACAGGCCCAGCACCGTGATGGGCATGATGCTTTGCTTGAAGTGGTCCCACAGGAACTGCCAGCCGGTGGAGGAAATGTCGGTGCGGTACACAAAAGGCAGCCAGCCCAGCGTGATGGAAAACAGCAGGATGAACAACACGCCGGTGAAGAAGGTGGGCAGCGAAAAGCCCACAAAGGCCACGGTGCTGGCGATGCGGTCAAACCAGGAGTAGGGCTTGACCGCGGCCAACACGCCCACGGGCACGGCGACCAGGATGGCCAGCAGCTGCGACAAGCCGATCACCACAATGGTGGTGGGCAGGCGCTGCAGAATCAGTTCATCCACATTGATGCGGCTGACAAAGGAATAGCCCCAGTCGCCTTGCAGCATGCTGGCCAGCCAACGGAGGTAGCGCTCCCAAACGGGGTCGTCCAAGCCGAACTGCACGCGCAGGGCCATGCGCACCTCGGGCGGCACGTTGGGGTTGGTCGCCAGTTCCTCGAAAGGGTCGCCCGGTGCCAGGGCCAGTACGGTGAACAGCACCGCACTGATCCCCAGCAGGCTGGGCAGCGCGATCAGGAAACGGCGCAGGATGTAGCCGCCCACGGTCTACCCCGCTTTCAGGCCTCGCGCGTCCAGTAGCCCAAGGCCCAGGTGGTGTTGTCCCAGGCCGAGAGTACGGGGCGCAGCTTGGCACCCACCCCATAAGGCCGTGGCCGCGAGAACAGCGGCACCACATGCTGGTCGGCCACCAGCAGGTCGTTCATGCGAATGAACAGCGCCGCGCGCTTGACCGGGTCAATCTCCACCTGCGCGGCCTTGTGCGCGGCGTCGTACTCGGCGTTTTGCCAGCGGGTGAGGTTGCGCCTTGCCCACTTGTTTTCCTTCTGCGACAGCTCCCAGGACGTGAACTGCTCCATGAAGGTCTGCGGGTCGGGCTGCGTCATGGTGGTGGTGTACATCTGCATGTCGGCCCAAAACTTCTGGTAGGTGTCGGGGTTGGCGAAGTCACCCCCGAAGTACACCGCGGCCACCACGCTCTTGAGTTCGAGGTCGATGCCCGCCTTGCCACAGGCGTCCTTGATGATGGCCTGGCACTTCTGGCGCGGCCCACTCACCGAAGTCTGGAACACGAACTTGAGCTTGGTACCCCCCTTGGCGCGGATGCCATCGGGTCCGCGCTTCCAACCGGCCGCCTCCAGCACCTGGTTGGCCTTCTCAATATTGAATTCGAACTTCGGCGTGCTGCTGCGAAAGCGAACGGGGTTGTTCAGGAAGTTCGCCGAGGCAATCGCCCCGCGGCCATAGATGGCCTCGGAGATGCTCTTGCGGTCGATCAAGAGGCTCATGGCCTCGCGCACCGCACGCTCACTGAAGGCCGGGTGGCGGCTCTTGGCGCTGGCCCGCTCGCCGTCCACTTCCTTCCAGGGGTCGGTGGGGTTCAGGGCCACGAACTCCAGGTCGCTGCCTTCGAAGAAATGCACCTTGCCACGCCCCGCCGCTTCGAGCTGGCGCAGGATCACGTCTTCGACCGAGAGGTTCCACGCCAGGTCGAATTCGCCGGTCTGCAGCACCGAGCGCGCTGCGCTGGTGGCGTCGCCCCCACCCTTGAGTTCGAGTGCGTCGAAGAAGGGCTGGTTGGGGACGTGGTAGGTGGCATTGGCTTCGGCGCGCAGCATGTCACCGGGCTTGAAGTCCAGCAGGCGGTAGGGCCCCGTGCCCACCGGCTTGAGGTTGGCCGGGTTTTCGCGCGACTTCGCACCGGCAAAGGGCTCGAACACATGCTTGGGCAGGATCAGGCCCCAGGTGCCCACGAAGGGCTCGGCCCAGAAGGGCGTGGGCCTGGCGAATTCCACCCGCACCGTGTGCGAGTCCACCTTCACCACCTTGATGTCGCGGTAGACGTTGACCGTGAGCATGGCGGATGCGGGGTCGCCCGCGTACTGCCAGGTGAAGACCACATCGTCCGCCGTGAAGTCGCGGCCGTCGTGCCACTTCACGCCGCGCTTGAGCTTCCAGGTCACGGTGCGCCCGTCGGCCGAGAGGCCTCCGTTGGCGCGTGTGGGCACTTCGGCGGCCAACACGGGAATGAGGTTGCCTTCGGCATCCCAGCCGCCCAGCGGCTCGTAGAAGATGCGGCAGGAGTCTTGGTCCTTGGTACCGCCGGCGTAGTGGGGGTTCAGGTGCACCGGGGCTTGCCAGTACATCAGCCGCAGGGTGCCGCCACCGCCGCGCTTGGTGCCGCGATAGGGCATGGGCGTGGTGGTCTGGGCGATGCCTTCGTGCATCAGGATCATCGAGGCCATGGGGGCGGTGAGGCCCAGGCCCACGAGCTGTTCGATGAAGCGGCGGCGCGGCAGCACACCTTGCCGAACTTCTTCCACCAGTGCACGCAATTGGCTTTCGTTCATGCAGACCTCCGATACCTTGATGACGCCATGGGACGTGCCGCCCTGGGACGGCCCGCCGCATGGTACCCAGTCCCCTTGGACGGCCTATCAGGGTAGGCCCGGGGGCTGCAGCCAGCACACCTGCCATGCGCGCGCCGTGAATGCGAGCACAATTCCCCGCACCTTGAGCCCGTCTGAAGATCCCAAGCGAGCGCCTCAGGCCTCTGAGCTCCACGACAAGCCAGCCAGGCCGAGCCAGCCCCGCGGCCCGGCCGACCTCTTTTGGGCCTTCACGTTTCTGGCCTTGCAGGGCTTTGGCGGGGTGCTGGCCGTGGCCCACCGGGAGTTGGTGGAACGGCGGCGGTGGATGAGCAACGAGGCCTATCTGCAGGAGGTGGCGCTGTCGCAGGCGCTGCCCGGCCCGAACGTGTGCAACCTGGCCGTGATGTTTGGCGACCGCTGTTTTGGCTGGCGCGGCGCCGCGGCGGCCCTGGCGGGCTTGATGACGGTGCCTGCGGGCCTGCTGCTGCTGGCGGTGGTGGCCTACACGCATTGGGCCGGCCATGCCCTGGTCGAAGGGGCCTTGCATGGTATGGGCGCGGTGGCCGCCGGTACGGTGGCCGGCACGGCCTTCAAGCTGATGGGAGAGCTTCGCCGCCACCCGTTGGGCGCGGCGGTGTGCCTGAGCATGGCGGCCGTGGTGTTCGGGGCACTGGCCTTTCTGCGCTGGCCCATCGCGCCGGTGATCTTGGGGCTTGGTGGGGTGGGTGTGTCTTGGACCTGGTGGCGCCTGGCGCGCCAAGCCGTGCCGCAGGCAGGGCCTGGAGGTCCGGCGCCATGAGTTGGGACCAGGCTTGGGCTTTGCTGGTGTTTGAGATGTCCCTGTCCCTGCTGTCGGTGGGCGGGGTGATCGTCCTGGCCTCCGAGCAACACCGTTTCCTGGTGTTGGAGCAGGGCTGGATCAGCGATCAGCAGTTCCAGGCTTCGATTGCCTTGGCGCAGGCTGCACCGGGCCCCAATGCCTTGTTCTTGGCCCTGTGGGGCTGGCATGTGGGCCTGAACGCCGGTGCTGCCAGCGGGGTGCAGGGCCTGGCCTGGGGCAGTGCGCTGGCCGGCGCGCTGATTTGCCTGCTGGGCACCTTGCTGCCCACGTCGTTGCTCACGTGGGTGGTGGGCCGCCTGACGCAGCGCCACAGCCACCGCCTGGGTGTGAAGGCGCTGCGCATGGGCCTGGCGCCGGTGGTGGTGGGGGCCATGCTGTCCACCGCCTGGATCCTGGGCCGTGCGCCCTCGGCGCAAGACCAGCAGCCTTGGCTGTGGGCACTGGCCGCTGCAGCGGCGGTGTTGGTGTGGCGCAGCCGGGTGCACCTGCTGGTGCTGTTGGCCGGCGGCGCTGTGGCGGGGGTGCTGCTGGAGTGGCGCTTGCCGCTCAGTCCGGCTTGATTCGCGCGCGGTCGACCACGGGCTTCCAACGCTGCTGTTCCTGCGCAATGAAGCGCGCAAACTCAGCCGGGCCCCCGCCCACGCCGATCACCGCGTCGGTGCTGAACTTCTCGTTTGTGGCCGGTTGCTTGACCGCGGAAGTGGAGGCTGCTGCCAAGGCCTCCACGGCTGCTTGGGGCAGGTTGGCCGGCCCCAAGATGCCGTACCACTGGGTCATCTCGAAGCCCGGGAAGCCTTGCTCGGCCACGGTGGGCACATCGGGCAGCTGCGGCAGGCGCTGAAGGGTGCCGGTGGCGATGCAGCGCAGGCGCCCCGTGCGCACGAACTGCATCACCGCGGCCGCACCCACCGAAGCGGCTTGCAGCCGCCCGGCCAGGAGGTCGGTGAGCTGCGGGCCGGTGCCGCGGTAGGGGACGTGCACGATGAAGGTGTCGGTCACCATCTTCAGGTATTCCATGGCCAGGTGACCGGCGCTGCCGTTGCCGGCCGACCCGTAACTCAGCTGCCCGGGGCGCTTCTTCACATAGTCCACGAACTCGCGCAGGTTCTTCACCGGCAGGTCCGGGTGTACCAGGTAAAGGCTGGGCACCTTGGCCAACAGCGACACGGGCTTGAAGTCCTTGTTGGGGTCGTAGGGCAAACGGTCGAACATATAGGGGTTGACCGCCAGCGTTCCGATGTGGCCCAGGATCAAGGTGTGCTGGTCATCCGAGCGCGCCACCTCTTGCATGGCCACATTGCCAGCGGCGCCGGGCTTGTTCTCTACGTACACGGTTTGGCCCAGGCTCTTGGTGAGCTCGAACGCAGTGGCCCGCGCAATGATCTCGCTGCTGCCCCCGGGTGCAAAGGGCACCACGAAACGAACCGCGCGCTGGGGCCAGGGTTTGGCTTGCGCCCAGCTGGGCAGGCTCAAGGCAGCCCCCCAGGAGGCGGCCAGTCCCGTGGTGGCTTGAAGCCACCGGCGTCGATCAGAAGACATCACTTCAAGGGCTCCGGAGTGGGGAAGGGGTATGAAAAAACCCACGGGGCTTGCGCCGCGTGGGTTGACTTGCACCGATAGGGCCGGGACTGAGCCCGGCCAGCCGGATCAGAAGGCGTGGCTGATGCCCAGGCCCAACGAGCTCTTGTTGTTGCCAGCGGTGGGCAGGTCCACATCGCGCTGGTTGTAGGCGAGGTAGCCGAAGGTGCGGCTGCTGAAGGCATAGCGAGCCGAGACGCCGGTGCGGCTGTAGTCACGGCTGGAGGCAGCCGTGGTGCCCACTGCCGGGGTCTTGGTGGTCGAAGCCGTGTACTGAACGCGCAGGGCCAACTCCTTGCTCACCGGAATGATGGCGCCGATGTTGTAGGCGGTGTGCTCGGGCAGGGTGGCAGCCGATGTCAGCGTGTTCGCGGCGGCACTGGCCAGCAGGCGGTCGGTCCACTGGTAGGCCAGGGCGACGGTGGCGAAGCCCAGGTTGTACTGGCCGCCCACCGTGGTGACTTGGTTCCAACGGTCGATGCCGGTCACGCCAGCCCCGTCGTAGTACTCATAAGCCAAGGCCGCGCGCAGGGGGCCCTTGTCGTAGGTGACCAGGGCGCCGTTGGTGCTGGCGGTGGTCCGCTGGCCCAACGCGCTTTGAACGCGCACACGCACGCCGTTGAAGGCGGGGGAGGTGTAGCGGATGGCGTTGTTCACGCGGGTGCCGAAGTTCTGCATCAGCTGCAGGCCGGAGTTGGACGTCGTGACCGAGAGCTCGCCTTCGGTGGCCACGTCGTTGTAGTTGCTCAGGTTCATCGTGCGGTGCAGCGTGTCCTGACGGCCCACGGTCAACTCGCCAAAGCCACCAGCCAAACCAACCCAGGCGTGGCGGTTGAACAGCTGGTTGTTGGCGGTGGTGGTGCCGTCCTTTGCGCTCAGACCGGCTTCCAGTTGGAAGATGCCGCGCAGGCCGCCACCCAGGTTTTCAGAGCCGCGGAAACCGAAACGGGAGCCACGCGGGTTGGGCAGTTCGTCCATACCCGTCACGGTGGCGCCAGCGTGGGTTTCCGACTTGGCGATGTTGGCGTCCATGATGCCGTACAGCGTCACGCTGGAAGCGGGGGCTTGTTGGGCGCTGGCAGCGGCGGTGAAGGCGGTCAGCACGGCGCCGACGATCAGGGTCTTCTTCATGAGTGAAGGTTCTCCGGTTGGTGAATTGCTTTTCGGTTCGTGGGGCTTGGCCCCAAAAAACCTTTGTATTGTTGCGGTTTAAAGATGTCAGGTGGGTGACGGTGGGCGGGATTCAGCACGGGTGTTGCATGAATCCAACTAAATCGGGGCCTCAGCTGCGGCGCGCCAGCCGGCGCCACAGGGGTGGCAGCGCCAGCACGGCCAGCACCACGGCCAACAAGGCCACGGAAACCGGGCGCTCGAGGAACACCCCCCAGCGCCCTTCGCCAATCGACAGCGCGTTGCGCATTTGCGCTTCCGCCATGGGCCCCATGATCATGCCGACGATGACCGGGGCAGTGGGGAAGTCCAAGCGGCGCAGCGCCAGGCCCAGGAGGCCGGTGCCCAACATCAGGAACAGGTCAAAGGCGCTTTGGCGCATGCCGTAGACGCCCACGGTCGCGAAGATGAGGATGCCCGCGTACAGCGGCGCACGCGGAATCTGCAGGAGCTTCACCCACAGGCCCACCAGGGGCAGGTTCAGCACCAGCAGCATGACGTTGCCGATGTAGAGCGAGGCGATCAGCGCCCACACCAGGTCAGCTGAATTCGTAAACAGCTGGGGTCCGGCCTGGATGCCATAGTTCTGCAAGGCCGACAGCATGATGGCCGCCGTCACGGTGGTGGGAATGCCCAGGGTGAGCATGGGCACGAGGGCGGCTGTCACCGAGGCGTTGTTGGCCGCCTCGGGGCCGGCCACACCCTCGATGGCCCCGGTGGTGCCGAACTCTTCGGGATGCTTGGAAAGTTTGCGCTCGGTGGCGTAGCTCAGAAAGGTCGGAATCTCGGCGCCGCCGGCCGGAATGGTGCCAAAGGGAAAGCCAAACGCCGTGCCCCGCAGCCAGGCTGGCCAGGAGCGGCGCCACTCCTGCCGGGTCATGTGCACGCGCCCCGAGCGCTGGATGCTGGTGGTGCTCTTGCCCTCGTACAGCGCGGTGTACAGCGCCTCGCCCACGGCAAACAGGCCCACGGCCACCAGCACCACCTCGATGCCGTCCAAGAACTCGGGCACCCCGCCGGTGTACCGCACCGCAGCCGTGATCTGGTCAATGCCCACCAGGCCGATGGCCAAGCCGATGAACAGGGACGTGATGCCCCGCAGGGCGCTTTTGCCCAGCACGGCACTGACCGTGGTGAAGGCCAGCAGCATCAGGCAGAAGTACTCGGGCGGGCCCAGTTGCACCGCAGCGTTGGCCACCCACGGGGCGAACAGCGTGACCAAGACCGTGGCGATGGTGCCGGCCACAAACGAGCCGATGGCGGACGTGGCCAAGGCGGCGCCGGCACGCCCGCTGCGGGCCATCTTGAAGCCTTCCATGGCCGTCACCATGGTGGCGGTTTCACCCGGCGTGTTCAACAGGATGGAGGTGGTGGAGCCTCCGTACATGGCGCCGTAGTAGATGCCTGCAAAAAAAATCATGGAGGCCGTAGGCTCAACCTGGGATGTGATCGGCAGCAGCATGGCCACCGTGACCGCAGGGCCCAGGCCGGGCAGTACACCAATGGCGGTGCCGATGGCGCATCCCACAAAGGCCCACATCAGGTTGATGGGCGTGGCGGCAGTGGCAAATCCCGCCAGCAGTTGGGTGGTGATGTCCATGGTGGGAAGGCAGCGCTGCTGAGGGGACGCGCGTTACAGCCAGCCGCTGGCGGTCAGGCCGGGCAGCGAAATGTTGAGCAGCTTGGTGAAGATCCAGAAAACCGGAGCGGCGATCGCAGCGCCCACCAGCAGGTCGGTGGCGGCTTGTGGGAAGGCCGCGGCACGGGGCGCGGCCTGGCCTTCAGACGAACGCAGGCCGCGAACGGCCAGCACGTAGCACAGGGCACAGGCGGGGATGAAACCCACCCGTGTGATCAGGCTGGCGTTGACCACAATACCGGCGGCCACCCAGGCCAGCGCCGGCCAGTCACCGTGCTCGGCACCCGATGGGGTTTCCACATGGGCCCACCCCCCCCTGACGGCCTGCAGCACCAAGAAGGCGCCGCACACGAGCAGGGCACCGGCCACCAGCCAGGGCAGAAAGTTGGGCCCGACGCCGGCGTAGCCCGCGTCCGAGGGGATGTCCAGGGCACCCCAGGCCAGCAGGCCACCCAAGCCCGCCACACCCAGGCCGGCGAGGGCCTGAACCCGCTGTGTGCCCACCACCGGTCAGATCATGCCGGACTTGACCATCACGGCGCGCAGGCCCGCAAACTCACGGTCGACGAAATCGTCGAACTCTGGGCCCGTCATCACCGAGGTGGTCCAGTCGTTCTTCCCCAGAGACTCTTGCCAAGTCTTGGTCTTGACGGTGGCCAGCACCAGGTCGGTCAGCGCCTTGCGTTGCGCCGGGCTTAGGCCCGGCGCGCCGTAGACGCCGCGCCAGTTCCCGATTTCCACGTTGTAGCCCAGCTCCTTGAGCGTCGGAATACCTTTGCTGAGCTCGCCCGACAGGCGCTTGGGCGAGGTCACGCCGATGGGCTTCATCTTGCCCGACTCAATGTACTGGGCGAACTCCGAAAAGCCGCTGCCGCCCACGGTGACGTTTCCGCCCAGGATGGCGGCCGTGGCCTCACCGCCGCCGCGGAAGGGCACATAGTTGATCTTGGAGGCGTCCACCCCCACTTCGCGCGCCAGCATGGCCGCTGCGATGTGCTCGGTCGAGCCGCGCGAACCGCCGCCCCACTTCACGCTGCCCGGGTCCTTCTTCATCTGCTCCACCACGTCCTTCATGGACTTGAAGGGCGAGTTGGCCGGCAAGACGAACACGTTGTATTCGCTGGTCAGGCGCGCAATCGGCGTGCAATTGGCCAGCAGGTTCACCGGTGCCTTGCTGGTGATGATGCCGCCGAGCATCACGGCGCCCATCACCATCAGGGCGTTGGGGTCCCCCTTGCTGGCATTGACGAATTGGGCCAGTCCCAAGGCACCGGCGGCGCCACCTTTGTTGTCGTAGGACACGCTGGGCACCAGCCCTGCATCCACCATCGCCTTGCCCAACGCACGGCCAGTGGTGTCCCAGCCGCCACCAGGGTTGGCAGGGATCATCATCTTCAAGGGGCTGGCCGCTTGGGCAGCATGAGGCCAAGCGGCGGTGGCTGCGGCTGCGGCCAGGGCTTTGAGGAAGGTGTCTCGACGCATACAAACTCCCGAATGAGGCGCCGGCACTGTACCCCCGGCCGGCATCCTTGGACATGCCGGCCGCGTAGGGAGATTCACGTATCCCCGAGGTTCAGGGCTGCACCCTCAGCTCGTTGACCACCAAGCTGATGCCCGGTGCCGACCAAGCGGCGCCTTGCGCGGCGTTGCGCTCGGCCCATGAGTGCACCGCCCCGCGAAGCGTGGCGGTGGAGCCCGCGATCGACACCTCAATGCCACGCGCCTCCCGTTCCGCTTGGCGCGCCAGGGCATCCTTGATGCGGTTGCTGACGTCGGTGGGCACCGTTCGGGGTTTGAGCGTGATGCGGTTGCTCACACCCACCACGCCCAGGGTCTGGTGCACGGTGCGTTCGGCCTGGCTGCGCTGGTAGTCCCAGTCCAGTTCACCGGACAAGGTCACCCAGCCGCGCTCGACCTTCAGCGTCACACGGGAGGCGGGCACCAGGGCTTGGGCCTGCAGGGCCGATTGCAGCATCTGGGCCAGCTCGGTGTCGCTGCGCTGATGGTTGGGGGCCAGCTTCACATCCAGTTCCAGTGCGAGCGCCTGCACACCCTGCACGCGCTGTACGGCCCGTTCGATGGCGGCCTTCTCGGCGTAGGTGTCGATGTGACCGGTCAGCGTGACCACGCCCCGGTCCACTGAAACCCCGATATGCGTGGCATTGACCGAGGGCTCCCAATCGAGTTCATCGGTGATGTCCTTTTTGAGTTGTGCGTCGGTTTTCATGTGGCAGTGTCCTCCTCTTGGCTGGTGTTGAACGACACCTGGATGTTCGGCAATACGGCGCACAACGCGTTGCCTCAGCTCAAGAGTGACGCTTCACAAAACTACATAAACCCGCCACGCAGCCCTTACAGCGGTTCGCCACACTGCCGTGACAGGCTGTTGGGATCCGTCACAGCCGACACCCGTTCACAATCACCTCTGGAGCTCGTCATGAACACCGCAAAACGCCTTGCCCTGTGCACCGTGTCCCTGTCTGCGCTGATGTGCGGCGCAGCCATGGCGCAAACCGCATCCGAGGGCCTCATGGCCCAGGCGCCCCGGCCTGCAGGGCCCGGGCTGCAGGCTGCTGGCCCCGGTGGACACCCTGGCCATCCTGGGCAGGGTCGCCATGGCCCGCATCACGGCGAGCGGGGTCATCGGCCGGGCATGGGCATGGGCCCGATGATGATGCTGTTGGGCCCAGGGCAGGACCGCGCGCTGGAGTTGGTCAAGGCCACGCCGCAGCAACGCGCCGACATTCGCCGCATCGCCGGTGCCGCGCGCGACGACCTACGGGCCGCCCGTCAGGATGGCCGTCCGCGCCAAGAGGCCATGGTGGCCGCCTGGACGGCCGACCGCGTGGACGCTGCAGCACTGGAGGCCGAGCGCGCCCGCATGGCCGCCCGCCGCGACGTGGCTGGCAAGCGCATGGTGCAGGCCATGGTGGACATCGGTGCCGTGCTGCAGGCCGACCAGCGGCGGCTGCTGGCAGAGCACTGGTCACGCCGCGGCGGCCACCGCCGCGCTGAGCTGATGGACTTCGACGACGTGCATGCACAGGCTCTTGCTGATTGAAGACGACGCCCGACTGGCCGGGATGGTCGCTGACTATCTCGGTCAAGCCGGGTTTGCCGTGGAGCACGCACCCACGGTGGCACAGGCCCGCCTGGCGGTGGTGCGCCACCCGCCGGACATGGTGCTGATGGACGTGATGCTGCCCGATGGGGATGGCTTGGCGCTGACCGCAGAGTGGCGCCAAAGCCCGCGCACCAGCAGCCTGCCCATCCTCATGCTGACCGCGCGGGGGGACCCGGCCGACCGCATCCTGGGCTTGGAGCTGGGGGCGGATGACTACCTGGCCAAACCTTTTGAGCCCCGAGAACTGCTGGCCCGCATCCGCGCACTGTTGCGCCGTGCGCAGCCCGGCCCGTCACCCACCGAGGTGATCCGGCTGGGCGAGCTGGAGCTGGATGTGGGCGCGCGCGCGGTGCGCCGGGGCGGGCACCCTTGCGAGCTCACGGGATACCAGTTCGACATCCTGCTGGCCTTGGCCCGACAGGCCGGCCGGGTCCTCAGCCGCGACCAGATCATGGAGAGCTTGCGCGGCCACAGCTTGGAAGCCTATGACCGCTCCATCGATGTGCACGTGTCCCGCATCCGCGCCGTCATCGAAGACGACCCGCGCGCGCCCAAGCTCCTGTTGACCGTGAGGGGGGTGGGCTACCTGCTGGCGCGCCGCTCGGCGTCGGGCGACGGTCTGCACGGACCCGAGTCCAGCCCTGCGCGCAGGGGGCGCACGTGAGGTCGCTGTACCTGCGCGTATGGCTGACCGTGGTGGTGGTGCTGGCCCTGTTCGCACTGGGTTCGGGTTGGTTGGCGCAGCGCCATGTGGAGCAGGAACGCGAGCGGCTGATGTTGCAAGGCGGTGGGGGCGAGCGGATTCGCGCGCTGGGCGAGTTGATCGCGCAGGCCTTGCCAGAAGCCCATGAAGACCGTGGCCGTCAGGCCGAGGCCCTGCGCGCTTGGGCCGAGCGCCTGCGCATGCCCTTGGCGTTGGACGATGCACAGGGCCGGCGCATTGCCGCCAGCGCCGCCTTCGAGCGACGCCAGGCCGATGGACAAGGGCCCGCGCCGTGGCCGTTGGCGCTGGATGACGGGCGCACGCTGTGGATGATGCGCGCCCCTCGGCCCGGCGGTGAGCGCCGCGGTGGGCCCGACGGTGGCGATCAGGGCGCAGGCCCCTTGCGCGGGCCAAGCGCTTGGCACGGACCAGGCCCCGGCCCTGGGCCTTTACCTGCCCTGGAGTTTTGGCGTGCGGGCAGCGGCTTGGCCGCCTTGATGGCCGCACTGTTCCTGGCGGTGGCGCTGGGCGCCTATCCTTTGGTCAGGCGGTTGACTCGGCGTCTGGAAGGCCTGCAGCGCGGCGTGGAGCGCTTTGGCAGTGGCTCACTGGGCCACCGGGTAGACGATTCGGGCCGCGACGAAGTCGCGCAGTTGGCCGCGTCCTTCAACCGTGCGGCCGACCGCATCGAATCCTTGGTGCAGTCCCATTCACGCTTGGTGGCCAACGCGTCACACGAACTGCGCTCGCCGCTGGCGCGCTTGAAGGTGGCGCTGGGCTTGTTGCAAGACACCGGCGCGTCCGACGCGGCCGACACGCCCGTGCGCCGACGCCTGCGCCAGGAAATCGAGCACAACCTGCGCGAGTTGGACGCCTTGATCGAAGAGCTCTTGTTGTCCAGCCGCCTGCAGGCGCAGGTGGGGCAGCCCAGCGCCATGGCGCCAGGCCCTGCTGGTCATGGCCATGCGGTTGACCTCTTGGCCACCGTGGCTGAAGAGGCGGCGCGCAGCCAGGCCGATCTCACCGTGGCCGAGGGTGTCACCCCGGTGTGGGGTGAGGAGCGGCTGCTGCGCCGCGCGGTGCGCAACCTGCTTGAAAACGCCCGGCGCTACGGACAAGGCATGGTGGAGTGTGAGTTGCGTCATGCCCAGGCGCAGGGCCGGCTCATGGCCGAGTTGCGCGTCTTGGACCGCGGGCCGGGCGTGCCGCCGCATGAGGCGCAACGCATCTTCGAGCCCTTCTACCGTCTGCCTGGACACGCCGAGAGCGAAGGGGGTGTCGGGCTGGGCTTGGCCCTGGTGCGGCAAATTGCCCAGCACTTGGGCGGGGACGTTCAGGTACAGCCGCGCCCGGGCGGCGGCAGCTGCTTCATCCTGACGGTGCCGATGCAGGAGCCGGCTCCTCCCGCCGCTTCTGGTTCATGACCCAAGCCAACAGCAGCAAGAGCAGCACAGCTGCCAGCCACAAAGCGATGGTGGCACTGGCCCAGAAGCCCGAGGCGCCCACCGCCCACGGCAGCCAAGCCGTGGGCGTCACCTCGCGAAAGGCCAGGGCGTAGCCGCCGCCCAAGCCCACGCCCCACAGCGCCACGGCATACACCACCACCGGCAAGGTGGCCACTCGGTAGGCTCGCAGCACCAGGGCGGCCATGGTCTGCAGCGCATCGGCCAGGTGAAACCACACCACCCACGCCATCAGCACGAGCGCCGCAGCGGCCACCGCGGCGTCTTGCGTGTACAGGCCAGCCACGGCCGTGCGCCCGGCGTACACCAGTGCCCCCATCAGCACCGCCAGCATCGAGGCCAACAGCACCCCGTGCCAGGCCAGGTGCCGCGCCTGTTGCAGTGCCTGCGCGCCCAAGCGCTGGGCCACCAAGGTGCTGGTGGCATTGGCCAGGGCCAGCGGCATCATGAAGAGCATGGCCACCAGGTTGGCCGCGATCTGGTGCCCGGCCACGGGCAGTGGGCCCAAGCGCGCGATAAAGATCGCCATGAAGGTGAAGCCTGTGACTTCGATGAGGATGCCCGCCCCCATGGGCAGGCCCAGGCGCAGCTGTGCGCGCAGCATCGCCCCATTGGGCGCATCCAGCCCACGGCCCACCAGCGCATACGGTGCGTAGTGCGGGTCGCGCAGCAGAATCCAGGCAGCCGCTGCGCACTGCAGCCACATGACGATCACGGTGGCCAGGCCGCAGCCCACCACCCCCAGGGCCGGCCAGCCCAAGGCCGGCACCCCCCAGGCCAGGGCCACAGACAGCGGCAGCTTGAGCGCCAGCGCCCCCAGCTGCAGGTTCATCACCGCCTTGGGTCGTGAGATGGCCGTATTGAAACCCCGGTACACGGTGAACAACAGCGCTGCGGGCAGTGCAAAGGCCAGTGCGCCCATGTAGCCGCGGATGCCGCGCTCGACCTCGCCCTCGACTTTGGCCAATGCCAAGAAGGGCTGGGGAAAGGCCAACACAACGATGCCCAAGACCGACAGTGCCAAGGCCAGCCACACACCCTGGTGGAACTGCTGGCCCGCCTCGGCCAAGCGGCCCGCACCATAGAGGTGGCCCACGATGGGCCCGATGGCCAGCAGCACGCCCATCAGGCCCACGAACACCGTGATGTAGGCCGCTGAGCCCACCGCCAGAGCCGCCAAATCGACCGAGCCCAGGCGCCCCAGCAACACCGTGTCGATGGTGCCAAAGGCCAGTACGGCCAACTGGCCCACGAGCACCGGCCAGGCCAGCTTGACGATCTGTTGGGTGTCTTGGCCGAAGGCCAGGGCGCGTGCCCTCACGGGGCCGTCTCGCCCGCAGCCGTGACCCGCTCGGCATAGCGGTTGAACCGCCAGGCCGTGCCCTCCATGGTGATGCGGCGCCAGGTGCTGCGCTTTTGCGCCTGGCTCATGCTGGTCCAGTGCTGCACCTCGTCGAAGGTGCGGCCACAGCCCTTGCACACATCGTCGCCTTGGCTCGTAGAGCAAATGGCAATGCACGGTGCGTCCGGAGTGCTGGCGTACCACTCCAGCCAGGCCTGTTTGGCCTTTGCGGGCATGCTCACCTCATCGCACTCGGCTTGGCGGTGGTAGACCATCAAGGCGTAGATTTCGGCCAAGGCGCGCACGGGTGCGCACGCGCTGATGCCGTCGGGCGAGGGCGAGCGTTCACGCCACCAGTTGATGGCGGCCTCGATGTCGGTGATGTGGATGCCGGCCATGGTCGTGAGCCTTCAATCCGTCCTAAGCGCCGCCCGCGCCAACGCCAACATGTGCAAGGCTCAGGCTTGCGCGGCGGCTGCGGCCGTCTGCGCGTCGTGGGTCTGCAGCACCTGCAGGGCGGCCTGCACTTGCGGCCAGGCCACACCAGGCCCCAGGCCAACGGGTGCGGCTTGCGCCGCAGCCATCCCTTCGGTTCGGATGCGTTTGACCCACTGGCCGGCATCACGGCCACTTTCAAAGCCCTGGCTTTGCAGCAGCACGGCGCCGTCGTGGGCGGCCAGCTTGAAGTAGAAGCGGCCATCGGTTTCACGGTACTGCTTGAAGCTGGGCAGCTTGTCGGGGGCCGTGGGGGCAGCCTTGGGCGCCGCCACCGACCCTGAACCGGCCAGGCGTCCCAGGCCCACCGCTTCACGCAGGGACTGCAGGAATGGGGTGGCCAGCGCTCGGGCCTTGCGCGCGCCTTGCAGCAAGATGTCCTCGAGCTCGTCGGGCCGCGCCACCAGCGCTTCGTAGCGTTCGCGCATGGGTGCCAGATGGGCTTCCAGCACGGCGGTGGTGCGCGCCTTGGCTTCGCCCCAGCCCAGCCCGGCCTGCAGGTCGGCGTGAAAGGCCGCACGCTGCTCAACCGTGGCCACGGCGTCATGGATCATCACCAAGGCCGAGCCTTCGGTGTTCTTGGGCTCTCCGGGCAGCCGCGAATCGGTGACGATGCGCGCCACCGTCTCGCGCAGCTGACGTGCACCGCCCTCAAACAGGGGCAGGGTGTTGTCGTAGCTCTTGCTCATCTTGCGGCCATCCAAGCCGGGCAGGGTGGCCACGGCCTCATCGACCTGTGCCTGGGGCAGCACGAACAGCTCGCGCCCTTGGCCGTACAGGTGGTTGAAGCGGGTGGCGATGTCGCGCGCCATTTCGATGTGTTGCACCTGGTCACGGCCCACGGGCACGCGGTGCGCGTTGAACATCAAGATGTCGGCGGCCATCAGCACGGGGTAGCAGAACAGGCCCATGGTGACGCCGGCATCGTCTTCTGCCCCCTGCGCCTGGTTGGCATCCGTGGCCGCCTTGTAGGCATGGGCCCGGTTCATCAGACCCTTGCTGGTGACGCAGGTCAGCAGCCAATTCAGCTCGGGAATCTCGGGGATGTCGCTTTGGCGATAGAAGGTCACGCGTTGCGGATCCAGGCCGCAGGCCAGCCAGGTGGCGGCAATCTGCAGCCGCGACTGGGCCACCCGGGCCGGGTCGTCGCACTTGATCAGGGCGTGGTAGTCGGCCAGAAACAGGAAGCTCTCGACGCCCGCTTCGCGGCTGGCAGCCACGGCCGGTCGAATGGCGCCCACGTAGTTGCCCAGGTGCGGCGTGCCCGTGGTGGTGATGCCGGTCAGAACGCGTTGACTCATTCGAAGATTGTAGGAGGGGCCTCAAGGCCCTGGCCGGTACACTGCCGCCCCTTGGCCCCCTCATGAGCATGCGCATCCTGGTCCTCATTTCTGGCCGAGGCAGCAACCTGGCCGCCTTGGTTGGCGCCGCCCGCGCGCAGGCTTGGCCCGCGCAGGTGGTGGGTGTCATCAGCAACCGCCCGCAAGCCGCGGGCCTGGCCTGGGCACGTGAGCAGGGCCTGTCCACCCAGGTCGTCGACCATCAGGCCTACGCCTCGCGTGAGGCCTTTGACGAGGCCCTCCTGCAGGCCTGCCAGGCGCATCGCCCGGATCTGCTCGTGCTGGCCGGGTTCATGCGCGTGCTGGGAACGGCGTTCGTGCAGCACTATGAAGGCCGCATGATCAACGTCCACCCCTCCTTGTTGCCCGCCTTTACTGGCCTGAACACCCACCGCAGGGCCTTGGAAGCCGGCGTGAAGGTGGCCGGTGCCACGGTTCACTACGTGACGCCCACACTCGACCACGGCCCGGTGATTGCGCAGGCGGTGGTGCCGGTGTTGGCACACGACACCGAACAGGGCCTGGCCGAGCGGGTGCTGCAGGCCGAACACGCCCTGTTGCCCCTGGCGGTGGGCTGGCATGTTCGGGGCGAGCTGCTCACCCACGGGGGCCGCGTGCAGCACCGCCACGCGGCCGCTCAAACGCTGTTCTTGCCCGAGGGTGCGCCCCGCTAGGGCCCCTTGGGCCGCGCCCACCCGGCGCCCACCACGTACACCCTTAGCCCATCTCCTAACCCTACTGAGCCGTCCACATGCACCCCAAACAACAGGTCCACTTGGCCACTGAGCTGCTGCAGCGTGTGCTGCTCTTGGTGCACCCGGCCGACCGCGAGGTGTCGGCCTTCTTTCGTGAACACAAGGACCTGGGTGCCAAGGACCGGGCCATCCTGGCCGAAACCACGTTTCGCGTGCTGCGCCAGCGTTTGGTGCTGCAGCACTTGGCCCAGTCGGGACAGGGCCCCCTGGCGCGGCGCCTGGTGCTGTTGGCCTGGCAGGGCAGTGACGCCTACCTCAAGGCTGCGGTGACCGAGGTGGAGTGGAATTGGCTGCAGCAGGTTCGCGCGGTTTCATTGGCCAGCTTGCCAACGCGGGTGACGGCCAACATGCCCCCGTGGCTCTTGGAGCGCATGCAGGCCATCTTGGGCGACGAGTGTGCGGCCTTTGTGCAAGCCATGGAAGGCTCGGCGCCGTTGGACCTGCGCGTCAACACCTTCAAAGCCAAACGCGAGGCGGTGCAGGCTGCGTTTGAGTCACTTGGCTTTGCGTGCACCCCCACCCCCTATTCCCCTTGGGGCTTGCGATTGCAGGGCAAGCCAGCCCTCAACCGGCTGGAGGTGTTCACGCGGGGCGATGTGGAGGTGCAGGACGAGGGCAGTCAACTGTTGGCCTTGCTCACCGACGCCCATCGCGGTGAGATGGTGGTCGACTTTTGCGCCGGTGCGGGTGGCAAAACCCTGGCCCTGGGGGCTTCCATGCGCAACACCGGGCGCCTGTATGCCTTTGACACCTCAGGCCACCGATTGGCCGCCCTCAAGCCGCGCCTGGCCCGCAGCGGCCTTTCCAATGTGCACCCGGTGCAGATCGCGCATGAGCGCGACGATCGCATCAAGCGCCTGGCCGGCAAGATCGACCGCGTGCTGGTGGACGCCCCGTGTTCGGGCCTGGGCACGCTGCGGCGCAACCCCGACCTGAAATGGCGCCAGAAGCCAGAGTCGGTGGCCGAGTTGGCGGGCCTGCAGCAGGCCATCCTGTCCAGTGCGGCGCGGCTGCTCAAGCCCGGCGGCCGCTTGGTGTACGCCACCTGCAGCGTGCTGCCCGAAGAGAACGAAGCCACGGTACAGGCCTTCCTGGAAGCTCACAGCGGCTTTGAGGCCCTGGATGCTGCAGCCGAACTGACCCGGCTGAAAGTGCCTGAAGCGGCGGCCTTGTGCCAGGATGGGCAACTGCGCTTGTGGCCCCAGCGCCACAGCACCGACGGCTTCTTCGCTGCCGTCTTGACCCGCCGCGCTGCGTAGCCTGGGCAATACCCCCACGCGATAGAATGTGAGCGTCGCTTTTTGGACCGCTCATGGACATTTATCAGCTCTGGATGGGACTCGTGAACGTGATGGCCGACGGCTTGGTCGGCGCCAGCGCGTGGCAGATCGTGGCCTACACCCTCGTGGTGACCCACATCACGATCGCCTCGGTCACCATCTTCCTGCACCGCTCGCAGGCGCACCGTGCGCTGGACCTGGGGCCGGTTCCGTTCCATTTCTTCCGCTTTTGGCTGTGGATGACCACCGGCATGGTCACCAAGGAGTGGGTGGCCATCCACCGCAAGCACCACGCCAAGTGCGAGACCGTGGACGATCCGCACAGCCCCGTCACGCGCGGCATCCGCACGGTGCTGCTGACCGGCTCGGAGCTGTACC
>JACCDK010337199.1_pt1 | contig 20182 bp, 17 predicted proteins | sample 7445871 | NCBI WGS metagenome assembly JACCDK01 (sample SAMN15323436, study PRJNA562643) | freshwater metagenome | isolation source: river surface water | place: USA:Blue River Watershed | collected 2017-08-15
ATTCAGCTCATGTGCCGATGAGCGGCTCAGGCCTTCTCGCGCCAGGCCGCCTCGGCTGTGTCCCACGCGCCCAGGGCTTGCAAGTCGGGCACCCAGGCCAGGCCTGACTTGGCATCCGAGGACGCCGCCTCGGGTGTCACCACCACGTCGAGCAGGGCGGGTCGATTGGCCATGGCCAGCTCGATGGCGCGCGGCAAGTCTTGGGCTTTCTCCACGCGTTGGGCATGCATGCCAAAGGCCCTGGCCATGGCCGCATGGTCGGCAAATTGCAAGGTGGTGCCCACGACCTGACCGTGGGTCTCTTGTTGATCGCGCACCTCGATGGCCCATGAGCCATTGTTGGCCACCACGATGAGCACCGGCGCCTGATGCCGCACGGCGGTGTCGATCTCCATGGCATTGAAACCAAACGCACCGTCGCCCGTGGCCACCACCACCTGGCGCCCGGGGCAGGCGAGGCTGGCCGCAATGCCAAAGGGCGTGCCCATGCCAATGCAGCCCAACGGTCCCGGATCCAAATACGTGCTCGCGGGCAAGCCCACACGGGCAAAGCTCAGGAAGTCGCCCCCGTCGGCCACCACGATGGTCTGGTCATCCACCACCTCGGACAAAGCCGCCAGCAGCCGGTTGGGGTGCATGCGGCCATCTTGGCCCGCCGGGGCTTGCTGCATGCTGGTCTTCATCTTGCGGGCGCGCTCCAGGTGTTGCGTGCGCAGCTGAGCAGCCCAGCTGCGGTCGCAGGCGCTGGGGCGCTCACCCGCACAGGCGAGCAGACCCTCGATGGCCAGGTTCACATCGGCGAGCACCTCCACCTCGCCGCGGCGGTTGTCGCGCAACTCGCTGGTGCAGTCGGCCATGCGCACCCACTGGGCTTGGCCAAACACGGCCTCTGAGCCATAGGCGAGTTGGAAGTCGAGTTTGCGCCCCAGGGTGAGGATGACATCGGCCTGGCTCATCACCGCGCCGCGCATGGCCGCCACCACCGAGGGGTGAGATTCGGGCACCAGGCCACGGCTCTCGCCCGTGTCCAGGTAGACCGCGCCCAGGCGATCGAGCAGCTCAATGAGGGCGCTGGAGGCGCCTCGTGCGCCCCGGCCTGTGATCACCAGGGGGCGCTTGGCTTGCCACAAGACGGCCATGGCGCGCTGCAAGTCTTGCGGGTCAGGGTGAAGGCGTGGTCGGGCGCGGGGCGTGAAGCGCTCGGGCAGTTGCATGGCGCGGCTCACGGGCGCACGCAAGGTGTTGACGGGGAAGTCCAGAAAAACCGGACCCGGCTCGCTGCCATGACCCAGGCAACGGCTGAGGGCTTCGTCCAGCTCTTGCAAGACCAGATCGGGGTCGCGCACCGTGCGCGCATAGCGGGTGAGGGGTTTGACAAAGTCGATGTGGTTCATGTCTTGCAAAGCCCCCCGGTTTTCCTGTGCCGTGGGCGGCGTGCCGGACAAGACCAGCACACTGGCGCGGGCGACATGGGCGTTGGCCAAGCCGGTCATGGCATTGGTGACGCCGGGACCTGCGGTCACCAGGGCCACGCCCACCTCGCTGGTGAGGTCGGCATGGGCATGGGCCATGTAGACCGCTGCGCGTTCGTCGCGCACGTCGACGATGGCGATGCCGTGGGCATGCAGGCGCATCCAGATCGGCATGATGTGCCCGCCGCACAGGGCAAACACCCGCGTGACCCCGTGAGCCTTGAGGAATCGGGCAATGAGGTCCGCTGCGCAGTCCGCGCCAACTTGGGGAGTGGTCATGGGACAATCCTTTGAATACTGAATTCAGTATTCAAATATACTCCATCTAACCCATGCCTGCCTGAGGAGTTGCCCCATGAACCGGCTGTTGACCATTTCTGATGCACTTGCCCGCCATGCCCGCCTGAGCCCCGACAAGCTCGGTGCCAGAGACAGCCAGCGCAGCCTGAGCTTTGCCCAATGGCAGGCCCGCAGCCTGGCGCTGGCGGGCAGCTTGCAGGGCTTGGGTCTGCAACACGGCGACCGCGTTGCGGTGCTGGCTTACAACCGGCTCGAATGGATGGAGATCTACACCGCCTTGTCGGCCAGCGGCCTGGTGGCCGTGCCCATCAACTTCCGATTGCTCACGCCGGAGATCGAATACATCCTGGGTCACTGTGAAGCCAAGGCCTTGATCGTTGAAGACAGCCTGCTCGACCGTGTGCAGGGCTTGCTGGCTCACCCTGATCTCAGTCTGGGACACCTCATCGTGATGGGGCAGGCGCAATCGCACCCTGGCCACGACTACGAGGCGCTCATGGCGCAAGGCGCGGGGGCATTTGAGGCCGTGCAGGTGAGGCCCACGGACCTGTGCGCCATCCTCTACACCTCGGGCACCACGGGTCGCCCCAAGGGCGTGATGAGAAGCCACGAGGGCAGTTCACTCATTGCACTGGCCACGGCGCTGGAGATGCGATTTAGCCCACAGGACGTGGGCTTGATGGTCATGCCCCTGTGCCATGCCAATTCCATGTACTTCAGCCAGACCTTCTTGCACCTGGGTGCCACCTGTGTGATCGATGACAGCACCAGCTTTGATGCCCAGCGCATGCTGGCCAAGCTCGCCAGTGAGCGCATCTCCTTCACCTCGCTGGTGCCCACGCACTACATCATGATGCTGGCCTTGCCCGAACACATCCGCGCCCTGTACGACGTCAGCGCAGTCGACAAGCTCATGATTTCTTCAGCCCCGGCACGCAAGGACACCAAGCTGGCCATCCTCGAATGCTTTCCCAATGCGCGCCTGCACGAGTTGTATGGCTCGACCGAGGCGGGCTGGGTCACCCTGCTCAGACCCGATGAGCAACTCGATCACCTGGGCACGGTGGGGCGTGAATGGGCGGGCTCCGGCCCCATCCGCTTGCTCGATGACAACGGCCAGGAGGTGCCCGATGGCGAGGTGGGCGAACTGTTTTCATGGACCCCCTATGCCTTTGACGGTTACTGGAAGAACCCCGAGAAAACCGCAGAAGCCTTTCGGGGCAACTGGTGCTCGGTGGGCGACATGGCGCGACGCGATGAGCAAGGCTTCATCCAGCTGGTGGACCGCAAGAGCAACATGATCATCAGCGGTGGCGAAAACATTTATCCGTCCGAGGTCGAAGGCGTGATTGGCGCATGCCCGGCGGTCAAGGACGTGGCGGTGGTGGGTGTGCCGCACGACAAGTGGGGCGAGGCTGTGCATGCCGTGGTGGTCTTGCATGACGGTGCCAAGCTTCAAGAAGCTGAGCTCATGGATTGGTGTCGCACCCGCATGGCGGGCTTCAAGCGCCCGCAATCGGTGAGCTTCATCCCCGATGCCCAGATGCCCAGGAACGCCACGGGGAAAATCCTGCACCGGGTGTTGCGCGACCAATGCCTGCAAAGCCGCCAGGGCACGGTGGCCACGGCGTGACCATGGGCTAGACTCGCCCGCGATGAAAGCCCTCTCCCTGCAACCCAATCTCGTCGAGCAAGTCACCCAGGCCTTGCTTGAAGAAGTGATCTCGGGTCAGCTCAAACCGGGCGAGCGCATCATCCAAGAGCAAATTGCCCAGGCCCTGGGCGTGTCGCGCCAGCCCGTGCAACAAGCCCTGATGCTGTTGCGCAATCAAGGCATGCTCCAGGATGCCCCTGGCCGCGGCCTGATTGTGGCCACGCTGGATCCTGCCCATGTGCGTCACATCTACGAAATCCGCGCGGCCATCGAGGCGCTGGCCTGTCGCAAGGCTGCCGAGCAACTCCAGCCCAGCGATGTCGCCACAGGCGACGAGCTCATTGCCCAGGGCAGGCAGGCGGTGGCCAGTGGGGCCGTGGCCAGCATGATTGCCGCAGACATCCGCTTTCACGAGTTCATCTATGTGCTGGCTGGCAACCCCTTGATCGGTTCGACCATGGCCGCCCACCTGAGCTACACCCAGCGGGTGATGGGCGAGGTGCTGGTCAAGGACCAGCAACCCAGGGACATCTGGGACCAGCACGAGCACATCTGGTTGGCCATCCGCGATCGCGATGCCGACCGGGCTCAGACCTTGGCCAGCCAGCACCTCATGCAGGCCTGCGAGTTCATGATTGCCCGCCTAAGCCCTGCACCAGCGGCCTGAGGCGCTCAGACGCCTGCGCGGCGACCGACTCCTGCATGGCAGCATGGGCAGGGCACTGGGTAAAACCCGCATCCGGTGCCTTCCTGACCCTCTTCACCCGCCAAATCGGCATTCATCTGTTACAAAAGCGCCTTGCAGTCATGGGACTGCTCACTTCAGGAGACTTTTGAATGAATGCCTCTCAACGTCGCTGGCTGGGTGCCCTGGGCATCTCCTTGCTGGCCTGGTGCATGCCGATCCAGGCCGAGACTTTCCGCTGGGCCGCACAAAACGACATCCTCACGCTGGATCCGCATTCGCAAAACCATGCGACCACCAACAACATCATGAGCCATGCCTACGAGACGCTGGTTCGTTATGACAAAAACTACAAGCCCGAGCCCGCTTTGGCCACCAGTTGGAACCAGGTCAATCCCTCGACCGTGCGCTTTAACCTGCGCAAGAACGTCAAGTTTCAGGACGGCAGCCCCTTCACCGCCGACGACGTGATTTTTTCCTTCGAGCGTTCACGGGTGCCACCCAGCACCACCGGCATTTACGTCGCCGGGGTGAAGGAAATCCGCAAGATCGATGACCACACCATCGATGTGATCTCAGACGGCGCCAACCCGGTGCTGCTCAACAGCTTCACCTACTTCTTCATCATGAACAAGGCGTGGGCGGTCAAGAACAAGTCTGAGAAGGTGCAGGACTACAAGGCCAAGGAAGAGACCTATGCCTCCCGCAATGCCAATGGCACAGGCCCCTACATCATCAAGGAGTGGGTGCCTGACCAGCGCGTGGTCCTGACCGTCAACAAGAACTGGTGGGGCAAGCTCGAGGGCAACGTCACCGACGTCATCTACACCCCCATCAAGTCCGACCCCACCCGAGTCGCGGCGCTCATCGCCGGTGACGTCGATGCCGTGACCGACTTGCCCACCCAGGATGTGCCGCGCCTGCGCAACACGTCCAACCTCGCCGTGCTCGATGGTCCCGAGGTGCGCACCATCTTCATCGTGCTCGACCAGGGCGATGAACTCAAATATGGTCCCAAAGGTCCCAACCCCTTCAAGGACCTGCGGGTGCGCCAGGCGCTCAACATGAGCATCGATCGCGTGGGCATTCAGCGCACCATCATGCGGGGCTTGTCCATCCCTGCCGCCTTGATGGTTGCACCGGGTGTGAATGGCTATCTGGAGTCCGCCGACAAGCCGGTGGCCGTCAACATCGAGGGCGCCAAGAAACTGCTGGCCGATGCGGGCTTCCCCAACGGCTTTGAGTTCACCCTGGACTGCCCCAACAACCGCTACGTCAACGACGAAGAGGTCTGCCAGGCGGTGGTCAACATGTGGGCGCGCATTGGCGTCAAGGCCAAGCTCAACGCCATGCCCTTTGCCACCTTTGCCACCAAGTTCCAGGCCTTTGATTCCAGCGCCTACTTGCTGGGCTGGGGCGTGGCCACGTATGACGCGCAATACACCTTGCAGTCCATCATCCGCACCCGTACCACTGGCGCGGATGGCAACTTCAACTTCGGACGCATCAGCCATGCGCCCCTCGATGCGCTGGTTGACCGCATCAAGTCCGAGGCCAATCCTCAGGTTCGCGACAAACTCCTTCGCGAGGCGCTGGACATGACCCGCGATCAGGTGTTGGCCTTGCCCTTGCACCACCAGATGCGCCCTTGGGCCATGAAGAAAAACATCACCATGGTGCACAACTCCAACGATGCGCCCAAGATGATGTATGTGACGATCAAGAAGTAAAGCGCAGTGCCACGCGCCAGGCTTTAGCCTGGTGTGTGGTGGCAGGCGATCTCAATGCCCTGAACACTGCGAAGCACTGGCGTTTGTTCCTTGCACACTGCCGTGGCCTGAGGGCAGCGGGGATGAAAGGCACAGCCGCTGGGCGGCGAGAGCGGATTGGGCACTTCGCCTTGAATGGGGACTCGCGTTTGCGGTCCCTTTTTCATTTTTGGGATGGCCGCGAGCAGCATGCGGGTGTAGGGGTGCTGGGGCTGATCGAACAATTGCTGGGTGGGCGCGAGTTCGACCACCCGCCCCAGGTACATCACGCCCACACGGTCGCTCACATGGCGCACCACCGCGAGGTTGTGCGAGATGAATAAATAGGTGAGCCCCCGCTGGGTCTGCAAGTCCTGCATGAGGTTGAGCACCTGGGCTTGCACACTCACATCCAGCGCCGAGGTGGGTTCGTCGCAGACCAGGAATTCGGGCGACACCGCCAGGGCGCGTGCAATGGAGATGCGTTGCCGCTGTCCACCTGAAAACTGATGTGGGTACTTGGCGGCATCTTTGGGGTTGAGCCCCACCGAGGCCAGCAGGGCATGCACCTGGTCGGCCTGGTCCTGAGGACTCAAGCCAGGTTGATGCACCCGCAGCGGCTCGGCAACGATGTCGTGCACCCGCCAGCGCGGATTGAGGCTGGCATAGGGATCCTGAAAAATCATTTGGATGCGCCGACGCAGCGCCTGCGCCTCCTGCGCGCCAGAGGCCAGGACCTGGTGCAAGTCCTGCCCTCCAAAGGCGATGCGGCCTTGGGTGGGGGCATACAAGCCCACCAGCAATCGCGCCAGGGTGCTTTTGCCGCAGCCCGACTCGCCCACCAGCGCCAGGGTTTCACCGCGCACCATCTGCAAGCTCACATCGCTCACCGCATGCACCCACTGTCGCGGCTCGCGGTTGATCACGCGTTGCAGCCAGGGTGCCGAGACCTCAAAGCGTTTGCTCAGACCCTGGACTTGCAGCAAGGGGGTGGCGCTCATGAGCCATGCTCCAGGTTGGCCGGCCACTGGATGGGGTTCCAGCAAGCCAGTTGGGTTTGGGGCGCATCGCCCGCTTGCAAGTGGGGCAGGCGCAGGCTGCAGTCGGGGAGGCTGCGCGGGCAGCGTGGATGAAAGGCGCAGCCCGTAGGCGTGTCGCTCAGGCGGGGCATGTTGCCAGGCACATGGTGCAGGCGCTCTACGCTGCCATCGATGCGCGGGATGCTGGCCATGAGGCCTTGGGTATAGGGATGCCGGGGGCGATGGATGATGTCATCCACGGGTCCGGTTTCCACCACGCGACCGGCATACATCACGGCCACACGGTCCGAGGTTTCGGCGATCACCCCCATGTCGTGGGTGATGAGCAGGACCGCGGCCTGCCGCTCTTTGCACACCCGCACCAGCAGCTCGATGATTTGCGCCTGAATCGACACATCCAGCGCCGTGGTGGGCTCGTCGGCAATGATGAGCTCGGGCTCGGCAGCCAAGGCCAGGGCGATCACCACACGCTGGCGCATGCCCCCCGAGAACTGGTGAGGGTAGTGGTTGAGGCGTTCGGCAGCGGCCGGGATGCCCGTGTCTTCGAGCAAGTCGATGGCGCGCTGGCGCGCTTGCGCCGGGGTCAGGGGCAAGTGGGCGAGGATGGTCTGGATCAGCTGATGCCCCACGCTGTAGAGCGGGTTGAGCGAGGTCAGCGGATCCTGGAAGATGGCGCCGATGCGCCGACCTCGGACATGGCGCATGGCCTGGGGGCTCAGGCCGCTGATGCGGTCCTTGCCCAGCCAGACCTCGCCTTGCGTGATCCGTCCCGGTGGTTCGAGCAAATCGAGGATGGCTGCGCCCGTGAGGGATTTGCCCGCGCCCGATTCGCCCACCACACCCAGCACCTCGCCAGCGTCGATGTGCAGTTGCACCTCTTTGAGGGCATGCAGCACCCCGTGGCGGGTGGGGATGTCCACGCACAGGTCTTTGACTTCAAGCAATGCCACCGGTGTCCTCACTGCAGTTTGGGGTTGAGGGCATCGCGCAGCCAGTCACCCAGCAGGTTGATGGACAAGGCAATGAGCACCAGCATGAGGCCAGGGAACACGGTGATCCACCATTCGCCCGAGAACAAAAAGTCGTTGCCAATGCGAATCAGCGTGCCCAGCGAAGGCGAGGTGGGTGGCGTGCCCACACCCAGGAAGGACAGGGTGGCCTCGGTGATGATGGCCGTGGCCACTTGCAAGGTGGCCAGCACCAGCACCGGTCCCATCACATTGGGCAGGATGTGCAGTCGCATGATCTGGGACTGGGACACGCCAATCACGCGCGCGGCCTGCACGTATTCTTTTTTGCGCTCCACCAGGGTGGCGCCACGCACCGTGCGCGCATATTGCACCCAGCCCGTGAGGGCAATCGACATGACCAGCACCACAAAGGCAAACGACTCGTTAGCCCCCTGGAACACGGCGCGGCCAACCCCCGAAATCAGCAAGGCGATGAGGATGGAGGGGAAAGAGAGCATGACATCGCACACCCGCATGATGAAGCTGTCGACCCAGCCGCCTGCAAAGCCCGAGAGCAGACCCAGCGACACGCCCAGCAACATGGACAGCACCACCGAGGTCAAGCCCACCGAGAGGGAAATGCGCGAGCCATACAGCAAGGCCGAAAAAATATCACGCCCCTGGTCGTCAGTGCCCAGCAAATGGCTCAGTTGCCCGTCACGGGTCCAGGCTGGGGGCATCAGGGCGTCCGAGAGTTGCAAACTGGCGGCATCAAAGGGGTTGTAGGGCGACACCCAGGGCGCAAAGGCAGCGCCAAAGAGGCACAAGCCCGCCACCGCCAAGGCCACCCAGGCCGTGGGCGTTTGGCGAAAGGAATAGAAGAGGTCTGAATCGCGCCAGCTCAATGCTCGCTCCGTAGTCGCGGGTCAACCCAGAAATAGAGCAAGTCCACCACCAGGTTGATCACCACAAAGATGAGTGAAATCAGGCACAGGTAGGCCGCCATCACCGGGATGTCGGCATGGGTCACGGCCTGGATGAACAACAGCCCCATGCCCGGCCACTGGAACACGGTTTCCGTGATGATGGCAAAGGCAATGAGCGAGCCCAGTTGCAAGCCGGTGACGGTGATCACGGGCACCAGGGTGTTGCGCAGGGCATGCTGGAAATGGATCACCCGCTCGGACAAGCCCCGAGCGCGCGCGAACTTGATGTAGTCGGTGCGCAGCACTTCCAACATCTCGGCGCGCACCAGGCGCATCACCAGCGCGAGCTGAAAAAAGCACAGGGTCACCGCAGGCAGCACCAGGTGCAGCCAGCCATCGAGCGTGAGTAGCCCCGTGCTCCAGCCGCCTATCTTGACCACCTCGCCCCGCCCAAAGCTGGGAAACCAGCCCAGCCAGACCGAAAAGACCAGGATGAGCAGGATGCCAATGAGGAAGGTGGGCAATGACACCCCCACCAGGGAGGCGGTCATGAGCAGCTTGCTCAACCAGCTGTGGCGACGCAAGGCCGCGTAGACCCCCATGGGAATGCCCACCAGCAAGGCCAGCATGGCGGCGGCCATGGCCAGCTCCAAGGTGGCGGGCAGGCGATCGATGATGAGGTTGGAGACTTTGCCGCCCTGGCGCAGGCTGACACCAAAGTCCCCTTGGGCGGCGTTCACGATGAAATGGAAGAACTGGACAAAAAAGGGCTGGTCCAGACCCAGCTCGGCGCGCAGCTGAGCGACTTTCTCAGGGGTCACATCCTGACCCAGCATGAACACCACCGGGTCGCCCACGTATTGAAAGAGCAAAAAGGCCATGAAACCCACCGCCAACATGACCCAGGTGGCCTGAATGAGTCGTTGCAAAACAAAAGCGGTCATGGTGAGAAAGCCAACTGCCAAACGCAAAGGCGCGAGTTTAGGGGGGGCCAGCCAGGGACAGATCAGTGTTAACCATGGCCTGCCGTGCGTTCACACAAGGCACGTTCGGCTGGGGCATACTCTTTTTTCATGAACGTCCTCACCGAACCCAAGATCGATTCGCACTGCCATGTGCTCGATCCCGCCCGATTCCCCTACAACCCCGAGGTGTCCTATCACCCGGCAGGGCAGGAGATGGGCAACGCCGATTACTTTCGCCAGCTCATGGATTGCTATGCCGTGCGCCATGCCTTGCTCGTGGGACCCAACTCGGGCTATGCCACGGACAACCGCTGTTTGCTCGATGCCATTGCACGCAGTGCGGGTGCCTTCAAGGGCATTGCCGTGGTCCCCAACGATTGCTCCTTGCATGAACTCGCTCACCTCAAAGCCTTGGGGGTGGTGGGCGTGGCCTTCAACCCGTCCCTGATGGGGTTTGATTTTTATTCGGGCATTGAGCCCTTGCTGCAGCGTTTGAAGCAGCTCGATCTGTGGGCGCAGTTCCAGATCGAAGGCGATGGCCTGCTGCCCTTTTTGCCCATGCTCGCCCGCGTGGGGGTGCGCGTGCTCATCGACCATGGCGGGCGGCCTTTGCGCACGGGCACCACCACCATCGACTTGCAGTCCAAAGGCTTTGAGGCTTTGCTGGCGCTGGGGCGCGAGGGGCGGGCGGTGGTCAAGCTCTCGGGCATGGCCAAGTTTTCGCAAACGGGTTATCCCTTCGATGACGTCAAACCCTGTTTTGAAACCTTGGTGAGGCACTTTGGTCTGGACCAGTGCATCTGGGCCTCGGATTGGCCTTACCTCAAAGCCCCTTACCGTCTGGATTACGGCCCCATGCTGCGCGTGTACGAGCGCTGGTTTGAAGCCCATGAACGGCATCAGATCATGTGGACCACGCCAGCCCGTCTTTTTGGATTTGGAACCAGCGCATGAGCGCCGCCCCGCATGCCTTGCCTCTGACGGGGCTGCGCGTGGTGGAGTTCACCCACATGGTGATGGGACCCACCTGTGGCCTGGTGCTGGCCGATCTGGGTGCCGAGGTCATCAAGGTCGAGCCCATCGAGGGTGACCGCACCCGCCATCTGCTGGGCGCGGGCGCGGGCTTTTTCCCCATGTTCAACCGCAACAAGAAAAGCATCCGCATCAACCTGCAACATACCGAGGGCGCTGCCCTGGCGAGGCGCTTGTGTGCCACGGTCGATGTGGTGGCCGAAAACTTCAAGCCCGGTGCCATGGCCAGGCTGGGTCTGGACTACGCCACGCTGTCGGCCAGCAACCCGCGGCTGATCTACGCCAGCCTCAAGGGTTTTTTGCCCGGACCCTACGACCACCGAACTGCCCTGGACGAGGTGGTGCAGATGATGGGGGGCTTGGCCTACATGACCGGGCGACCCGGCGACCCGCTGCGTGCGGGCACCAGCGTCAACGACATCATGGGGGGCATGTTTGGCGCCATTGGCATCCTCGGTGCGCTGGTGCAGCGCGGCATCACCGGGCGAGGCCAGGAGATCCAGTCCGCCCTGTTCGAGAACAACATTTTTCTGGTGGGGCAACACATGATGCAGTACGCCATCACGGGCGTTGCACCAGACCCCATGCCCAATCGCATCTCGGCCTGGGCGGTGTATGACGTCTTCACCGTCAAGGACGGCGAGCAAATCTTTTTGGCCGCCGTGAGCGACGGGCAATGGGCAACGTTTTGCGATGCCCTGGGCTTTGGTGACCTGTTTGCCGACGCGCGCTACAAGACCAACAACGACCGCGTGCGCATGCGCCCCGAGTTGATGCCCATCCTGCGTGAGCGGCTCAAGGCCTGGCGTGCGTCAGAACTCGCTGCGATCTTCGAACAGGCGGGCTTGCCCTATGCGCCCATTGCCAAGCCACAAGATTTGCTCGACGACCCGCACCTGCTGGCCACGCAAGGCCTGGCCGATGTGCAGCTCAGCGACGGACCGCGTGCTGGTCAGACGGCCAAAGCCGCGTTGCTGCCCATCACGCTCGCGGGCGAGCGTCTGGGCGTGCGCTTGGATCCACCCCAAAGCGGGCAACACACGCACGAGGTGCTCAGTGCCCTGGGCTTGAGCCCCGCCGAGATCGATCACCTGCAACAGGCCCATGTGGTGGCCTGAATCCCAATTCACTTCACTGAGGAGAAGCCCTTGACCATCCCCATCAACCGCCGCACTGCCTTGGGTCATGCTTTGGCGGGCAGTCTTTGGGTCGGCCTGGCTGGCGCAGGCCGCCATGCCCAGGCTGAGGCCACCGTCAAGCTCATCTTGCCCAACGCCACGGGCTCAGGCGTGGATGCCATCACCCGCTCTGCCGCTTCGGCTCTGGGCAAGGCCTTGAATGCCAGTGTGGTGATCGAAAACATGGCCGGCGCTGGGGGCGTGTTGGGCTTGCAGGCGCTCACCAAAGCTGCGCCCGATGGCAACACCCTCTCGGTGGTGTCCAACAATGTGGTGATCTTCCCGAGCGTCATCAAAAGCCTGCCGTTCAACATGCCGGCCGACTTCACGCCCATTGCCATGGTGGGCAGCACCCCCATGGTGCTGGTGGTCAACCCGCAAAAGGTGAGCGCCACCACGGCCAAGGAATGGATGGCTCAGCTCAAGGCCAAGCCCGATGGCTACAACTTTGGCTCGGGCGGCACGGGCACCATCTTGCACCTGGCTGCCGAGATGTTCCTCGACGAAGCCAAGGTCAGCGCACGCCACATTCCCTACAAGGGGGTGGGGCAGATGGTGACCGACTTGCTGGGTGGCCAAATCGATTTCGCTGTGGTGGCCACCCCCAGCGTCTTGCAGCACATCAAGGCTGGCACCCTGCGTGCCATTGGCATGTGCGGTGACAAGCGCACGCCCGCCTTGCCCGATGTGCCCACCTTTGTGGAACAGGGATTGCCGGGCTATGTGATGGAAGCCTGGTTCGCTGTGATTGGCCCCAAGGGCATGACCCCTGCCAGCGTCAAGAAAGTGAATGAAGCCCTGGTCGCGGCCTTCAATGACGCCGGCGTGAAAGAGGCCATGGCCAAACAGGGCAACCTGATTCAGATCAGCAGCAGCGAGCAGGCTGAAAAAGCCTTTCGCTCGGAGCTCATCAAGTACGCCGCCTTGGTCAAGAAAGCGGGCATCATGCCCGAATGAAGGAGTTCAACATGAGGATGACATTCAAGTGCAACACCGTATGGATCCACCTGATGCTGGCAGCAGCCGTGCTGGGCGTGAGCGGGCAAGCGAGCGCGCAATCGAACACACCCGCGGGCACCTACCCGCAAAGGGCCATCACCCTGGTCGTGCCTTTCCCGCCAGGCGGTTTGGCCGACATCGTTGCCAGGCCTGTGGCCGAGGCCATGTCGCGTGACCTGGGTCAGCCTGTGGTGATCGAGAACAAGCCTGGCGCTGGCGGCGGCATCGGCATGGGGCAGGTGGCCAAGGCCAAGCCCGATGGCTATACCGTGGTGATGGCCTTGTCCTCTTACAGCGTGATCCCCGAGGCCGATGGCATCGTGGGTCGCGCCCCCTTGTTTGCCTATGGCGATTTGCGTGCCATTGCCCGCTTCACTGCCGACCCCACGGTACTGGCGGTACGCGCCGATTCGCCCTGGAAGAGCGTCAAGGACTTTGTCGAGGATGCAAAGAAGCGCCCCAAGGCCATCAATTTCGGCTCATCGGGCAACTACGGCACCATGCACATCCCCATGGAGATCCTCGCGCAAAACGCGGGCATTCAACTCACCCATGTGCCCTTCACCGGCGCAGGTCCAGCCGTGCTGGCCATGCTGGGTGGGCAAATCGAGGTGATCTCCACAGGTCCGGCCACGGTCTTGCAACATGTCAAGGCGGGCAAGATCCGGGTGCTGGCGCATTGGGGCTCATCGCGCCTGGAGTCCATGCCCGAAGTGGCCTCGCTCAAGGACCTGGGTTACACGGCTGAATATGCCCAGTGGTCGGGGTTGTTCATCCCTGCGGCCACGCCCGAGCCCATTGCCCAGCGCCTGCGCGCGGCGGCGCGCTTTGCTGCCAACGATCCCAAGGTCAGGGAGATCATCCACAACGCGGGCAGCCCCATCCTCTATCAGGACAGCCCCGAGTTTGAAAAATACGTGCAAGCCGATGTGCGGCGCATGAGCGAAGTGGTGAAGAAAATCGGCAAGCTGGAATGAGGTGAGGCTAGGGTTTTCCGCAGTGCTTTGGGCATGCCCTGGCTTCCAAAGGGTTGGGGCTGCGCCCGATGAACAGAATGATGCGGCGAGGGCACAATCTGCCGCATTCCAATTTGCACCATCGAGGAGCACGTGATGAGCATCCGTTTACAGAGACGACAGTTGTTGGGCATGGGCTTGGCTGCAAGTGCCTGGCCGGTCATTGGCAACGCCCAAGCGGCCTGGCCAACCAAACCCGTGACCACCGTGGTGCCGTTTCCCGCAGGTGGGGGCACCGATGCCTTTGCCCGTCCTTTCTCGGGGGCGTTCAGCAAGCTCACGGGCCAGAACCTGATCCTGGACTATCGCGGTGGCGCAGGCGGTACGGTGGGTGCATCGATTGCGGCCAAAGCCCCAGCGGATGGCTATAACTTCTTCATGGGGGCGGTGCACCATGCGATTGCCCCTGCCATGTACCCCAAGCTGGACTACGACCTGGAGCGCGATTTCGTGCCCCTGGCCTTGATGGCTTCGGTGCCCTTTGTCCTGGTGGTCAATCCGCAAAAGGTCACCGTGCCTGATTTCAAAGGGTTTCTCGCACAAGTTCGCAGCAACCCTGGGCGCATGAACTTTGCCTCGGCCGGCAATGGCACAGCCCACCAGATGGCGGGTGAATTGTTCAAGTTACAGACCCAAACCTTCATCACCCACATCCCTTACCGAGGCGCAGGTCCCGCCCTGCAAGACCTCATGGCGGGCAATGTGGAAATGATGTTTGACGGCCTGGGGTCCTCGGCTCAACACATCAAGTCAGGGCGCATCAAGGCCTTGATGGTGGCCGGCAGCCAGCGCAATCCCGCATTCCCCGATGTGCCTTGTGCCGCTGAGCTCGGGCTCAAGGACTACAACGTGAGCACGTGGTATGGCATGTGGGCGCCCAAGGGCATCCCGGCTGCGGCCCAAACTGCCATGCTCGACGTGATCAAAAAGGCGAGGGAATCCACTGAGGTGAAAACCGCCTGGGGCAATAGTGGAGCTGATTTCCCGCCGGTCTCGCCCACACAGTTTGCCGAATTCATCTCGGCAGAAACCAAGCGCTGGGCAGGTGTGGTCAAGGCCTCGGGCGCCAAGCTCGACTGAGCTCAGCTGCAACCTCTGGGGCTTTCTTGCCGCTCTAGGCCAGCGCCCCTGTACGACTCAATCGGCCTTGGCGCCGCTGGCTTTGACCACGGCCTCGTACTTGGCCAACTCCGATTTCAGGTGCTGACCAAACGCCTCGGGGCTGGTGGGCACAGGCTCGGCCATCAAGCTGGCAAAGCGTGCCTTGGTCTCCGGTGCTTGCAAGGCCTGCACAAAAGCCTGGTTCAATTTCTGAATCACCGAGTTGGGCGTTTGCGCGGGCGCTACCAACCCCCACCAGGTGTCCACTGAAAAACCAGGAAGGGTTTCGGCCATCGCGGGCACATCGGGCAACACGGGGCTGCGAGCGGGTGTGGTCACGGCCAGGGCAATCAGCTTGCCGCTGCGGATGTTGGGCGCAGCAGTGGCCAGGTTGTCGAAATTGAAATCCACCTGACCCGAGAGCAAGGCCATTTGAGCCGGATTGCCACCGTTGTAGGGGATGTGCACCGCAAAAATACCAGCCTTGGACTTGAAGAGCTCACCGGCGAGATGGCCTGCACTCCCGTTGCCGCCCGAGCCGTAGTTGAGGCGACCCGGATTGGCTTTGGCATAGCGGATGAAGTCGCTCCACTGCGAAATCCCCAGGCGCTTGGCGGTCTCGGCATTCATGACCAGCACATTGGGCACACGCAGGATTTGCGTGATGGGGGCAAAGTCGCTTGCGGCGTTGTAGGGCATGCGTGCAAACAGCCACGGGTTCACCGCATGGGTGGCCGTAGCTGCAATGCCAATCGTGTAGCCATCGGGCGCAGCCTTGGCGATCAGATCCGCGCCGATGTTGCCGCCCGCGCCGGGTCGGTTCTCGACGATCACCGTGCCCAGACTGTCCTTGACCCGCTCAGCGAGCAGCCGGGCGGTGACATCGATGGGACCCCCAGCCGCATACGGCACGATCAGCCGGATGGGCTTGGTGGGAGCCTGCGCCATGACCGAGAGGGCTGAACTCATCAGCCCCAAGGCCAGCCATGTGCGCCGCTTCATTTGCCGTACAGGTAGTTGGGCAGCCACAGCGTGAGACCCGGCCAGATGTACATGAGCACCATGCACAGGATCACGATGAACATGTAGGGCATCATCCCCGCAAAGATCTGGTTGATCGTCACATGCGGTGGTGACACCCCCTTGAGGTAGAAGGCTGACATGGCCACCGGTGGCGACAGGAAGGCCGCTTGCAGGTTCACAAACACCATCACGCCCCACAGCATGGGGTCAATCTGGAAGTGCTGCAGCAGGGGCAGGAAGATGGGCACAAAGATCACGATGATCTCGGTCCATTCCAGCGGCCAACCCAACAAGAAGATGATGGCTTGTGACAACAGCAGGAACTGAATTGGGGTCAGGTTCAAGGACATCACCCATTCCTCGACCAGTCGTTGTCCGCCCAGGATGGCAAACACAGCCGAGAAAAGCGCAGAGCCCACAAACAGCCAGCACACCATGGAGGTGGTTTTGGCCGTGAGGAAGACGGCTTCCTTGATGCGCTCAAAGGTGAGCGCCCCCGATTGCCAGGCCATCAGGAAGGCGCCAGCCGCACCCACTGCGGCCGATTCGGTGGCGGTGGTGATGCCCAGCAAGATCACCGCCAGCACCACCACGGTGAGCACACCCAGGGGCATGACCGACTTGACCAGCATGGTGAGGATTTCAAACTGTTCTGCATCAAAGCCACGGTAGTACCAGACCAGCAGCAAGGCCAGCACGGCAAAGGTCAGCCAAAAGCCGGTGTAGAAGGAATCGGGCACCGCCTCGGTTTTGGGGGCATTGGAGGTGTCGCCATCGCCCAAAGCTTTGAGGGGCTCGTTGTCCTCGGCCGCAGTCTGTGCCGTGATGGTGGACGATGCGGCGGCAGAACCTGGGGGTTCTTGCAAACCACCGCTGGCACCGGGGGGCTCTTGCAATCCGCTGCTCGATCCAGGCGGCTCTTGCAAGCCGTCGCTCGCGCCGGGGGGTTCTTGTAGGCCACCGCTGGCACCCGGGGGCTCTTGCAAACCACCGGCTGAGCCAGCTTGCTCGCGCTGCGCCGTGTTCTCTTGGGCGACCGGTGCGGCAGGTGCCTCGGTTGCCGCCGCAGGTGCGGCCGCTTGCGTGGTCACCATTTCAGCCGCAGCGTTGTTCTCGGCTTGGGAATAGATGACCACATACCACCAGGATGCGCCCATGCAAATGAGCACCGTCCACACGGGCACCAGGCTCATCACCAGGCTCTTGACCAGCAGCCACCAGCTCACACGCAACTGATCGGTCTGGATGGCCAAAGCCCGCGCTGGCGAGAACACGGCTTTGGTGAAGCTGCCCAACATGCGTTGACCATACTGCTGGCTGATTTGTTGCAGCCAGGGCGACACAGGCGCGCGCAGTTGTTCCTCGGGCAGTTTGGGGGCGACCTTGGGGTCAATCAGCACCCAGCCAATGATGTAGACCAGGTACAGCAAAGCCAGGAAAAAGCCTGGGAACATGGCCGCTGCATACAGCTTGACCACCGATTGGCCAGCCACAGCGGCATACACAATGATCATCACCGAGGGCGGAATGAGAATGCCCAAGGTGCCGCCTGCGGTGATCACGCCGGCAGCCAGGCGCGTGTCATAGCCGGCGTTGAGCATGGGTCGCATGGCGATCACGCCCATGAGCACCACCACGGCGCCCACCAAGCCGCTGGCAATGCCCCAGAAGGTGCAGATCACCAGCGTGGCCACAGCCAGCGAGCCGGGAAGACGGCGAAACGCCAGCTGAACGCTGTGGAACATCTTGTCCACCAGCGCGCCGCGCTCCATGACATAGCCCATGAGCACAAACAAGGGAATCGACAACAGCGTGTCGTTGGTCATGGCCCCAAAGGTGCGCTGCACCATGAGGTTGAAGATCCTGTTGTCCAGCCAGGGCTGGCTCGGATCGAAAAAGGCCACAAAGCCAAAGGCCATGCCCAGACCCATGAGGGTGAAGGCGGTGGGGAAACCCATCATGATGACCACCACGATGAGCCCCAGCATGATCATGCCAAGTATTGGATCGCTCATGACTGTACTCCGCCCGTTGCGCGGTGATGCGCAGATTCTTCGATTTGTTTAGCGCGTGCAATCGCGTCGAGCTTGGCCGATTCGTCCACATAGGTGCTGTTGGCCAATTGCTGCTCAACCACGTCGATTTCATCGGCATCCTTGAGTCGGCTGGGCCATTCACCCGTGCGCAGGCAGATCACGCAACGCGCGATCTCGGCAATGCCCTGCAAAAACACAATGGCACCGGCAATGGGGATGATGGCCTTGAAGGGATAGAGCGGCAAAGGGTCCGCGTTGAAGGTGTGCTCGCGGATCAGAAAAGAGTCGTTGGCATAAGTCCAGCCTGCCCAGGTGAGGGCAATCACGCCCGGCAGGAAGAAGAGGATGTAGAGGACCAGGTCCAGCGAGGCCTGTACGCGCGGCTTGGCGCTACCGTAGAAAAAGTCACCCCGCACATGACCGTTTTGCGACAGGGTATAGGCGCCGCACATCATGAACAAGGTGCCATACATCATGTTGCTGGCGTCGAAAATCCAGGCCGTGGGGGCATTGAGGGCATAGCGTTTGAACACCTCGACCACCACCAAAAGCATCAAGGCCACGATCAGCCAGGCGAAGGCCTTGCCAATCCATGTACTGATCTCATCGACCAGATGAAGCCATTTTGTTGAATTCATTTTTGTATCGTCCAAAAGAAGAGCCCCCATTCAGGCTGGCTGAATGGGGGAGCTTGTCACGGCCCGGCCTCTTAGGCTTTCTTGGCTGCGGGCGCAGGGGCCTTGAAGTAGCGGTTGTAGGCCATCTTGAAATCGACCATGTAGTCGTTTTGCCATTGGCCTGCGCGAGCGGCAAAGGCGCGCTGTGAATCCATGACTTTCTTGAACATGGGGTTCTCGGCGGATTTCTTCGCGACCACTTTGTCCCATGCGTCGAGCTGGGCCTTGAGGATGGCGTCAGGCGTCTTGTAGAACTTGATGCCCTGCTTTTTCATTTCCTCATAGTCTTTGGAGTTGCGATCGATGGCCTTCCAGCTCATCTCAGCCGAGGAGGCTTGAACGGCGTAGTCGATGATGGAGCGCAACTCAGCGGGCAGGGTGGCGTACTTGCTCTTGTTGAAGAGGATTTCAAACTGCTCGCCAGACTGGTGGAAGCTTTGCAGCATGCAGTTTTTCACCACATCGGGGAAGCCCAGCACGCGGTCAGACGAAGCGTTGTTGAATTCAGCGGCATCGATGAGGCCACGGTCCAGGGCGGGCACGATTTCACCGCCTGGCAGGGGGTTCACGGCAGCGCCGAGCTCGTTGAAGATGTCCACGGCCAGACCCACAGTGCGGTACTTGAGGCCTTTGAGGTCTTGCACTTTGGCAATGGGCTTTTTGAACCAACCCAGGGGCTGGGTGGGCATGGGGCCATACACATACGACACCACATCGATGTTGAGCGACTTGTAGATGTCTTCGAGCAATTGACGGCCACCGCCGTGCTGGTGCCAGGCCAGGACCATGTTGGGGTCCATGCCAAAGGCCGGACCGGATCCCCACAGCGCCAGCGCCGAGCTCTTGCCATAGTGATAGGCCAGCACGCCGTGGCCACCGTCGAGGGTGCCCTTGTTCACGGCATCGAGCAGCTGGAAGGCAGGCACCACAGCGCCCGAGGGCAGCACTTCGATCTTCAGGCGGCCGCTGGCCATGTCATTGACCTTCTTGGCAAAGTCGTTGGCATATTCGTGAAAGATGTCTTTGGCAGGCCAAGTGCTTTGAAAGCGCAATGAAACGGTATCGGCGCGGGACACCATGGGGGCGGACATGGTGACGGCTGCGACGGCAGCGCCCTTGAGCATGCCGCGGCGGCCACGGGTGTTTTTGGTGTCTTTCATCAAGCTACTCCTAGGTCAATGGATTGAAAAGAAGCAACCATTGTTTGAGATTTGCCAGACTGCCCTATAGGGTTTTTACCTAGCGAAGGGTTATTCCAAACCCCTTTGTCCTTCAGTGACCCGATGCGGTAATGCGATTGATCAGGGTGCCCACCCCCTGGATTTCAACTTCGATGGTGTCGCCAGGCTGCATCCACACCGGGGGCGTGCGCGCATAACC
>JACCDK010755167.1_pt1 | contig 20167 bp, 18 predicted proteins | sample 7445871 | NCBI WGS metagenome assembly JACCDK01 (sample SAMN15323436, study PRJNA562643) | freshwater metagenome | isolation source: river surface water | place: USA:Blue River Watershed | collected 2017-08-15
GTGGCTATAACCACAATCAATTGACCGATGGATTAAACCAAACCGTTCAAATGAACAATCGAAATGACGTGTTATCGCGTTTAGACACCTACAATTCCTTGGAAAACCCTTTTTACAACTATGCCGCGAATTTTAACTTCAAGCATACCTATGATTCCACAGGTCGGGAGATAACGATTGACTTAGACCACGCACAATTCGTAGATGACAGTCGGAACAACTACCGCTCCCGTTTCATCAATCCCTTGTTTCTTCCAACAAAACCCGATTCCCTTCTACGTACGCAATCCCTATCCTACATCAGTCAGTACTCTCTAAAATCCGACTATGTGATTCCGTCCTTCCTGAAGGCCAAATGGGGTATGGGGATGAAATCGTCGTGGGTAAGTACTGACAACGATTTACAATTCCGAGCGAAATCAAATCTAGCAGAATTCTATAATTTTCTGACAGGCCAAAGCAATCGATTTGTCTATACCGAACAAATCCATGCCCTTTATTTAAATACCGAAAGAGCGATCGGAAAGTGGAGCTACCAAATCGGTCTACGGGGAGAATGGACCTTCGCCGACGGAACCTCTAAATCCTACACTGGCGAGCCCGATAAAACCTTTCACCGCGATTACTTGCAATGGTTCCCAAGTGCCTTCTTGCAATTCGAGGCCTCGAAAAAACATACCTTGGGGATAAATTACAGTCGGCGCATCGACCGCCCCGGCTATTCCGACTTGAATCCCTTTGTCTTTTTCCTCGACAATTATACTTTCAATGTGGGAAATCCAATGTTGATGCCCCAGCTCACTAACTCATTGTAATTCACCCATACCTATTTAGGAGCCGTCTCGACGACCTTGGGATATAGCCATACGGACCAAGTCATAACGCAATTATTGAAACAAGAAGTAGAAACGCGCAAGACTTTCCAAACAACGGCGAATCTAGCGAAACGGACCACCTATAGTATTGGGGTTTCACTGCCATTACCCATCAACAAATGGTGGACGAGTAATTCTGACATATTCTTCAATCGTGCGGAATTGAAAGGAACGATTTCCGAATCAGCCATAGCACCATCTAGAAATATGTTCTATATTTCATCCAACCACACCATTACCTTACCCAAGGACATCAAAATCGAATTCGGTGGAAATTATTTCACGGGGGGCTTAGAAGGTGCATTTATTTTTGGCGCTGGGGGGTCACTGAATGTGGGTATTCAGAAAACCGTGATGAATAAACGTGCAACCATTCGTCTGAATGCCCAAGATATTTTGTATACCTCGAACCCGCAAGTAACCATAAAATATGCCGACTTGGACGTTTTGGTCAAGCCACAAAATGATACACGCGTGGTTCGTTTGAACTTTACCTACCGATTTGGTAATGCATCCATCAAAGGTGCACGCCAGCGATCAACCGGTTTGGATGCCGAAAAAGGACGCGTGAAAGGAGCCAACTAATCGTCTTCGCCGGCCTCGTCTTCATTGACGGCTTTCCGATTTTTCAAACCCGAATTTTTCTTGGGAGCTATTTTAAAAGCAATACCCAAATAGAAAATTCGGGTTTCTTTTTTCTTCAATAAGTCGTTGACATAACCAAAAGGACGCGAGTCATAAAAGGTTTGTTGGGTATCAAAGATGTCGTTCACCCGCGCATTCAACACCCACGTTTTCCATTCCTTTTTGACTCCAAAATCCACCGTGTAAAATCCCTGGATAATACCGAGGGGATGTATTTGGGCTGATTGATATATCCCACTCAATTGGATGGATGTTGATTTCGACAGGTTCCAAATTTGACTCAAACGGGCATTCCAGCTCCAACGATTTAAATTCAAATTCATTTCAGCTACCTCTCCCTGCAGGTCGGTTTGGTAAATCGAGCTCGTCAGATTTACTTTCCAATTTCGCGCCAGGCTGAACGAACTAATGTTTTCAAATCCCAAAGTATTCGAATGCGAGATATTTTCAAAGCGCGTTAAAGTGGTATCTCCTTCGAGAAAAGTTCTTACCCGACCGACGAGTTGATTGACACGTCGGAAAAAAATTTGATTCGTCGTATGAAAAGTCCCTTGATCAAAAGAATGTTCGATTTCAGCCAAGTAGGTTCTTTCCGGCTGCAGTAAGGTATTTCCCGATTGCAAATTCAATGGATCTGCGAAGGAAATAAAGGGATTCAGGGCCTTGAAAGATGGGCGGTTGACGCGTGAATTCAGTCGTAAACCAATCTGCTGGTTTTTGCTAACTTTCTTTTCCGCCGAAAAGGATGGAAATAATTGCACATAATTCAAATTTGCTTGGGTAGCTTCTAAGCGCAAGCCACCTTGCAAATCCCAGGAATCATTCACCCAGCGGCTCGATGCATAGATGGCCTGAATGCGTTCCAAATAGGTGAATTGATTGCTTCTCCTTCGGTCCAATTCCCAGATTCCCCGGAACCGTTCGTAGCGAAAATCCGTATCAAAAAGTCGTTCGGTCACTTTAAATCCATATTCCAATCGGAGTTTTTTCGAATACTGCGTCTCCCAATCCCCTTGTAAAAGCAAGGTATAATTGGAACTAATCGCAGAAGATTGCTCGATACGGTTCGCTATATTCGAATTGGGGATATCAAAGCCCTCAAAATAATAACGCTGAAGAAAATCATTTTGGTCGGAGCCCTGATTGCGAATCCAAAGGAAATCCAGGTTCACCGAGGTTCTTTGTTTTCCAACAGTACGGAGGGATACTAACACATCCATCCCGCGGTCTTCTCCACGTTTATCGGCATCGCGAATGTAATAGCGATCGGGGGCACGGACAAATTGGGAACGATTCAAGCGCTTTTCATCGTTGTGATCTGATGCCAAACGACCAATCCATTGGGCCCCTAAACTCCAGCGCGAATTTAGGCTGTATTTCATTCGACCTTGAATGGCATGGTTATAATCTCGATTGACTTCGAAGGTCTCCTGGTCGATTTGCGAGAAACCAAAAGGACTGGGATTCTCCCGATACAGCGATTGGTAATTATCCCGAATGGACTGTTTGAAGTTATAATCGAAGAAATAATTCAGTTTTTTGATGCCGTTTCCGTAACGCGTGGAAAGGGCGATTTGGTCATGGGTTCCCCATTGGAGATTGGTCTGAATTTGTCGGTTAGCCCCACCCTTCCGCAATACAATATTGAGTATCCCCGTACTTCCTTCTGCGGAATATTTCGCACCCGGAACGGAGATAATTTCAATCGATTCGATGCGATCAGCCGGAAAAAGGGCTAAGGCATTCGCGCGCGAGGAAGACAAAATCCCGGACGGTTTCCCATCGAAATAGATAGTCAAACTTTGGCTACCCCGGTATTGAATGCTTCCATCCCCCGCCACGTAGATGGATGGAATATTCGCCAATACATCGAGCAGGTTACCGCCCAAATTTGTGAGATTGGCACTCGGATAAAAGACTTGTTTGCCGAATTCGGGCCGGGAGGCTCTTACTTCGACGTTGGTAAGCGTGTCAACTTGTGCGAAGCTGCTGAAAGAAAAAAGGAATATAACAAGAAACCTAAGCTTCCGCATCCTGGGAATAGGTTTCGTTATCCTTGGAATAATAGTAGGCTTTGAGCTGAGCGACCCCGCGTTGATAATCTACTTTGACTACCTGTACCCGATGAATCGGTTGGCCTGTTTTTTCGACCAAATCTTGTATTAATTGAGCTTTTTGATCTGGTTTAATTAAAGCTAAATTTTCATAAGTTAGAACTTGGAAATTCTCATGGGTCAGGGTGAGGAAGCGTCCCAACAAAAAAGTAACACCGACAAGTAGACTGTTTGCCACAATCAACATGGGGTAGTTTTCCAAAGACGAAATCGAATTGATGATACCGAGGGTAACCACCAGGAAAAAATAACCCATTTCGCCGATAGGAACCGTCACTGTACGATAGCGAAACATGGAAAAAAGCGCAAATAGCCCGAATGCAAATCCGAATTTTAGATCGGCTTCGGCTAATAAATAGCAAAGAACAAAAAGTATCGAATTAAATAGAAAGAAGGTGAATACGAAGTCCTTATTCTTGTATTGCGGATAATAAATGAATCGAATCACGATAAACGTGAAGAACAAATTGATTAAAAACCGCAGGGCAAAAAGCTCAATCATGGTAAATAAATTTTTCAAATGTACACAATTTATTAAGCGCATTCCGTTTAAATGGCAGAAGATATTTTGTCGGCGAATAGACCGAATTGGCAGTCGGCCTAAGCACACAGGTCATTACTGACGATAATCATAATCAAGGAACTCCTAACTTCATAGAAATTATCTTAAATTGCTTTGACAAAATCCATCGCTATGCAATCAAAAATCGATCGACATGAATTCTTGAGATCCCTAGGTTTTAAGGGAGCTTCTTTATTAGCCGTTTATTGTGGGGCAATGACGCTCAGTTCTTGTGAAAACGAAGCGGTCACACCAGCTTCGTCCGTAGATTTTACTTTGGATTTAACCAATCCCTCTTATTCTGCGCTAAATACGGTGGGGAAATATGTGATTTATAAACAAGTGGTCGTTGCGCGTGTTTCGGCGAATGGTTTTGCCGCCGTTACCCAAATTTGTACCCATGAGGGACAGGCACAGGTGATTTACAATGGAAGTAAATTTATCTGCACGGTGCATGGAGCTACATTTAGTATCAATGGGGCAGCGGAATCCGTTGCTAGCAGAGCGTTAAAAACCTACCAAACAACCCTGACGGGAACAAGCCTTCGTGTGTATGCCTAAACTTTTCATGACCGGAATGTGTCTGCTTTTCACATTTTCGCTTTTGGCGCAAGATGACTTGATGGCCATGCTCGAGAAAGAGGATGCCAAGCAAACGACCTATACCCTAGCCACGTTCAAAGCATCGCGCTTGATTAATGGACAAAGTGTCGAAACCATCGCTAAAAAACACTTGAATTTCTGGATTTCCCATCGCTTTGGGGCGATTAATTCGGGGTTCATTGACAATTTCTTCGGATTGGATGAGGCCCGAATTCGTTTGGGTTTGGAATATGCCCTGACCGATCGTTTGTTGGTCGGCGCCGGTCGATCTACCATTGAAAAAACTTACGACACCTACGCGAAATACAAGGTCATACGTCAATCGAATCACATGCCAGTGACGGTGACAGCGTATGGTAGCATTGCGAGCAATACGATGAAGACAGGCTACACGATGGAATCCGGGACCGTGATGCGATTTTACAACAATTTACAACGTCAAACATACATGGGTCAGGTATTGATTGCACGCAAATTTACGGATAAGCTGTCCTTGCAATTGATGCCAACGGTCTTCCACAACAATTTGGCGGAAAATATCTACATGGAGAACACCCAAGCTTCGATGGGAATGGGTGGGCGCATGAAGGTCAATAATCGTTTGAGTATTTCAGCGGAGTATTACTACAATTTGGTCGACAAAAAGGGCTATGAATTGGCTTCCGGCGAAAGATACCCTTATCACAATTCTTTGGCGATTGGTTTTGATATCGAAACAGGCGGACACGTATTTCAATTACACGTAACGAATTCCCGCGGGATGATCGAAAAACATTTTATTGGACAAACCCTTGGCACTTGGCAAAATGGGGATCTTTTTTACGGCTTCAATATCGCCCGAACCTTCAGTTTAGAACCTAAAATTAAAAAATAATGAGACGCCTATTCGTAATCCTCCTGATGTGTATGGCTGGAACAGCCCAAGCACAACTGTTTGCTACCCAAAATGGGGAAATCTCGTTCTTTTCGAAGACGCCGATGGAGGACATTGATGCGGTGAATAAGCAAGTGGGAAGCATTATCAATGCGGCCAATAATGAGGTAGCGGTACAGATGCGCGTCACTAATTTTATTTTTCCCAATAAGTTGATGCAAGAGCATTTCAATGAAAACTACCTAGAGACGGATAAATTCCCAGCGGCAACATTTAAAGGAAAAATCAAGGAGTCCGTTGATTTGAAGGTACCCGGAACATATACTGTTACCGCCGCTGGACAAGCAACAATTCATGGGGTGACGCGACCTGTGGAATTGCGTGGCACAATCGTTTCGACAGGAAAAAGTTTATCCTTGCAATGCCAGTTTGATATTCGATTGGATGAGTACAATATTAAAATCCCCAAAATCGTTTTTGCCAAAATCGCTGAAATCATTAAGGTCAAAGGGAACATTCAATACAGCATTCGATAAACGCTAAACAACAAAATTTAGATTGGTTCTCTGTCCAATTTCTGACTTTTTAGCCGATTATTACTTCAATAAAGGTTAAGAACGGCGATGATAAATATTGTTATGCTATTTCATTTCGTCAGTCAATGATTAATGCTGCCGAGATCCCTAGACCCCGGCAGTGTTCATCCGTTTACACGTCAATGGAATCATATACGATGACCTTCTTCCACAAATGGGCGTTATTTTTGACAAAAGCTTGATGGATGGGATGATCTTGATAGACCTTTTGGCCTGCTTCATCATCAAAAAACATTAATTCGGAAACATCCCAGGAAGTATCTACTACCTCGCGTTTTTCCGTTGAAGCCAAGGTTCCAATATGAATCTGCTTGATGGTCGGGATGCCTTTTAAACTTTTTAATCCCTCAATCAATTGTTTTTTATCCGACTCGGAATTCGGGTTGTTCAACCAGAAAAATACGTGGTGCAACAAAGGTTTTTTGGCTGGGGCCTGACTGATGGCGGCACCCACCAAAGGGCTAGCTGCCAAAAAAGTTCTTCTTTTCATAAGTTCCATGTAAGTTTAGGATCCAATTTAACGAAAATAACGGGTATTGCCTGCCCGGCATATACCAAGTTGAAATTATTTGAATAGCTTTGAGTATGCAATTCAAAGAAGTAAAAGACTCAGAAACTACTTATACGGAATTGATGATTCCGTCTTATGCCAATTTTGGTGGCAAGGTCCACGGGGGAATTATTTTATCCTTGTTGGACAAAGTTGCCTACATCTGCGCCGCTAAACACAGCCATCAATATTGTGTCACGGTTTCCGTGGAGGGAGTCGAATTCAAAAGTCCGGTAGAGGTAGGGGATTTGGTGGAAATCAAGGCCTCGGTGAACTATGTTGGACGCACCACGATGATCATTGGCATGCGGGTGGAGTCCTTTAATCCGCGGGATGGGATTGTCCGACATACCAATTCCTGCTATTTTACCATGGCTGCCAAAGATGAACATGGAAATTTAACGGAAGTCCCGGGCCTAAAATTGTGTAATGAAACACAAGTGAGGCGATTTTATGAAGGAAAATGCCTTCGAAAACTTTCTCAAGAGAAGCGTGAAATTTTAAAATCAAATTTGGGATTAGCCGAAATGCGTGTGGAATGTGCGGCGGAACGTTGCTCCATCGAAATCTAATTTCAGTATAAAATTTCTCGCATTGCCTTTAACAGATATAAACCTATCAAATACGATGAATCAAGTACATGAATCCTCCCGCAGAACCTTTCTGAAAAATGCGGCCCTATTAAGTTCAGCGGCGGTATTTCCGTCATTCATCTCGAAAAATTCGGGAGACAAAGTCAATTTGGCTTGCATTGGAATTGGAAATCAAGGGGGCTTGGATGTCATGTCCTTGTACAATACAGGTTTATGTAACATTGTCGCGCTTTGCGATGTGGACATGGGAGCGCCACAGACCTTAAAGGTCTTAGAGAAATTCCCGGATGTGCCACGTTTTCAAGATTTCCGTCAGCTGTTCGACAAGATGGGAAATCAGTTTGAGGCGGTATCCATTGGAGTACCGGATCACTCCCACTTCCCAATTACCATGATGGCGCTAGCCATGGGTAAACATGTTTTTGTAGAAAAGCCGATGGCGCGTACCTTTCATGAGGTAGAACTCATGATGGCTGCCGCACGCAAACATCCGAATTTGGTAACGCAAATGGGTAATCAAGGTCACTCGGAGGCCAACTATTTCCAATTTAAAGCTTGGAAAGAAGCAGGCATCATCAAGGATGTGACGTCGATGACCGCACACATGAACTCGCCACGCCGTTGGCACAATTGGGATCCCAAGATAAAAAGCTTCCCGCCTGCCGAAGCCATTCCAAGCACCTTGGATTGGGATATTTGGCAAGGAGTGGTTCAACCCCATGAATACCAAAAAGACTTCGTAAATGGACAATGGCGCTGCTGGTTCGATTACGGATTAGGGGCTTTGGGCGACTGGGGTGCACACATCATGGATACGGCACATGAGTTTTTGGACTTAGGCTTGCCAACAGAAATAAACATGTTGCGCGCGGATGGTCACAATGACTTCTTCTACCCAATGTCTTCGACGATCCAATTTAAATTCCCTGCGCGTCAATCGATGCCGGCGATGGACATCACTTGGTATGATGGCGTCAATAACATTCCACCCGTCCCATCGAATTACGGCACGACGGAATTAGACCCCAATATTCCCCCTGCGAGCAATGGTAAAATCCAACCTGCCAAATTAAATCCAGGAAAGATCATTTACAGCAAAGATTTGACATTCAAAGGAGGATCGCACGGTTCGACCTTATCCATACTCGGCGATGCGGCCAAGGATTTGAAACTACCCGAGGTAATGAAAAGTCCATCCAATCACTATGCCAACTTCCTAAAGGCCTGCATGGGACAGGAGAAGACGCGTTCGCCATTTGCGATTGCAGGACCCTTGAGTCAGATATTCTCTTTGGGTGTTTTGGCTCAGAAACTAAATACCAAGTTGCTGTTTGATCGCAAGACGAAGTTGATCACCAACAATAAACTAGCCAATCAATTACTGGTGGGACCTGCACCAAGAAAAGGATGGGAACAATACTATAAAATCTAATTTTTCCGGTAGATATCAGGATAGATTTTTAATTGGCCACTTTCGTCAAAATCCACTTGACTGTACCAGATAAGCACGGGGGTATCCCGTCGGATGCTGTGGTAACTCGGTGGCATGTCCGAATAAGCGGCTTGGTTGTTTAACGTATCAACAGCCATTGAATTCGGCTTAAGTAACCAAGAGCCTAATGGGAGCGGTTTCTCCAATCGGATGCAGCTATGGCTGTAAAATCGTTTTTCTTTCGCAAATAATTTCTTTTCTGAGGTATCATGGAGATACATCTTAAAGGGATTATCAAATTGAATTTTCAGGATGCCCAACGTATTCCATTTACCACTGCGCTGCCGCATCGAATAAGGAAAATAATTGGCATTTAAGCGCCCCCAAGGCACGGATTCCGGTGATACTTTTTGATTGTTTCGATCAAAAATTTCCAAGTGACTCGCGTAAAAATAACGGATATTTTTTCGGATTTCGGGGACCAATTCCTCAATGCAAATGGATCGAGGCACGCTCCAATAAGGTGTCACAATAATATTCTTCAGTTTGCTGCTAAGTGTCTTGCTCGGTGTGCTCGGTTTGCCCAGTACAACACGCATTTTAAGTACCTGCCGATTCGCTTCAAATGCCTTCAATTGGGCAGAAGGAATATTGATGACTACCAGAGAACGATTCATCCTCACTGCCGCTAACCAACGAAATTCATTCGCGGCTTTCATGAGTAGGCTCCGATCCGAGGAGGTCAGTTGGGTCGAATCCCGCAACACTTGTAGAATCGCCACTACCTCAGGGCTTTCGTTAATTAGACGATAAGCTAATTGTTTAATTTTTGGAGAATTCCACAGTTGGCCATAGCGAATTCGATAAGCCTCTTTCGGTAATTTGAAATCATAGCCTTGAAAACGCAGTTTGGGTTGTACACCGAAACGGAGGTCCATCATAAATCGCTGTACTGCATTTCTAGCGGCTAGGGTATCGTTGGGCGCGTATAGGTAATCGCTCCGTTGGAGACCCAAGGATTCCGCATGTTGCATGAGCGAATCCAAGGGGCTTTGCGCCTGAATAGGGAAGGATAGTAGAAATAAAAGGATGATCGAATATTTCAAAATGCTATAATCTTTGGTAAACAGAGTTTGTTAACCAAAGTTAGCAGAAATCACGTGGAAATAGGATACCGTTCGATAGATACGCACGTCAACCTGCCTTATAGCTTATCAGAAGATAGATTTACTTTTTTATTTTTATCCTTATCGCGCGTGACGGACAAAATAAAGCCGATACTAATCAACGTAAAGATTAATGACGTACCTCCTGCTGAGACCAAAGGAATGGGCTGACCCGTCACAGGAATCGCTCCGATGGCAACGAACATATTCAAAAAGGCTTGACTAACAATCGAGAAAGTTAATCCTGCCGACATTAATCCACCTAGGGGTTTGGCGCTGTAACTGATGGCGAGCGCTCCCCGCCAAAAAAGCCAAAGAAACATACCGGGCAGTAAAATACCTGCAATGATTCCCCATTCTTCAATAATTATTGCATAAACGAAATCCGATTCTGCTTGGGAAAGATGAAAGCGAAATTGACTATTGCCGGGTCCCTTGGGCTGCAAGCCCCCAGTCGCAATCGCAAACAAACTTTGTTTCAACTGGAAATTTGAGCCTTGATCGGCATTCTTAATTTCTTCTTTTGTCTGATTGCCCATCATCCGATCCCAGTATACTTCCAACCGATGAATAATGGTTTCAGCGCGTTGCCCTACTTTTTTGTAAATTAAACCAGTCGCCAGAACCGCAAAAATACCAAAGATTAGCGCAATTTTCTTGTAGGGTACCCGACCAAAAATCATCAGTACAATCGATGTACAAAAGACAATCACACTCGTGGAAAAGTTTGAAAGGAAGATCAAAAAACAGGTCCCGCCTATTTTTAAGCAAATCGCGATAATCACAGTGGGATTGTACGCATTCGGATCTGCTTGCCGCGCCGCAAACATCTTGGATAAAGAAATGGTCAAACACAATTTGGCCATATCAGAAGGCATAAAACTCAAAGGACCTACTTGCAGCCACCGACTCGCTCCTCCTGCCTTTTGGCCAAATAGATAAGCCAAACCAATCAAAATCCAAGAACCATACAGAAATAGGTCCATGCGCTTCGTCGATTTCAGGTAATCCATTTGGGAAATTCGTCCCATGCACCAAAATCCTACCAACAATATAACCAAGGATTTAATCAAGGGTGCCAAAGGGGATAATGGGCCATCCATCGTCAAACGCCCCTTCGCAGAGAACTGAAAGATCACCCCCATAACACTGAGGAAAAAAACAATTAACAAAATGTGAATGTCACCCTTAAAGTGCTTCTTGATGCGTTCCGCAATTGGGTTCATGGATAAGTAATTTTTAAAGATTGCAAATCTGCAATTTCTTCTCGCCTTTTACGCATTTTCAGAAAATTATTATGACAATTTTTAGCGAAACATTTGACTAAAATCATTACAAATAATTGATAATCAATACTTTATACTTTCTTGTCAATGACAAAATGAAATATTAATGATCAAACGTTCGGCAATACAAGAATCCTAAATTGCAGCGTGGCCATGGAACTCAAATTCATCCATTTCGTAATCCGCAAAAGTACCTTGGAGAAGAAATACCTAGGTGGGGTAGCCCAGTCAAAAGCAGACCTTTCGAACAGGTCATTACGCAAGAATGAACAGCTCATTCGCTTTGGGTGCATGAACAGGAACAACATGGAATTTTTTACCGATGTCGTCATCAAGAACGGGTTGGAGTACCAAGATTAGAAAACAACAGATTTTGGGGTCATCCCTGCCCTCGATAGCGCTCTTTGGCAAGTTGATAGGTTGGCATTTGAAAAATCGAATTGTTTCACGGTTTTATAATTACGTCAATTTCCCTACCTTGTACTCGTCTAATTCATTGTTTTGGAAATTCTTGCACCTGTCTTTGGGATTTTTACGTCCTTTATTTTACTCTACTACCTCAGTTCGCTGAACCGATCCAATGTATTTTTAGCACTCTTTTTCCTTTGTTGCAATTTGGTCGTGATGGTCTATTTTGGCCTACATTATAGCAAAATGGAATTCTGGGAAGGTATTTGTTTTGTGCATTTTTTGCCGCTTTCCTTTTTACTCGGACCCACCCTATTTTACTACATTAAAAACACGGTTTCCGAGCGAAAAGAATTTCAAACCTTGGATTACCTGCATCTGCTCCCTGCGATTTTCGTTGCCATAGCCACGCTACCTTTTACCACCTTGCCCTTGGAAACAAAAACGAAAATGGCGCACGAAATCGTCAATTTTACAGAAGATTACAACCTTCCTTTTAACTGGGTAAGCTTCGAACAATTGCTCTACGGACGATCCGTTCATGTCATTTTCTATGCCCTTTTATCCATGGTATACTTTTTTAGAAACAAGAAATCCTTGTTGGCGAAATATGGCATCATCCCGACCAACCACCCCATCATCCAGCGTTGGTTTTTCACTTTGGTTATCCTACAAATAATCATTGCGGGCACCAGTTTGGGGCACATGATTACCTTGTATTTTGAACCCTTCGACATCCTGGGCTTTTCATCCATTGAGCTTTTTAGTGAGGAACATTTCTTCCGGATATGCGGCGGAGGATTCTTCATTCAGAACTTTTTTCTCTTTTTGTTTCCCAACATTCTCTATGGAAATATTTCCTACTCGCTCGATTTTGACACAAACTCCACCTTTCAAAAGTTAAAATCCAGCATTGCGAAACCCATCAAAGTCCATGAAACGGATGGTGATTTTGCGAAGCAATTAGCCCATTACCTCCATGATCATCCATACATTAAAAAGGATTTCACGCTATCGCAAATGTCCTTTGATCTGAAGATTCCTGAACGAACGCTGTCGGCCTATTTCAACCTAGACCTCAACAAAACCTTTGGGGAATGGAAAAATGACCAACGCATTCAGTATGTGGTGAAGCTAATTGATGCGGGTCACGCAGAACGCTATACGATTGAAGCTTTGTCAACAAGTGCGGGGTTCTTATCGCGTTCGAAGTTTATAGATGCATTTAAGGTGCGAATGGGTCAGACGCCATCGGCCTACATCAAAAGCAAAAAAGCCTGACGCAAATTGCGCCAAGCTTTCCGAACTACCTACTTCATCTTAAAATCAAGGAACTTTCAATCCAGCCGTTCCAACATAGTTTAGCGATTCAGGTAAACTTACCACTCAATCATCAAAGCTAGCCATTCCACGCCCGTCAGCGCTATGCCGAGCCTAGCATCTGTTCCTTTAATGTAAAAAGGGGACAAAGTGTCTTTTGATTTTAGTCCAAACACCAAGCAAACTACCTTTCTTGCCGCATTAAAATTCTTAATCAAAAAACACATGAAAAAAATCATTCTATTGGGCGCATTCGCCGCCTCAGCATTCATGGTTAATGCGCAAAAAGCCGGGAAAATTTTTGTTGGCGCCAGTGAAGGAAAACCATTCCAATTCGGGTCTGAGAAGAGTACAAACATTGTACTGGATGCCGTTAAAGCTTACAATTCAAATGTCAAAGAGGAATACTCAAAGTTCTGGTCGGCCGAAATGATTGAAAAGTACAAGGCTCAGTCCCAAGACCCCAATAAGGAATATAAATCTGTAGCCAATAAGCCGATGGCTATCTTGCCTTTAAAAGCGGAAGGCCAAGCCAATGAAGTTGTATTAATGCAGTCAACCGAAGAGCGCATTTACAAAAACGGCTCAAAGCAAAATCTCAATCTGTTCGAGTTATTCCAAGTAGACAAGACTGGTAAAATCGCAGGATTCACCCAATATTATTCCATCCCTGCCAATTCCGAATATGGTAAGACATTTGGCGGTAAGCTGATTTCTTACAAGGAAGGATCGGCCATTCATGGGAAGTCCGTTCAATTCTCTAACCGTGGGGAGGTGGAAGCGATCGAAAACTTTGCCAAAGCGTACAACTCCATGGATGTCAAAGGTGTTCAAGCCATCATGGCGGACACGATTAAGATGGAAGCATACGATGGCTCATTCATTAATTTCACCAAAGAAATGGTTCCGGCCATGTTTACGGAATACAAATCCTTGGAATGGAAGCCTGGATTAATTCTTCCATTTAAGGTAATGGATACAGATCCAGCATCAGGCATCATCGTTTTCTCCAGCGAGAAACGAGTGATGAAAGATGGAAGCGTGTGGGACAAAAATCTAGTGGAACTTTTCGGTTTCAACTTGAACGGAAAAATCGATTCGGTAAAACAATTCACCCGAGAGAAAACGAAAAAATAATTTGCATTTACCTTTGGCAAGCGAATTTCACTTGCCAAAGGTAAATCAATCTGACAGCTATCGCTTACCCGTGTAGATATCAATGATTTGAGACCTAGGGGTGCTTCCGTTTCCGTAATACAAAAACTTAACTCGCTTCGCTTTAGCATCAAAGCTAAGCGGCAATAAATGCTCTCCCAAGGAATTATTAAGCTCCCAATTTGGATTTTCAAAGGTGTTATTGCCTTTATTTATCCAAATTCGTTGATTAAAGCTCTCCCCCAAATTCGTGGTAAACAAGACATCATCCAAGCCGTCAAAATTCAAATCGGCAATAAGGAAATCACGCATACCACTGAAACTAAATGTCGATTGCAGGGACGAAATATCCTCCACTTTGGTCATGTCCGTTTCGCTACTTCGAAATACTTTTTGCTGTCCGATGCCCGCCTCCACAAAATAAAATATATTCTTCTTATTGGGCGATTTGGGATTCTTCATCTCAAACAATTTATAACAACCATACTTTGCACCAAAAGGCAATAAAGACGATATTTTGGTACTCGCATACCCATTCTGGGTTAAATTAATTTTTAACACGTGGGCTGTCGGGGTATTGTATGGATCAATGTATGGGGCAGAAATGATGTCCATTTGGCCATCGCTATCAATATCATCCACAAGGACAGAGCCTGTTGAATTAACTGGATTAATTATTCGATCTTTCTTTAGGCCCTTATCGTTCCTAAAATAAATCATTTCATCATTATTGAATACCTGGAGCAATAAATCATTATCCCCATCGCCATCGAGATCGCCTATATCTGCATTGTGGTGAAAACGCTTGACATCCGTCAGTTCAGGAACATTGGCATAAGTAAAATTCCCGTCTGAACTCCCTAAAAATAGGTGATTTTTATACCCACGAAATTGCCCATTAATTTTTTCAGACTCCGTCTCTTTCCCATGATCAACCTCAAAAAGATCCTTGATCCCATCTCCATTTAAATCCTCATAAAAGAATGGCGATTTAGGAAAGCCAACGTTGTAATAACCCCCTAAAAAAGTACTCGTGTTTTCCGATAATTGGCCTGATAAGCTATCGATTTCAAACGAACGAAATGAATCATACGTCGTGCCAAAAAGTTCCGCATATCCCGATATCAAGTAATACTTGCCTTTGACCTTGATAATTTTAATTGACTCCGGATGTACATTTTGATTCGCCAAAGGCTTGCTCATTTTCGCTGATTGAATGCCCGAATATTTGGTTGAAAAATCGGGACCTCTGACCTGAAAAATGGCTTGAAGTGATATTGCCTTGTTGACAATCGTGGTAATAACAGAATCCTTGCTCACAATATCCCCTTTCCATTCACTAAACTTCGAACCCGATGCGGCAAGAGCTGTTAATCTGACGGTAGTACCGGAGGGATATTGAGCCTGCGGAGCCACCGCAATCACTTCCTCTTTGACTGTTCCGCTTCCCTCAATCGTTAAATTAAGCGGGTACTGACGACGCTCAAAAACTCCCGTTACTTGCTTGTCGGCATCCATCACCAGCGACGCTGGATTGGCATTCCCCTGCAAGGCGCCCTTCCATTCCTTGAACAAATACTCCGAAGCAGGCTTAGCGACTAATTGAACAGATTCCCCTTTCATGTAGGACCCCAAATTGGGACTAATTGTTCCGCCGACAGCCGGCATGGCATCAACAGATAATTTGTAGGTGGGAATAGCATCTTCTTTGGAACAAGAATAAAGCAGGATGCTACCTAAGAGAGTCAACCTTAACGATTTTATGAACATATTTTTAGAAAGTTATTTATCAAAGCTAGGATTGTTATCGAGCGAATTCTAAGCATTATCCGTGATTACAGTGAATCACAGATAAAGTCATCAAATGAACTTTTGACAAATCGCACGCGCTTCCGGGCTTAGCGAATATTGACTTTGCCTTTTATCGACTAAGGAAGGATTTCGAATAATGATATTCCCACTACGATATTTCATGTGGAATTTCTGATTCATGTTGGCAATGACCTGTACGCGCAACTTTCGCTGGTTGTCCAAACTCTTCGTCGAGAGACCCAATACCTCATTCACTTCAATGGAGGATAAACCCTCACTCGATTGCATCAAAGCACGCAATAGCTTCCATTCGTAATCGTCTAATTCCATGTCGGACGTAATCTTTTTACGTCGGGAGGAATAAAACAAAAATGCAATCCAAGCCAGTGCTAGACAGGCAAGCCCCATGTACAATACGTAATTAGGCCTGGAATAAAACTGTCCGATGGGCTTAGCCATCTTGACCATTTCCCCGATATCATATACGGTCCGCTTGCCGCCCTCATCATCCCAAAAGCCAACGAGTTGATTATTCCCCACATACATCAAAGGAGCCACCTGAAAACTAGTCTCCGCGCTTCTCAACTCATAAACTTGATTTTCCATGGGATCAATGAGGTAGACCACCGGATTGGAAAATTGAACAAAATAACGACCAGTCCAAAAAATTTCTTGATTCTTAGCATGCAATAAATCAGCGGATATATCCCCTAAATAACTCCAAACATGCTTTTCAAAATCAAACGCATAAAATCCTGCATCCCGCTTGCCAAGCTCTTCATTCAGAAACTGATGATACTCGGAACCTCCCGCATAAAACTGATCTTTTTCTGAGGCATAGCCCTGAAAACCATTAAAAATCGCTTGAGGACCTAAATTATTGGTTTTGATATTCTCCCACTCCTTCTTAGACTCACTGAAATACGTCAATGTCTTGCTAAAATTCCAAAATCCGCTCCCCCCAAAACTGTAGATTTGATTTTTGCGACGGAAGACCGCCGCACCAAAATTATATCCCGCGTAAAAAGTTTGATCCACACGAGTCAAGGTATTTTTGACCTCATCTAATTCATATACCTGCCCCGTTCCCGACAATGTCAATCGAGTTCGCCCCGCCCCCAACGAAAAACTATGCGGTGCGATACGCGGCGGCAAGCGATGTAAAATACTGGAGTCAAGTTCTAACCTAGCATGAAAGATCCAAGTCCCCGGCGATTTCTCCCACTCCAAGGATTTCGTTTGTAAATCAATCCGCTTACGCAACTTCAACTCAGTATCGTACCAAGTAAAAACTTGCGGCATGGCTGATGCGTTATAACAAACAAAACACACCAAAAAAACCAATACAATACCTATTCGAATTCGGAAAACCATCCGCAAATTAAGTTGATTTACAAACCTAAGCAGACCGACTAGATTAATCACAGAAATTTATGTGAATTCTTTTCTCACATAAATTTCTGTATCCTAAAAGAGGCGAAAAATTAAGGGGCAGGAACAACCCGACTTTGGTGGATAAAGCCGATAGTCCCATCCGCCAATTTGACCTTGGAATAATCTTTTTCCTTGCCAATTACCTCAAACTTTTCGCCTTGCATGACTTTCTTAATAATGGCTCCACCAGGACTTTGGCGCAAATTGGAATAACCATCCGGATCATTAATCTCAAATAAATTCGATTGACTCACCGCAGAATCCACAGGACTCTCCGTAGGTTCCTCTACCGCTGCTTCTTTGGGAGCTACAGGTTGTTTTAACTTTCCAAACAAACGTTCATCCTCCTTCCTTGCCTCCTCAATCTCAGCCTCCCGACCGCCTAGATATTTGTAATGAATGTTATTGTAGAGTGTCTGAATTGAACTAACAAGACTGATTTTCCCTCCCCCATCTTCCGTGATTTTAGCACCATCTTTTTTTCTAATGTAAAAACCATAATTACAAATTTCATACGCAACCTGCGTCGTTAAATTCACGTTTAACTTATCTGATTCAATGTCCAAATCAAGGTCATCAATCACTTTCTCATTACAAGCATCGACTCCGGCTTCATCAAATTCAGCAGTGGAACCACCTTGACCGCGCATGACTGTCCAAGCAATCGCGTCTTTTGTAATCTCCTCACATTCACAATACGTATAACTTGGATTTAACCAGGACCCTAATCCGATTAAAATCAATCCTCCCACCATCAAGAAAGCACTGTAAATTCCCAACAAGCGCTTGGAGTAGTCCACATACTTGCGCTCAAATAAGTCAAACAACTGGCCTGTTTTCCCTTTGTTGATCAAGGTGTAAATCAAATAAGCAATACCAGCCAGTACGAAAACATAACCTATAACTTCCCCCAAATACTTGAGAAATAAATAAATGACTGTAAAGGCAATGGCTATTGCGATGAGTTCGCCCGTTGGGTTCTTCTTGTTTTGCTGTGACATCGTTTTAAATAAGTTTAGATTCACCCTGAAATTGTGGGGTAAATGGTTAACAGAATATGTCCCTAAGATTGAAACAAATTTCTCAATCCCCTTGCTAGAATTATGTGATTTATGTGATTCGATAAATTTAGCCTTGGCAATCCTGCTCGACAAACGAAGCTTCCTGAAACACTATTGCGGGTTCAGGAAAAAAATCCTACCTTGACCCCTAAGCTAAACCCATCATCGTATGAAAGCATGGATATCCTTCATTTTCTTGGCGATTACCTCTTTGGCAAGGGCCCAAGATTTTACTCCCGTGCGCCCGGATAGGAAACAAAATCAAGTCGTTGAAGAAAATATTCATTTCGAAAATTCCAAAATCGAACCAGCTATAAACCCGGAAATCAATTCCACAATTACGACCAAAACGCAAATTGATTCGGATTCTACTTTACATCGCCTCGAAGTGAAGCGATTCGAGAATCCGCACCCGACCCGGTATTTCTTTGGTCCTTCCGCCATCCCCATCAAAAAAGGCGAAAAATATTACCAAAATGCGCTATTCCTGTTGAATTCATTTCAAATAGGAATCACCGATAATTTTTCCATTGGTGCCGGAACCATCATTCCCTTTGCTGTATTTATTACTCCCAAAATCGGATATCAAGTTTCAAAAAACCTACATCTTGGAGGTGGATTCATTGTCGTTAATTCGCTCTTAAAAGATCCCAATTTCGGCATCGGAGCTGGTTATGGATCTGCCACCTTGGGTTCCAAAGAGCATAATTTGACGCTTAATGTGGGCCTTGGAGCCTACAAAGATTTAAGCGATATGAAATGGAAAACGGCCGATAAACCCATGGTTACCCTCTCGGGAATGACACGCATTTCCGATCATTTAATGTTAATGTCGGAAAACTGGTTTGTCTCCGCAAACACGGTCAATTACGATGATAATGGAAACCGAATCGTCAAAACAAAAACCCTCGGAATTTTATCTTTGGGTGTCCGATACCTCGGAAATCAATATGCTTTTGATGCAGGATTCATTTCCCCATCGGAAGGCGGATTATTCGCATTCCCTTATCTTTCCTACAATCGTAAATTCTAAATTCAATTTAAATCCGTGCAAAAAAGTCCCATTCTCGTTCTATTGATTCTCCTGACCTTCTTCGTCATCTCGTTTATCTCGAACATCATGGGGCCGATTATCCCCGACTTGATTCAGAGCTTCGAATTGAATCTTACCTTGGTTTCCCTATTGCCCTTTTCCTTTTTCATCGCCTACGGCGTGACTTCCATCCCGGCCGGCATTTTGCTCGAAACCTACCGCGAAAAAAAGGTGATGTTGGTAGCCTTTGGCATGGCAACCATCGGGTCTCTATTGATGGTTTTATCGCCCAATTACCTAAGCGCCCTGCTGTCGCTTTTCCTCATTGGTAGCGGCATGGCCATGTTGCAGGTGGTCATCAATCCGCTCTTGAGAACCGCAGGGGGTGAGGAACAGTACGCAAGCTACTCCGTTATGGCCCAATTAATCTTCGGCTTCGCGTCTTTCTTAAGTCCGATGGTCTACCAAAACTTCATCGCAAATCCACGCATTCAAGCCCAAACTTTTCCCTGGCTATCACTCTACTACCTATTCATCGGAATCAGCCTGTTGATGATGCTGATCAGCTTCCTGATTAAATTCCCCAAAGTCGAGTTGGGCGAAGACGAGAAGGCTGGCGCCTGGGCGATTCACGTCCAACTCTTTCAA
>JACCDK010892612.1_pt1 | contig 20157 bp, 15 predicted proteins | sample 7445871 | NCBI WGS metagenome assembly JACCDK01 (sample SAMN15323436, study PRJNA562643) | freshwater metagenome | isolation source: river surface water | place: USA:Blue River Watershed | collected 2017-08-15
ATACCAAACGCAGTTCAATTAAGATTCAAAACTAATAATAAAGAAGAAGCTGAAATTCTTAGAGCAGTTTCAGGAAGTAATTATTGGAAAGTATCAATAGAAACAACAGGAAGTTCTTTATTTGGAAATGTAAATTTCGAGTTAGTAAATGATAAAGTTGATATTGATTATCCATTTTTAGATGTAACCTCATCTTATACGAGTAGTATGAGTATTGAGAATGTACCACTTTATGATAATGAATTTAAATTTTTAACTATTCAAAAATCTACCACGTGGAGTGATGGATTATTATATGATACATACACAATGCATTTGAAAGAAGCATTGGGAGATAGAATAAAATTAAGTAAAAGTTCATCTCTTATTTTACAAGTATCATCTTCCGCATCGTATGTTGATGGTAATACTTATTATTCTGGTTCAGCATGGGATTACGATGGAATGTTGTATATCAATGGTTCTGGATCAATTGATGGATTGGAGGGGTCAATTGATGAATTTAGATTATGGAATACTGCTATTTCAGCATCAGTTATTACATCTCATACATTAAATCCTGATGTAATATTTGGTAATCATGTTTCATCATCTACCGAAGATCTTTTATTTAGATTAGATTTTGAATATCCTAAAAATCTTTACACAACATCATCTATTAAAAATGTTGCACCGATTACATCATCGTATTGGGGAGGTATAACTGCAAGTATATCATCTAATTATACTGCTTCAAATTCTTACCCATACCAATATGAAACTTATGAAAGATTTGTAACCGCTGAAGTTCCTCAAATAGGATTCGTAGGAAAAGATAAAGTTAGATTAGAAGATATTGAATTGAATGGTCAATTATCTTACAAAGCTAGAGCAACTAAGAAAGCATTTGATAGAGCACCAATTGATTCTAATAGATTAGGATTATTTTTCTCACCTGTTAAAGAATTGAATTTAGATATCCTTCGCTCTTTAGGTGCAATAAATATCGGAGATTATATTGGAGATTGGGATGATGAATATGGTAAAGATACTTATAGTGATTTAGTAGATTTGAGAAATTATTATTTCCAAAGAACAAATCTTAATTTTGATGAATATATTAAACTTATTAAATCAGTAGATAAGTCTTTATTTGATATGCTGGAGCAGGTTATTCCTGCGAGAGCAAATGTATCAAAGGGTATATTGATTGAACCATCTATATTAGATAGGAGTAAAATAAAAATCAATAGACCGATTGCTGAAAATATTTATCATTCAGCATCTTTTGATTTAACACAAAATCAAACTATAACATTAGATTTACCTTATTATACATCAAGTTTAGATGTTGAACTAAATAGACAATTTGAAGTAACCACTCCTTTTTATACTTCTTCGTATGATGTAGATAATTTAGTTTCATTAAATTCAGAATATTCTTCATTTGAAGCAACTCAACCCATTGTAACCGATGAATTGGTAAAAGGTGATATACTTGTTAATTCAGGTTCTACTATGGGGGGTATAGAGATTTCAATAAATGCTGGGTTAAGAAACCCAACTATTTTAGGAGAATATGATTTAGAGGAATCATATCAACAAGTAGGAAATGATGCAGATTCACCATTTAATTTAGGTTTCGGGTTATATGGAGAAAACGGAGCTTTAGATAGAACATATTTTAGAGAAGATGGTACATTGGTATTAACTCAGAGATATAATGCGTATATTATAACCGTAAAATATGCTAGATTAGTTCCTTATAGAGTACCTGCGAATGGATTATCATCTTCATTATTTAATACAACAAAATTAGGAGCAACTGATAAAATAGAATTGGAAACAAAATATCGTTTTGAGAAAAAACTTATTTTAATAAACCCTATCGAAAATAACATATTTAAAACTCCAACTCTACATTCATTTTATGTGAATGTTTTAGCAGGATTGGGTACGTTTCCTTTTGGAAAGGGTGTTATAACCGATATTAAGGTATTCGATGGATATACAACTGGACATTATAGAAACACAAAGGATACTGCCAGAGGATTAGAAAATAGTTTTTACTTAGGTTCTAAGCAAAGTTCAACTACTACTTTAGATGGAGCATCTGCGGTAGAAGTATTCGTAACTAATCCAAATAGATTGAAAGTTGCTGATTCCGGTAGAGGTAGTGGTGAACCAATTTTGGAAGTTGATTAAAAAAAAGTGATAAAACTAAAAGGTTATATATTTATTATTAAAAAAGACCAAAACATTTAAAAATGGCTTACTTAGATAATTCAGAAATCATTGTAGATGCTATCCTTACTAAAAAAGGTAGAGAAAAGTTAGCAGCTGGACAATCTTTAAATATTACTCAATTCGCTTTGGGAGATGATGAGATTGATTACCAATTATATGATGCAGCACACCCAAAAGGTTCTGCATATTATGATGCGGCTATTAAAGCTATTCCTATTTTAGAAGCATCTCCAGATGAAACACAAGTTTTAAAATATAAACTTGTAACTCTTCCAAAAGGAACAACTAAAATACCTCAGGTATCAATCGGAACAACTGCAATAAGCACTAACCAAACAAGAGGTAAAGTTACTATTACACCTTCAACTTCTCCAGCAGGAAATGGAACTTCAGGATATACTGCTGTATTAGCAGATAAAACTGCGGGAACATTAGTTGGATTGGGTGTTGCGGCAGCCGGAACAATAGCAGTAAGCGACTCAATCGCAGCAACTGCAGATGTTAAGAGAGGAACTACATTTGAATTCATTCCTAATCCAGCATTAACTGCAACAATTGTAACAACTTTGACAGTTTATGGAAACGAAACCGGAGGTTCAGTTTCTATTCCTGTGACAGTAAACTATGTAGCATAAAAAAATTAATATAGAAAATGGCACAAATTACAGGAGCACAAGGAGCAGCATTAACACAACAATTATCCCAATATCTTATTGATAATGCGGGAGTTATTGATTCAACTGCTATTGCTAATATTATAAACTCAACATTACCTCCAAATGAAAGATTGGGTGTAGCAAATGGTGGTGTATTATCTCAAGGTATTTTTAAAAAATTTGGTGAATTTGATAAAATTTCAAATAAAATTGAAGTTGTAACTGAAGGATTATGGAGTAATGGAAGCGGAAGTTTACTTTCAACTATTGCTACCGGTTCTACTTCTACCGTTGCGGGACACAGTGGTTCTGATGCATCTAAGTACTATTTAAACGTTTATTTAGATGGAACAAACACTGGTTCATCAGCACCCGTTGAATTTGCAGTAGCATATGGACATAAATACGGAAGTGGTTCAGTACAATTAACAACTTCTGATTCGGCTTTATTACCAACAAAAGCAATTTATTCTCAATATAGAATTCTTTTAAATGATAATTTTGAAGGAGAAGCAGATGAATTCTTCACCGTATATTCATCATCAATTGAAGATGGATACTCTATTGATCACGCTTATGTTATCAATTTAGCAAGAGCTAGATATAGACAACAGGCAGATGCAGGTAATTTAACTCTTACATTGAGTGGTTCAAATGGGTCTTCATTCACTTTCATCGATGATAGTGGTAAGAAATTTTCCGATAAAGCGGGTAAAGCAGGAACTGTATTTAATATAGTATCTGGATCAACAAATGTAGGAACTGAGGCGGCAGCGACAATCAATACTTATACTGCATCAAACGCACAGGGATTTGGTAAATTCTATCCTAAATTAGGTATTATTTTATTAAACCCAACTGCAGTTGCATCGGTTGTAGGTAGTGAATTCTTACCAACAACTTCATCTGCACCATCGGTTGAAACATATAATCATAGAAAATTATTTAATGCAATTAAAGGTGGTGGTGATTTTGAAATGAGAAGAACTGAAAATGTATCAACTCAACATTTCTTTGTAAGAGCTACAAATAGAGAATTCAACTTCTCTAATAACCCAACTTATACAACTGGTTCGGATGGAACATTTAAAGAACCATCTTTTGAAACTGATCCTAAGACATATATAACATCAGTTGGTTTATACAATGATGCTAATGAATTGATTGCTGTGGCTAAAACTTCACAGCCAATCGCAAAATCCTTCGATAAGGAGGTGTTAATTAAGGTAAAACTTGATTTTTAATTTTAATTTTTAAACCTTAATTTTAAATAAAACCCGCTTCGGCGGGTTTTTTAATATCTTATATTTATATGTGATATGTTTAAATCAATTCCAAAATCAGATATAACCGTTAGACCATTTAAAGTCTTTAAAAATTGGACTTTAGATTATCAAACTGCACCTTTATATGCAGTTGAACACCTTTCTGGTTCATTTGAAGATAATGAAAACAGAGAGGTGGCGGGATATAAGGAATATTCACTATATAAGAGTATAAATCAATTATTTTATGCTAATGCGGGGAAGCAGGTAGGTGTAGTTACGAATTGGAATTTGAGAAAACACAATGCCAGAAAACAAACTACATATCAAGTAAAACTTACTTACAATTTAGCAACTCCAACTACAACCACTTATTTATATTATTACTCTGAATCTGAAAAAAAGTACATTAATGAATTTCAACAATTTTTGGATGAAAACAAATATAGTGTAAATGATAATGGGATTATTTTTGAAGGTAAGATAACCGATATTACCAAAGTTTATGGATTGATGAACAATTATGGTTCATTGAGTGAGAGAAAACTTGGTGATAGATTTTTATTTTGGAATATTCCTCAGCGATATGTCGGTGAAGGAATTAAACCAAATTCATTGGTAATAACTGATTACTCTACAATATCAGGTGATGATTATGCTAAAATTGTAGATGATGGTAAGGGGAATCTACGATATTTAGGGAGAAGTTTTGTTACAGTTGAAAGTATAGATATTGAAAATGAAACTATAACATTCATAATGAGTGATGGTATTACTTATGAAATGGATTTGGTAGCATTTAATCTAGGGGATGAGGAAGCAGGAACTGAGGGATATTTTATAGTGAGTTATAACGGGAGCCCGAATTCACAAACAACTATTTTTAGTTATGATGTTTCATCGGGAACTTTATACGCATTAGGTAATTTCAATTTTCCATTGGTATTATCTGAATATAATAAACCTACTACTATTGGTAATATTTTTTATTCAAATGGTATAATAACAATCACTCAAGGTACTCAAAAAACAAAAGATAGTTTAGAAGAAGGAGAAAATTATAATTTTGGAAGTGGTAATAATTGGGATATGAGATTTCAATCTACTAAAACAATTTATGAAAATGAAGTATTCTTAGAGGTAAATCCAACTGAATTTAATTATTCAACAAACCCATCTGCTACTAAATTTTATGACGGGGATGTTTATGTTAGAAAGTATATACCATTTATACCTGCTACAGTTACATCAAACACAACTGAATATGATTTAGATTTCCGACTAGTATCCGATTACGATGGGGCTACAAAAATAGGTTTTGATGAATATGAATATAGCTCATCTTTAGACCCAACTGGAAGTTATCTGGCACCTTATATTACGACAGTTGGATTATACGATGAAAATTATGATATGGTTGCGGTAGCGAAAATACCTTCAAAGCCTAAATCAACACCTGATTATCCAATAAATTTTGTTATTCGTTTCGATACTTAATATTTATATAAAACAACATAAACATGGCACAAATCATAGATACTTACAAAAACTCAAAAATTGCTGAGAAAAACGCACCTTCTCAAAAGACTGATTTTATCAAACCTAAAGTAGGTGGACTTTTAGCAGTTAAGGGATTTACATCTAAAGCGTTAGTGGGTAATTCAGATTATAATTTAGATGATAAGGTTTTATCTGCGGCTAGAAAGGGACAAGCAGATTTAACAAAATATTCGGATAAAATAAAAAGATAATATACTTTATTGTTACAATATGTGGTTATATGATAATAAAATAGTTTCAGAAATTTCTGAAATGCCAGAAGGTACATTTGGGTTTGTATATGAAGTTTTACATATACCATCTCGGAAAAAATATATTGGCAGAAAACAAATAGTATCAGTACTCACAAAAGCATTAGGCAAAAAGGAATTAGCGGAACTAACTGATAAAAGAGCCAGTAAGAAAAAGAAAATTCAAAAAGAGAGTGATTGGAAAACTTATTATGGTTCTCACTCTGAAATTAAACAACTAATCAAAGAAGGTAAAGCTGAAGAATTTAAAAGAACGATTCTTCAGTTTGCCTTTTCACCAAAGCACCTAACTTATTTAGAAACTAAATATCTTTTTTCACTGTCTGTTTTGGAAAAGGGAGATGAGTATTTCAATGATAATATTTTAGGAAAATTTTTTAGAAAAGATATTTCAATTATATGAAAGACCTCTTAATGACTTTTGGGTGTTCGTTCACTTATGGAGAGGGTTTAGAATTTCATTGTTTAATGGATAATTATCCAGATTCATTTTCTTTATATAAGAATAGAACTAATTATTATCATACCCATTCTATATTTAGTTCTTTATATGAATTAGTAGAATTTAGAGAGAGCAATAAGTATTCATCTCTTTTAAAAAATTTTATTAGTTGCACATTAATGAGTAAAGCCGAAAATGGCGGATGTAATTATCGTAATATAGAGATGATGGAACTCTATATAGAATATTTAAATAAAGAAAAAAAATTCACACCAAAATATTGTGTATTTCAACTAACTAATATAATAAGAGATGTCATTGAATTTTCTGGAAATCATTCTTTACTATGTGATGATGCGGAGAGATGGTTGGGTAAAGAATTAAAAGCAGAATTAATTCAGAATGTTAGTACATTAAATGACCCATTAAGAGATAAAAAATTAAATTTTATAATTTCTAAAATTTTTTCAATTTTGATAGATAGAATAAATAAAAATTTTATAATATTAGAAAGTATGGGGTGTAAGTGTACTGTATTCAATGGAGTTGAAGATGAATATTCGCATCATTTGGTAAATGAGATACTTCTACAAAACAAATTTTATATGCCTATAATTTTTAATAGAAGTGAATATCGAAGTTGGGATCATATGAATAAAGAAAACTTTTTAACATTAAAAAAGAATATTGATGTGAACGATGACCACCCTTGTTTAGATTCACATAAATGGTTGGCTAATACTTTGTATAAGAAATATTTGGAATTAACGAAATAATTTCATACATTTGGGTATGAAAAAACTTTACATTTTTGGTGATTCATTTTCAATGATGACAGAGAATTTGTTGGATAGTGTATCCAATCGTATTGAAAACAATTCTCATTCATCATTATCAAATGATCACATCATCAAATTGGTAAAATTAAAGATATTAAAGCTAATAAAAAATAATGAATTTTCCAACATTTTAGTTCAACTAACTACTCCTAACAGGTTATTGGTAAATTATAATTCTAAATTTACTGGAATTATTTCAAATTTAGAAGCTCTAAATTACAATCATAAAATTTTGTTTAATGCGGATAAGGAAATATTTGAACCAAATCGGTATATTTCACTATATCCTTTTTTTGGCTCATATAAAGATGATTTGATTAAAAACTTATTTGTGCCATATACTGATTATATAATTAACGGTAATTATTTAAATTTATTAAGAGACTGGATTTTAGAACTGAGTATCCTAAAAGAATTGGCTGTAAAAAATAATATAAACTTAGAATACTTTTTTTATACAAATGATTATGATATCATTTTGAAAAAGTTTGAAACTGGATCCACTACCTTAAATTCATTTCATATAAAGTTTGAAGGGTTTCATAGTTTAGAATCTTATTTGAAAGAAGATGGTAATCAACAATACTTTGTTTCAAAAATGGATAAACATTTTAATGAGGATGGTCAAAAATGGTATTTAAAATATTTGTTAAATAGGTATGATATCTGAGATAGATAAACAATTTGTTAAGACTAAAATTGATGAAGTTTTAGGTGGAGGTAGAAATTTAGGTAAAGATGAAATTCAATACTATTGCCCTTTTTGTTCCCATCATAAACCTAAACTACAAGTTAATTTAGAATCACAAAAATGGAGATGCTGGGTGTGTGATTCTAAAGGTAAAAAAATTTATACACTTCTTCGTAAATTGCAAGTTGATAGAGAAGTTATTGTAAAGGTCAATACAATCTACAATGAGGCAAATATAGGAGGAGAAGTAAGAGATGAAGAACAAATTGAATTAAAATTACCTTCCGAATATAAAACTATATTAGATAATCAGCATATCATAGAATATAAAGTGGCTTATAATTATCTTAGAAAAAGAGGTATAAGTGATAGCGATATTCTTAAACATAAAATAGGATATTGTGATAGTGGATTGTATAAAGGTAGAATTATTATCCCATCATATGATTCGGATTTTAGATTGAACTTTTTTATTGCAAGAAGCATATATCCAAATGAAAATATGAAATATAAAAATCCACCAGTATCTAAAAATATAATTGGATTTGATTCTACTATAAATTGGGATATACCGATTACACTATGTGAAGGGGCGTTTGATGCAATTGCTATAAAAAGAAATGCAGTTCCTATTTTTGGTAAAACACTTCCAAAGGTATTAAGTGATAAAATATTAACTAAGAAACCATCAGTTAATATTGTGTTGGATAAAGATGCTATGGGAGATGCGGTTAAACATTATCAATATCTTACTAATAATGGAATTGATTGTAAAATAATAACTTTAAATGGAAAAGACCCCTCCGAAATGGGATTTGTTGAAGTAACAAAACAAATAGGGACAAATACAACATCATCTTTTGAAGACTTAATAAAACTCAAACTATCATTATAAATGGAAAATAAAGATACGACACTTAGATTGTTTATGGGATTAGTAATAATTGTGTTAATTGTAGCAGTTGGTTTAACTATGAATCATAATAAAACAAATGTAGAAAAGGCAGAGGATAGTTATATATCATCATTACAAAAAAGAGATTCGTTGCAAACCACAATAGATAGCTTGAAATCTGAAATCGAAATAATGGAAAACGATTTTGATTCAAAAGAACATAGATACGAAGATATTATCGGAGAATATGAAATAGGATTATCTTATTTAAAAGATTACCATCCTAAAGCATATAAAGATTTTCATAGAATAATTGGAATGAAAGAAAGATATTCATCGGAATTAGATAAAGAAAATAAAAAAAGATTAAGCATATATGAATAACATAGATACACGATATCAGGCATTATTACAAGATATTTTGGATAATGGTGTAGAGAAAAAAGATAGAACAGGAACAGGTACTATTTCAGTATTTGGTAGACAGATTCGTCATAAAATGAGTGAAGGGTTTCCACTACTCACTACAAAGAAAATGCATTGGAACTCTATCGTAACCGAACTCCTATGGTTTCTACGAGGAGATACGAATATCAAGTTCTTATTGGATTATGATTGCCATATTTGGGATGGTGATGCATATAAAAACTATGCAGCCAAAACATCAATGGATGTGGGAGGACAACTTACAAAAGAAGAGTTCATTAAACAAATCAAAACCGATGGAGAGTTTGCAAATAAGTGGGGAGATTTAGGGCCAATTTATGGTAAACAATGGAGAAATTGGAATGAGTTTTCAGAACCAGATTGGAATTTATATAAAATAGACCAAATTCAAAATCTAATCAACGAACTTAAAACAAATCCCGATAGCAGAAGATTAATGGTAAGTGCTTGGAATGTGGGCCAATTAGAAGAAATGGTTTTACCACCTTGTCATTATGGGTTTCAATTATATACAAGAGAGTTGAGTGTTGAAGAACGTTTGGATTTAGCATCTAAAACTTATAGTACATTTGAACCTTTTGATTTCCATGTAGGTGACCATAACGAAATAGATGAGTTATACCCTGTCCCTAAAAGAGCAATATCTTTAATGTGGAATCAACGAAGTGTAGATACATTTTTAGGATTACCATTTAACATTGCATCGTATGGATTACTATTGGAAATCATTGCAAAGGAAGTGAATATGATACCCGATGAATTAATCGGTAATTTGGGTGATGTTCATTTATATAAGAATCATATTGAACAAGCCAAAGAACAAATATGGAGAACTGCATACGAATTACCGAAGGTGAAAATTACTGAAAGAAATTGGTATATGCATGAAGCAGTTAAAAAACATTTAGGTGAAAAAACTTTAGATGAAAAACTTAAAAGTTATAGACCAGATTGTTTTGAGTTAATTGGATATCAATCACACCCTAAAATTAAAGCACCCTTAAGTAATTAATTATGGCAAGTTTTGATATAAAAATAAAATCACCAAAGAAGGTTATTAAAAATTGGGGATATGAATTATGGATTCATAATGATCAGCAATATTGTGGAAAGTTATTAGTATTTCCAAAAGAGGGTAGTAATTTTTCAATGCACTATCATATGATTAAAAATGAAACTTGGCTTATACAATCTGGTAGATTTCAATTTGATTGGATAGATAATACAAAACTTCATAGAATGATATTAAATGTTGGTGATAGTGTTTATATTCAAAAAGGATTACCTCATCAATTAACTGCTTTAGAAAACGATTCTTCGGTATTTGAAGTTAGTACCCAACATTTCGATGATGATAGTTACAGGGTGTATAGAGATAATCCATCTGATTTAGATGATATAATTTTTGTTGAAAATAAGAAAAAATGACATATATAACTGCCCATCTACCTAAATTAGAAGATTTGAAAAAACAATTAGAAGAAGACCCGGATAAATTAAGAATATATGCAAAATATATGGGATATGAGGGCTCTTCAGAATCAATGGATTACCTATCCGAAAAACTAAAAGAGTATTCCGAAGCAAAAAAATCTGAAAAATAATTTGGATTTTTGCCATTTTTTTCGTATCTTTACACTAAGAAATATACTATGATCAAGTTAGATAAAATTAAATACATCTATCACTTGGCCGATTTGCATATCCGCAATTTAAAAAGGCATAAGGAATATAGAGAAGTATTAAATAAATTCCTGTCCGATGTAGATTCTCAAAACTTAGAGGATGCGGTTATTTATTTAGCAGGTGATATTGCACACGCTAAAACTGAAATGTCTCCTGAATTAGTGAGAGAAATTACTTGGTTTTTTACTGAATGTGCTAAGAGAAAACCTACGTTTGTAATTACTGGAAATCACGATTGTAATCTAAACAATAAAGACCGTTTAGATGTTCTTACCCCAATATGTGATAATCTTTCCCTGCCAAATTTAGTTTACTTAAGAGATACGGGTGTTTATCAAATTACCGATGATATTACTTTTACTGTTTATTCAATTTTAGATAAAAAAGAAAATTGGCCGAAGGGTACTGATGTAAGCGGTAATAAGAAAATTTGTTTCTTCCACGGGCCTGTTGATGCGGCAAAAACTGATATTGGTTATGTAGTATCCTCTCATAATTTCACTCCCGATATGTTTGATGGGTTTGATATGGTATTGATGGGGGATATTCATAAAAGACAAATTGTTCAACAAAGAGATAGAGCAAATGGTAAACCAATAGTAGTTTATGCCGGTTCAACTGTCCAACAAAATCACGGAGAATATTTAGAGAATCATGGTTATTTGCTTTGGAATGTAGAAAGTGAAACATTTGAAGAATATAATATTCATAATGATTATGGATATTTAACTATTGATGTTGTAAATGGAGTTATACCTCAATGGGTGAGAGATGAAATAGGAACTAAATTACCTAAACAACCACGTTTAAGAGTTCGATTCTCTGATACTGAAGTTAGTGATATAAAACTTATTTCAGCAGAACTTCAGCAAATGTTTAAGGTGAATGAAATTACTATTACAAAGCAAGATACCTTAAACTCATTGAAGTCTAAAAATCGTAATGCTAGAAATTTAGCTGGGAATGTTAAAGACCCAAATGTTCAGAATGGTTTAATCAGAGAATATTTGGAAAGACAATTTCTTTTAGATGACCAAACTTTAGATAAAATTGTTGAAATAAATAACAAAGTAAATCTGAAAGTAACACATGAAGAAACCGATAACATATTATGGATACCTAAATCATTTGAATTCAGTAATATGTTTTCATATGGAGAAGGTAATAAAATAAATTTTGAAAATGCAAGGGGAATTATAGGGTTATTTGCACCAAACACTCAGGGTAAGTCATCCCTATTCGATTCACTTTCATTTTGTATATTTGATAAGTGTAGTAGAGCATTCAAAGCTACTCACATTATGAACAATCAGAAGGATACTTTTAAATGCAAGTTTAATTTTGAAATTGATGGTATTGACTATTTTATTGAAAGAGATGCACATACTACAAAGACAGGTAATGTAAAAGTAAATGTAAATTTTTGGAGAATTGTAGATGGAATGGAAGAATCTCTTAATGGAGAAGAGAGAAGAGATACAAATGATATTATTAGAAAGTATTTAGGAACGTATGAGGATTTTGTAATGACATCTTTATCATTGCAAGGTAATAATGCTTTATTCATTGATAAATCACAATCAGAAAGAAAAGATATTCTTGCTCAATACATCGGTGTAAATGTATTTGATAAATTATTTGATGTAGTAAACGAGGATAATAAAGAGGCATCCATCCTACTTAAGAATTTTAAGAAAGATGACTTTTCCATTCGATTGGCCGAATTAGAAACAACAATTACAGAAGGTGAAAAAGAATTTGGATTAATTATAGAACAAAGAGAAGATTTAGAATCAGATAAATCTGAAATAGAAAAACACCTATCTCAGTTAGAATCACAGATACAACAAACTACTTTACTAATTGATTTAGATGAAGAAACAAAGAGATTAGAATCATTTACAACCTCATTAGAAACTAATTCACAAAGATTAGAGAAAATGGAATCTCAATTAACTCAAGCAGAGGGAATTGTATTGGAATTAGTTGAGCAAGAAAAAGCTCTTTCTAATTTTAACATAAATGATAAAGAGATTAATATAGAAACTGCTTATAATGATTTAACTCAAAAAAAGAAAGAGTTGGCTGAAGCAGAAAGAATACATTCTATTGCAAAATTACATTTAAGTTCAGCAGAAGAAAAAATTAAACATTTAGATAATCATAAGTATGACCCTAATTGTGAATTTTGTTGTGATAATGCATTCGTAAAAGATGCAATGGTTGCAAAAAACGCATTACCACAATTAGAATCAATAGTAACAGATGCACTTAGAGATGTAGAGGGTATAAGTAGAACCTTAGATTTATTAGATGGTGTTGAAGAAGCGTATAAAAAGTTTCAATCAAAAAATAAAGAAATAAACGATTCTAAAACTTTAGTTAGTAGAATAAAAGAACAAATATCTAAAACCAAATTAGATATAAGAGATTGTGAAGATGGTATCAAAGATTCTACTGCTAAAATTGAAGAGTATCATAAAAACAAAGAGCAGATTGAGACTAATAAGCAACTTCGAAAAAATATATCAGATACAAAGGGTGTGTTGGATGGTATAAAGAGGGAGATAAAAAGAAGAGGTGATGTTATTTTAAAAATCAATACCGATGTATCTAAAGCAAAACAAGAAAAAACTGGAATAGAAGATAATATTAGAAAAGTTAAAGAATTAGAAGAGACTAATAAATTATATGAATATTATTTAGATGCGGTCAAAAGAGATGGTGTTTCATATGAGTTGATTTCGAAAACACTTCCATCTATTGAAGGTGAGATTAATAATATCTTAGGGCAAATAGTAGAATTCAGTATGAACCTACAAATGGATGGTAAGAATGTTAATGCTTATATCAATTATGGAGATAGTAGAAAGTGGCCTTTGGAGATGTGTAGCGGAATGGAGAAGTTTATTAGTGGATTGGCAATTAGAGTTGCTTTGATAAACATTTGTAATCTCCCTAGACCAAACTTCTTAGTAATTGATGAGGGATTTGGAACATTAGATAGTGAAAACCTACAATCTTTATTTATGGCTTTTGCTTACCTAAAAACACAATTTGAATTTGTGATTGTTATTTCACATATTGATTCTATGAGAGATGTGGTGGATACTCTTTTAGAAATTAAAAAAGATAACGGATTTAGTTCCGTTAAGTTTTGATTCTTTCCGCCGGTAGTATATTTCTAACTTTTGATGTGGTTCGTATTTTTTCTTTAATTAGATTAGATACGAACCTACTCATTTTGTAACCTCTTTCATCACAATAGTCTTTTAATGCAGTGTGAACTTCTTTTGGGAGTTGTAACATAGCATATCTGTCGGATTTCTTTATCATTCTTTAGATTTCTTTAGTATTTACTTATATAAATACATATAAAAGATATTTATAAAAGAATAAAGAATTCACCAAATGTCTAGAATTAAAAAAACATCTCCTCTTTTAAACCTTACCAATTTTCAAACATTTATCTTAGATAATAATCCACTTTCTCAGTATTTTAGAATTTCTGAATTAAGTGATTTATTAACATCTGGAAAAAATGGATTTTTGATTGAAGGTTCGACGTTTCTAAAACCTTCAACTGAAATAAAGATTGAAGTATTAGATACTGAAGGTAATCCTCTTTTTGTTCAGCCAGGAGAGGGGATTCCTGAATATTATGAGGGGTTATCAAAATTGATAACTGTTCATGTTTATCAAGACACTCCAATAGGAATTGGTAAAATTACTATTTTAGGTGAGTTGGAAAAATATATTGATGATGATGGATTCATACAAGATATTCCAGAAGATTGGAGAGGGATTTATAACATAAAATGGGAAAGGGATATAAAAATCAATAAAAATATTCCAAATGAAACCAGAGTAAGATTTGTTAGAAAACCACAGATAATAATTGAAGAACTTAACGAAAGTTTTTATTCAAGAAATTTAGTAACCCAAACACAAACATCCGGATTAGTTAGGGGTATTGCATTAACGCCATCGGAAGGAACTCAATTCAATGGTTATAGGGGTGGGGTTAGATATCTTATTCAAAATCAAAGTGGTAACTTTTTCGATGGAGGAACTTTTATTTCGGTAACTGGAACTAATTTACAAAATTTAGAAGTAATTGAATATCTAAATCAAAATACGATAGTTGTTCAAACACCATTCACTTCATCAGCGGGAGTTGTTTCAAATTTTACAGATAAAAATTATACTTTAACTTATCAGTATAATCAAAATCCTGTTGCATCTCCTATATTAGGTTCTTTCGGTAGATTTGAGATTAATCATTTGCAAACATTCGTTGGGGATGTTGAGAGGATAAAGGTATTTAAAAAATCAAGAGCTTCTAATGTAGATTATACCGTAATTCAGGATACGAGAGTTGAAGCGGCAGAATTATTAACGACTATTGTATCGGGTTCAAATATAGATACCGGACATTTTAGTGCATCGTATGAGGGTGGTAAAAGTTGGAATAATTTTTGGGTTACTCAAAGTTTAGCCGGAGCATCATTAGATTCATCTAAAATTTATAGAGCGGTTAAATTACAAAACAATAGATTATCTACAAACTTAGGGGATGATATTAGATTAGAAAGTGGGAGTGAATATCGATTACAATTTTATAACTATTATGAAACTTCATCAAATGATATTTCGGATACATTAAAAGTTTATTTAACATCTACTGAAAGAAGTGGTAGTGGGATTGCTAATTATTATGTTACACAAAGTTTAGTAACATTAACGGGCTCTAACGAAGTAAGAAATGCAAATTTAAGAACTTATAATTTTGTTCCACCCATTACCGATAATTGGACTGTTCATTTTGAAGCGGATAATACAACTGCTAATTCTTATTGGCATGTTGGCTCAGTTAGTTTACAGGCATCACATGAATTAGGGTTTTCGCCAGATGAATTTAGTTTTATAATTCCAATCGATAGAGATTTAGAAAGAGAAACATTTGATTTTAAATTTGAATTTTTTGATATTAACAATAACTATGTCCCTATTACAGTAGTTACTGCTCAAACTTTTCAAAGTGGAAATATTGGATTGATTGATAAAAGTATTGATATAGATGTTGATAGACAATTATTTTATTTTTCATCTTCAGCTAATTTAGTTGGTTCTCCTGAGACTCAGCAAATTAATATTTCGGTTACTAAAAATAGAATTTTAGGAAACTTATTAATTACTTCTCAGGCATTTGATACCGGTGGGTTTGAAATACCTACCGCATCAAATAATACCAATCCATATTATTCGGCAAGTTCAGTTTATCCGGGTGCATTATCATCATATAGTGAGGGATTGTATAGTGCATCTGCTCAGTTATTATTAGCTGATTTTAGTGGTTCATTACACACCGCATCAATTGTAGATAGGATAACTTACACATTGACTGAAACCGAATCAGTTTTACCATTTGTGAAAAGATTTACAATTAGTAGATTGGTTCAAGGTGCTAGTGGAACTGATGGGGATGATGCTAAAGGATTATTTGTAAGTGCTAACACTAATCAATTTATTTACGAACCAACTGGCCCTTCATTAAAACCATCTGGACAGGCTATCTTAATCCAAGCAAAAAGACAAAATTTAGAATCGGATATAACTCCAATTACTGTAAATTCATCGAGTGGAGCCCCATCTTTATCAGTTGTTGGTACTAGTGAAGGGGTAACAACATATAGTTTATTAGGAAGTAATTATCCTTTTTCAGCCGGAGAGAGAACTTATGCTTTTACCGGTTCAGATTTTTTAGGTAACGATTTTTCGGATTTCGTTAAAATCACTCCTGTAATGAATTTTGATGGAGTTTCAGTTGTGTTATCAAATGAAGCAACATCTTTCCCTGCATCATCAAGTGGTGCAGTAAATTCAACGTTTTTATCTTTAGGGGATGGTAGTGTAAATGTGAGAGTTGGTTCTAATATAATTCCATTTTCAGATGGAAATGCGGTTGCTAATAGTTTTGATATTGAGAGTGTAAGTGGAGTAAATTGTACACCATCATCTTCATCTCCTGGTATAAACAAATATGGGATTACGGCAATAGATTCAAATTCAGATTCAGCATCTCTCAATCTTTCGATAAAATATTTAGCGGGTGATAATTCAACTTCTGCCAGTTTTTCAAAAGTTGTATCATATTCAAAAGCTAAAAAAGCTGCTCCTGTTTTAGAATTTACGATAACTAATAATAATCAATCGGTAGATGCTAAATCAACTGGTGCACAATTAAGTGAATTCCAAACTTCAAGTTTTTCAGTAAGAGAAATTTATGATGGTTCTTCAACTATAAGAACTTTAAGTGCAGCTCCTACTATTAATAGTAGTTCTTTATACACAAGAGGTACGGTAACTGCTACTACTTTGGCTTTACCTCAAATGGGCAGTGGAACTAATTCAGTTGAATTATATGTTACTGGTTCTGTAATCGATGGTGAAGGTACGAGTAGAACCGTTTTTGGTGGAATTTCATTAACAAAAATAAAAAATGCTAAACCATCTGTTTTAGTAACCGCAACTCCTCAGGCTCAATCAGTATTGGCAAATGCAACAGGAGTTCAAACCGGAACTTTATCAAATGTAACTATAAGTGCATTAGAAGGAAATACAAGTAGGTTCACTTCTATGACTGCAACGTATAGTGGATTTTCTACTAATCCAACCATTAGTAGTAATATATTAAATACATCAGCTGCAGTAATGAATGCAGCAGAGGCATCTGCAACAATTGTTGTAACACATACTGATAGTGAAGGGACTACTGGTCAAACTCAAACGATTATTGTTAGATTTACAAAAGTTCCAACTGGGCAGCAAGGGGATCAAGGAGATACAGGTGATGATGGAAGAAGAGTGGCAGCCGGTATGGTTCATTATAGTTTAGCGAGTTCAACTGCACCAACTGGGCCTGATGATGGTTCAACTTCTTATGATTTTACAACGGGAGTAATGAGTGGAATGAGAAGTGGTTGGCAAATGGGAGCACCAACATATGCAGCAGGAAACTCAAACTTATATTGGTATTCTAGTTTTACTGCAAGAGAAGATACACCTGGAAGTGGGGTTTCTACAAATGCTAATAATACATTTGGTACAGTTACACAAGCAATTGGGTTTAGTGGTTTGGTTTCATTTACAACTGCAAATGGTGTATCGGATGGAACTAATTCTCTTTCTTTTGGAGTTGGTGGTGCTACTTTAATCAACGGTAGTAATATATCAACAGGTAGGATTGGTTCTACTAATTTAATTACCGGTTCAGGTTTCCAATTTAATAATGGAAAGTATGTTCAGCAAGGAATGCTTATCAATTTGGATAGTGGTAGTATTCACGCTAAAAATTTCTATGTAAGTAGTAGTGGAGATGCAGAATTTAAAGGTAATTTAGCAGTAACATCAACATTAGGAGGAAGTGCTTTTGGCTCTTTAGCATTATCAAGTTCAGTATCCGCTACTACACAAGTTAGTGGATTGGGTGTATTAGCTACAAGAGATTCGGTTGCGGCAACACATATTGATGCCGGAGCCGTTACTGAAGCAAAGATAGGTACTGGAGCAGTTTCAAATGCAAAAATTGCAACCGATGCGGTAACTGAAGCTAAAATTGCAACCGATGCTGTGACATCAGGTAAAATATCAGCAAACGCAGTCGTTGCAGATAAAATAGCTGCAAACGCAATTGTTGCAGATAAAATTGCAGCAAATGCGGTTACGGCTGGAAAAATTATAGCAGGTGCAATTGAAGCTGATAAAATAGCAACATCTGCAGTTACAGCAGATAAAGTATTGGCTAATAGTTTAACCGCTGCTAAAATATCAGGTTTGGATTTTACTGGTAAAACCGCTATTTTTACACAAGGTGAAATAGGTGGATGGACTATTGAAGCTGATAGATTATCATCACCTTTAGTTGGAGGGGTTAGAAGATTAATTTTTAGTCCATCTCCCTTAATCGCAGTTAATAACTCATCTGGTGAAGCAAAATTAACAATTAAAGCAGGTGCACTTTCTCAATTAGGTGCAGCTGGTTCTGTAACATTACCATTAAATAGCCCTAATATTAATATAAGTTGCTTTAATGATTCAACTTCACAGGCTAGTAATACAATTTATGGAAGTGGAAATTCATTTAATGTTGCGAATACCGGAACATACTCCGGAAATGTGAGTTTCGGAGCAACTTCTACATTGGCCACTACTCCATCTCCGTGGCTAGGATATTTGTATGTGGGCATGGGTATTCAAATAGCAACTGATAGTGGTTTTAGTAATGTAATTGTAAATGAAATAATTTCTAGTGCGGGTATAGGTAGTGCGGGTAGTATTTCTATAAGTGCGGGTAGTAAAGCAATTAGTGTTGGATTTTCACAAACAGGAACACATTATGTTAGAGTGTTTTGGACAAGACAATTATTTAGTAATACAACCGCACAAACAACATTCACTTCAGCAGCTAGTACTTTTGTGAATTCAGGATTGGCTCAGTCTGTTAGAGCTACCGAATTAACGGATGAAGGATTTCAGGTAGTAAATGATACTCTTGTATATTTTAGAATAAACAGAGAAGGTTCATATACTGGTACTACTCCTTATGTTCAAGTTGGTGGTATCTTATCCGCAACAGGAAATATTATAGCATATTATTCGGATAAAAGATTAAAAACTATTGAGGGTAAAATAGATAATCCATTAGAAAAAATTGAAAAAATAAATGGAGTATATTATAAACAAAATGAATTAGCAAAAGAGTTTGGATATAATAATGATAAAAGGCAAGTTGGTTTAATTGCACAAGAAGTTGAAGAAATTCTACCCGAAGTTGTACAACAGGCTCCATTTGATATTGATGAAAAAGATGGAAGCTCAAAATCAGGTGAAAACTATTTAACAATAGATTATGATAAAATAGTTCCACTTTTAGTAGAAGGAATAAAAGAATTGAAAAAAGAAATAGAAGAATTAAAAAAGAATAGGTAATGGCGTTACCCGCATCAGGAGAAATATCATTTAATTTGTTTAATACCGATAGAGGAATCGCATCTGGTACACAAGTTGATATGGCTGCAGCTGGAACTGCGTATGGAGTTTCATATACAACTGATGGTAGTAATGATTTAAAGATGGATGAGTTTTATGGAAAAAGTGTTGGTACTCCACCACCACCTCCACCAACGCCGCCACCACC
>JACCDK010744670.1_pt1 | contig 20155 bp, 20 predicted proteins | sample 7445871 | NCBI WGS metagenome assembly JACCDK01 (sample SAMN15323436, study PRJNA562643) | freshwater metagenome | isolation source: river surface water | place: USA:Blue River Watershed | collected 2017-08-15
AAAACAGCATAAATACACCTTTGATGATCTGTATGATTCCTTCATAGAATACTATCAAGAATTCCTTGAGGCTGGTACGGAATTTTCTTTTAAAACACTTACAGGAAAAGAAGTTACCATCATTCATATAAATAGCAACGATTCAATTCAAGCCAGAGCCTTTCATTCAACTGCAACAAAAAAAACCAGCTCCATTAACAAAAGAAAACTTACAAAAACTTTATGATCGATTTTCTTCTGTAGAAGAGATTTCAACGTTAAGTCAAGTACAAGAAACAGTTGAAGTTACACCCAGAACAACTGAATTTTACGCCGTTTTTAAGGGCCTGAAGGAGTATGAAAAAACAATCTTTAAACCTGAAGAAATTGAATCAATAGCTCAAATCGAAGTACTCGATGAAAAAGATAAATTGAAAAAATTTGACGCAGGAGTCTTTAAAGAAGCCATCAAGGCAAATTCCCAAAATGCTGAAAAGGTTGTAATGATAATTGATGAAATTAATAGAGGTAATATTTCAGCAATCTTTGGAGAATTGATAACACTAATCGAGGAAAGTAAAAGATTAGGTAACGATGAATTCTTAGAAATTACATTGCCTTACAGTAAAAAGAAATTTAGTGTGCCTGCTAACCTTTACATCATCGGCACCATGAACACCGCAGACCGTTCCGTTGAAGCATTAGACACGGCTTTGCGCAGACGATTCTCGTTTGTGGAAAAGTTAGCAGATCCTGAAAGGTTAAAGGACAAAGGAGAGGATAAAAATGGAAATGTAGGTTCGATCAATCTACCAGAATTACTATCCGTAATAAATGATCGAATTGAAGTGTTAGTTGATAGAGATCATACAATCGGGCATGCCTTCTTTATGGATGTAAAATCTATAGTGGATTTGAAACATGTTTTTGCAGATAAAATCATTCCCTTATTACAAGAGTATTTCTATGGCAATTATGCAAAAATGGAAATGGTGTTAGGTCCATATTTCTTCGATGAAAAAAATGGTAATAAACCCATCCAATTTGCAGTTCAAAATAATAATATTGAGGTCTCTGAAACAAATTATAAATTGAAAAATATTCATGACGATAGTTTTGATTTAGAGAAAGCCTTAAAACGATTACTGAATACATCTGATTCTGAAGTTGAAAAATCCAATTAATGTTTTTGAACATGGCCGCCTTTTAATCGGCGAGCAAGGTTTTGAGAAAAATCATTGGGATGCTTTTGTCAAATTAAATACACTGCACAACAACGAATACTTCGATGTGCTGCACAACGGGCTACGCTTCAAACAGTATGTAGGTGTCATTCAAGTGGATGGCTTGCTGGTTAATATCCATCCGAAGGCAGATAAGAATGATGCCGATGAGAAATGGAAACCAGTCTTACTTCAAATGCTCAAAACTTGCGGTAAGCTAAAGGCTCAATCTACTGGGCAGGCTCAGCTGAAGCGTCAGCATATCAATTTACTTGAAGTTTATTTTGAATACTACCTAAATGAACTCGAGCAACTGATCAGGCAGGGCTTAGTCAAAAAATACAGAACTGAAAAAAGCAATGTGAAGGCATTGAAAGGCAAACTAGATTTTGCGGGTAACCTTCGTTATAACTTCGTCCATCAAGAACGCTTCTACACTTCACATCAAGTTTACGACCGAAATCATCAATTGCATCAGGTCTTGGCTTATGCGCTAAATATTGTAGGGCAATTTTCCAGAACTACATTTCTCAACGATAAATGTAAACGCATTCAACTTGGCTTCCCAGAAGTTGACCAAATCAAGCCAACCATTCAAATGCTTGAAGCAATCCAAATTGATCGTAAAACAAGTGCTTATGAACGCGCTCTTGAATTGGCCAAACTCATCATACTCAACTATTCGCCAGATATCAACCAGGGTAAGCAAAAGATGATTTCGATTCTCTTTGATATGAATGTCTTGTGGGAAGAATACGTACTGCAAATCCTTCGCAATTACGCCAACCAGCACCCAGATGAAAACTTGAAAGTCACGGGACAAGAATCAAAACAGTTTTATGGTCGTTACCGAAGTATCAGGCCAGATATTGTGCTAGAACAGGACGGAACAAAATATGTGATTGACACCAAATGGAAACGTCCGTTTAATAACGCCGCAAGTATAGAAGACCTTCGCCAGATGTATACTTATGCCCGCTTTTGGAATGCTGATAAGGTAATGTTACTTTATCCAGGTGAACCCTATGACAGCGGGTACCAGCACTACCCTAATAACCTAGATTTATTCGACCAACGCATGGAACATCACCGTTGTAAAATTGGGATGGTCAATGTGGTGAAAGACGGAAAACTTTCGGATAGTTTGGCAGAGGATGTTTTGGGATTGGTTTTGTAATCAAGAATCTAATTCAGTAGATATCGAAATGGATGTCAATTATTTTTATCATATTTGGTCGTAATATAAAAACAATTAGAGTTTCTTATGAAGAATACCATTTTATCCATTTTACTGTATTTAATCAGCTTTGAGACTAATGCACAAGATCTAATTATTGTTAATCCACAACTTCACAAGAACAACGTGTATAGAGATATCGAGAATGTGATATATCTTCCAAATATTGATCAAAAAAAATATACCATCAAATCTTCTCCAGAATGTAAAATTGAAAAAATGAAATATGTTGATGAATCAGGTATCTCATACACTTGTTTCAAGTTAAGTCAAATCCCTGATGTTAAATTCGTAACAATTTCAATTTCCGGGCAAGGTAAATCTTATGGAAATTTTCGATTTAATGTTTTACCAAATGCTCCGAAAAAGTAAAAAATGAAGGTAAGTTTTTTGTGGGCAGATTGAATATGGTTTAATTGACTACAAACAACAGAAAATTTAAAAAATACTATGTAAGTGAATTCCTATGGGAAAAATAGTTTACAATACAGTTGCTTTCCAAGCTCCTCCGCCAATTTCTGAATCAGAATTTAATGAAGTTCGTTCTATCCTAGATAGCGGAGGGAAATATACAAAATGTGTTAATGGCTACAGCTATTTTAAGGTTTACAAGTTATATCTAATCATTTTTATTTTTTGCTTACCAATTGGCATTTTAGCAGAGACAAATAGGTTCAAATTTCAATGGCTAGGATTATTAGCAGATTTAGCTTTATTTTTTATTGGGATTAAAATCTTGTTGACTTTACCTCATTTTTTAGTTTACTTATTTGAAATTAGAAAATTCAATCAACATTTTAATAATGTAATTTTAAAGTGTAAAGATTATCAAGATTTTTACCATTTATTTTATTCAGATAAAAGATATTACGAAGAAATTTGATTCATATTTAATACAATCAATCCATTTGAGGAATATATTTTTTTGGTTTTGCACCATCCATTTCTGTGGTTGCGGGAAATGACACCTTGTATGTGGACGATGAGCTAATGAATAGACTATTACAAGTTGGCGCTTTTACTTTCAATGCGGGAATTTTTCTATCACTAAGTTTGATAGCATTAAAACTGAGCCATATAAGTGAGGCTAAAACCTATCCTTGGTTCATGGGGATTTGGCACGGAATTTTCACAATTCCTAACTGGATTTTAAGAAGGTTTATTGATGACATTTATTGAAAAGCTCCAAAGTCCACTATTGCCTACTGCGTGTGGTGGTGGATTAGTTTAGTTTTTACAATTTCTATTGCATTAAGTAGTTCTCGAAGGTCAAATTAAGCAAAATCCTTCTTTTCAATGAGAGAATTTGTTAAAAAAATTAGTGACGTTTTGCACCAAATAAATTCACCTGACAACTCAAGTCAATAATTTGCGCCTCTAATTTAATTTGTAGTTCTTTGTTAATACATAAACCCAAAGAAAACTAAATAAAATTATCCGCTATCCAGAAACACCAACACTATCTTGGTACAATTTAATTCAATCACATTTAAAATATGGAATATGGGACTTTTTGATTTTTTAAAGCCAAAATCTCAAGAACAGAGAATGAAAGAACAATTTGACAAAGTTCGTGAAGAAATCATAATACGTGAGACGAAAAGCTTAATGCATGAATTCATTAAACTCTCTGATCATGATAAATCTGGATTAGATATTAATCCTAATGGTTTTGGTGAATTTGGTCTTGACAAAACAAATCCCATTCCAATAAATGGCTTAGATAATTTGGAGGCTTATTTTGATAAACTTAGGTATCAATATGTATCACAAAAACAAGGAAACACAACCTATAATCCAATATTTTTTCTAAGAACTAAAGAAAATGACGGTTTTCAAATTGGCGATAAAAAGCCAGAACATGAATTACCTGCTTCTGGGGTAAATGTAGAAAACATCAAAGGTAACGTAGATGTTTATAACATCTATTCCATCGGCAATCGATTAATGGCCAAAGTTTATATCAATAGCTATAGCCTCAAAACATCTAACAAAGTTCCAACTGGATTTTATCATCGAGATGAAATACCGTCAACGCAAGATTCAAAAGTGCTGTTAAAAATAATGTCTGATAAAAAATAAAACTATGTCCGCTCAACTTTTTTCTTTTATGTTTTTTGGGGTCCTATTTGTAGTTATTTACCTCTTCTACAAAAATGACGACAGAAAAATCGTTCTTATGATTTCTGGATTACTTTTTTTGGTGCCTTTTTTCTTCAAGCATATTACTTACAATCATGATAATACCATGCCGTTGTGGCTTGTTGCAATTATGTCAATTCTTGTCATGCGATTTTATCGAGGGACATACAGATATTACTTAATACCAGTTATTTTTTACTTTTTTATTTTACCATTCACAACCCGGAGTGTCACAATTATTAATAATCTGGACAAACCTATTCACAAATCAATATTTACTTCGCGCTTAGATTTTATCTTTAAATCCGGAGAGCGGGTGAATTTGCCAATCCCCAGCGGTAGTACAAATACGATTATTAACAATACAGGATATCCATTATTTGTAGAAACGGTTCATTATTCAATAGGACTTGAGAACAACGGTTCAAACAATCAATTAATAAAAGAAATAGACCCCTATTCTTGTAATCATTTAAATTATAAAATTGATTACTATTTCCAAGATCCACCTTCAACGATTCATATTTCAAGAAAACAAGGTGAAACAATGCCCACAAGTGAAACTAATTATTGGTTACACAATTAAACCTAAAGACTAATAATCAGAATACTTGTGCAATTTCTCGATTTTCCATAAATTGAACCTTTAATTTTTTTCAATGTCCAAGCTAATTTTTGCCGCCCTATTTTTTTTAATCTCCGCATTTAGTTTTTCTCAATCCTACCTTGGCTGGGCAACTAAGCAAGTGAACTTCAGAAACGGCCCTGGAACGGAATTCGCAGTGATTTCTTCCATTCCAGCGGGTTCTCAAATTTTCATTATTTCAACTGAATCTGTTAATGACTTCTATAATATTATTGATATCGCAACAGATAAGGAGGGCTACATACATAAGTCATATGTTAAAATTGGTGATGAAGTTAAAATAAATAGCGAAGGTGTTTTTCAATTTTCTGGTAAATCGAACTCATCAAATGCAACTCTAGAAATTTTTAATAATACTGATATTACAATGACTTTAACTTTGAACAAGGAGAGATTTTCATTCAGCCCACATGAAAAACGATCAATTGAATATAAACCAGGCAAATGGAACTACCGCGCATCAGCACCAGGTGTAATTCCAGATATTGGAACCGAAGTACTTCAAGGTAATTCTGTTTATCAATGGGAATTTTATATTGTTACTGGGTATAGATAATTGAATTCCGAAAAAAAAGAAACTTTATCAACTAAGAGAATTATAACAACTGGATGAACGAAATTACTCATAATCCCTATCGAATAATTGGAATATTATCGAATTCAACGGCAAAAGAAATTCAAGCAAGAAAGAGTAAAATTACAGCATATGCAAAAGTTGGCAAACAAATAACTTCAGAGTTTGATTTCCCATTTTTAGACAAAGTTGAAAAGGATCAAAATAGCATTGAAAAATCTCTTTCTGCGATACAGCAATCTAGAGAAATGCTCAATCATTCGTTATTCTGGTTTATCAAAACAAATTCCTTTGATGATACTGCAATAAACTACTTAATTAATGGTGACAAAGATAAAGCAGCACAAATTTGGGAAAAGGTAACTTCTGATAAAGAAGTGACGTCAAAAAACTTTTCATGCTTCAACAATCTTGGGACATTAAAACTACTTGGGGCAACTTTAGCAGAAATTCAACAGGGAATTGATGCAAAAACCAAGCTTATAGAATCCATTCATTTTAAAACGTTTGTTGAGTTGGTAGCGGGTGACGCATTTCTTTATGACAGTCAAAGTCAATTAATTTATATCGTAGATAAAGTATTTCTTCAATTAGATGGGAAATACGCCGTAAGTAGTATTTTGAAATTATTTAAAAATTGCAACGATGCTACAAAAAAATATATCTCAGAAAAATTCACAGAGGCTCCTTTTCACAATATAGAAACAGCGATTGAAAGCTCAAAGAAAAAAAGAAATCAATCTAAAATTGATGCATTCAATTTCGGCAACCAATTATTTAATACGTGTAAATCAGATCTGGAACTTTTAAAATCCTTGATAGATGAAAGTGATCTCAAATACCAATTAATCGCAGATAATCTTGCAAAAGAAATTATGCAGTGTGGAATTGATTATTTTAATGAAAGTCAAGATCAAGAATCTGAAGAAGATTATCTGGAAAACGCAATGCAATTAAATAAAATTGCCATTTCTATTGCAGTGGGTAAATTAACTAAAGATAGAGCCAAAGACCATATTGCCACTTTAGAAGAAATGCGTGATAATGAACTTTCAGAAGCTGTAACATTATTAGAATCCATAAAGGAACTTTACATTGAAAACGAGAAAAAAATTAGAGCGCAGATAAAAGAACTTGAAACTACTGATATAGATATTATTTTAGGAAGGAGTACAATAAATACCAGAGCTGTAGAAGATAACATAAAAAATTCCATCCAATGGGATAAGGTGAACGATATGTTAAAGACTCTTTTGTCTGATAAAAACTTAGTTAAAATAAGAGAAAGTAACCAATTTGAAAAAAAGCAAAAGTTATTTGAGTTATTGAATTGGTTAAAGGAAAAATCTACAAAAAGTTCTACGGTAGTTTCAATTATAAACAAATACAATCTAATACCTCCAAAACTTCCGTTCAAAATTTTATCCTCAGAAGTCAAGAATATGGATAATAATTTGCTTATTTTATCTACAGAAGATACAAAAATGGATAGTAATATCTTTTACAAAAAATTCATAAAATTCATAGCGTTAAAACTTGAATTACAAGTAAATGAAGAAAAATCAGTTAATTTTTGTTTGAAGTATATTACACCTGATGGAAGGTTGAGTCGAAGTTCAAAGACATCACCAACTGGTTATACAACCTCAACCTTAAGAAAATTAAATCTAGGTAGAGAGTCAATCACACTTAAAGGATGGGGTAATTCCGAAGTAAGTACGTTTGAACTTGGACCTCATAGAATTGAAGTTTATTTTGATGATTATTTGATACATAAAGTTGATTTTGGGGTTGTTTTAGCACCAATTGAAAAACTAGAAATCGAATTAAAGAATGCCGAAAAGAAATTATCAGAAATTAATGCCTCGACATACTTCGAGTCAGAAATTAAAAAAGCAGAAAATGATATGAATCGGGTAAAAGAATGGCAATTTTTAAGGACTAAATCTGACAGAGAAATGCAAATCAAAAACCAGCAAAAAATAATAGATGATGTGATCAGAAAGTCTGTTGAAGAAAAGAAAAGTCAAGTAAAAAAACAGCAACTTATAATAGCTGATATCAAAGCTAAAATGGAAAAACTAAACTAGTCTGATTCAAAGCTATCATGAAATATATTCGTCAGAACCCATATCGAATAATCGGACTATTGTCGAATACTTCTGAAAGAGAAATGAATCGACAAAAAAGTAAACTCACAAAATTTATAAGCGTTGGGAAAGAAATATCTTGCGAGTTTGATTTTCCTTTTTTATTGGGTGAAATTTCAAGAAATGAAGCATTAGTCAACCAATCATTTTCATTAATTGAACAAGGTCAAGATAAAGTTTTTAATTCGATATTTTGGTTCTCTATTTTAAATAGTTACGATGGTGCAGCTTTTTCATTTTTAGCCCAAGGAAATAAAATTAAAGCAATAGAAAAATGGGAGGAAATAACTCGAAATAAAGCAGTTACGGATGAGAGTATTTCTTCATTTAACAATTTAGGGACACTTCTTCTTACCGGAAATTCCTTTTATGAAATCCAAGCAGGAATTGATATAAAAATTAAACTAATAAACTCACCTCAATTTGAGGTATTCGTATTGAATATTTCGGACAAAACAGTCCGAATAGAAAAAAATTCGATTATTCAAAAATTTTGTGATTCTTTGATCGAAGAAATAATACCAAAGTTTAGTAAAAAGGAAATCCTAAGTTTATTTAAAAATTCTCCTTCTGATATAATTGAACTTATAAGAAATAAGTTTGCTTTAGAGCCTATTGAAAAAATTGAAAAAGAAATTGAGAATTCAAAAAATGATAGAAACAATTCTCAAACCGTATACGCAAGTCAAGGATTAGCACTCTATCAAAATTGCGGTAATTTGATAGCAGAACTCAGAGATTTACTCGGTTCAGAATCAATACAATTCAAAATGATTGCCGATAATCTAGCAAAGGAAGTTCTTCAATGCGGCATTGATTTTTTTGTTGATAATGGAGAAAGTGAAAGTGATGTAGACCAGGCCATTCAAATTATCGAGAAAGCAAAACTCATATGTACTTCCGAAGCAACCAAAAGTCAAATTATTGATCAAATCAATGAAATAAAAAGTGTCAAGAATCAAGATATTCATGTAATGCTTGCCGTCCTAAAAGCGCTAAAAGACGCTATAGCAAAGTTAAATAAAGAAAATATCGGAAAGTCTTACTATGAGCAACAAACAATGAATAAAACTAAGGTTGATGAGTTATTACAAAAAGAAATAACCCAAACCAGAATTTTAAAATTGATAAGCTCTAATGAAAAGTCACTGTTAACAGATTTTGTTTACCATATCGAGAGTATTAAATTATCACTGAGCACTCCTGGTATCACCCAAATTGTAAATCACTTAATGATCAATTTACCTAGTACTCATCCTTTCGTAATTAAAGAAAAACAAAGAAAAAAAGAACTAGAAGAAGGACTTGCCCGAAAAAAAGCCGAAGCAGAAGAAAATGCACGTAAAAAAAGAATTGAAGAAGAAGCAAGAAGTAAGAGAGAAGAAGAAAGAGCAATAGAACGCAAAAGAAAAGAGAAAGAAGAAAATGAGCAGTTTATTTTAAAATTAATTGGCGTAATTGCTGTAATTTTAGTTATTGCCGGTGCAATTTGGGGATGGGATGGTGTAATAGGCGCCATTATTATAGGAGTATTAATTGTACTTAATGGATCTAAATAACTTAAAAATTTAAAAATGAATAAAGCTTATTTTTTTATTGCCTTTATGGCTTTTGTGAACATCTCCTTAGCACAGAAGGAAAATATTAATGTCGAGAGTTCAGTTCAAGACTTAAAAACAGAAATTTCAAGAATTAATAATCAGCTTGGAGATCTATCGAAAGACTTACTGAGTATTGGTTCCAATTCAAAACAACACGAAAAAAATATTTCTCAAATTCAAAAGAGTATAAAAGTCCTTTCTAATAATGTAAATGCCATTAATAGAAGTTTGGATATAAAAATCACCCAAACTGGAAAGAGGAATGCAGATCAAATAGATGAATTAGGAGGGGATTTAGAACGAAGTCGACTTTACTGGATTATTGCTAGTTTGTCAATTCTAGTTTTGGGATTCATAATGTACATTTTTATCAGTAAACGCATTAAATCTAGCCAAACAGATGTTGAAGGTCAAATCAGAAACACTAAAAAATCTTTGGAAGAGGAAAGTTTAAAACTTGACAATAAGCTAATTGAAGTTCTTGAAACTCAATTAAAGCTACAGCAAGAAGAGTCCAGTAACAGACCTCTTACCACAAACGAAAAACTGGACCATACGCTCGCTTTAAAAGTTGCTGATGAAATCGTAAGAATGCAAAAGAACATTTCGCGAATGGATGCAGATATAAAAGGTCTAAAGCCACTAGAAAAGGGCATAGAGCGTATTCAGGCAAACTTTGCAGCGAATGGTTATGAAATGACTGACTTACTGAATAAAAAGTTTGATGATAGAATGACTATTGAAGTCGTGAATGTTTTAGATAATGAAAATTTGCCCAAAGGCGAAAAAATTATTACTCGAGTTGTCAGGCCTCAAGTTCTTCATAACGGAGTATTGATACAAAGAGCACAAGTTGAAGTTTCACAAAATTAATATCACAGTAATGACAAGAACAAAAATAGATTATGGCATTGATCTAGGAACAACAAACTCTGCAATTTCTCGGATGCAGAATGGAGAAGTAGAAATAATCAAAGCATTACCAGACAGGAAAAAGGAAACCACACCATCCTGTGTGAGTTTCAAAAAAAATGAAACTTTAAATGTTGGAGATGGCGCTTATCAAACGTATAAAATTGATAGTGTGAAAACGTTATCCCAAAACAAGCCTCTTAATGTTTTTGTTGAGTTTAAAAGAACAATGGGAACAGATAAGAAATATATGGTGGATTATTCCCCTGATTTCACAAAAGAGCTAACATCAGAAGAGTTATCCGCAGAAGTATTGAAAAGACTGAAGGAGTTTGTGCATGATGAGAGTATTAATGCTGCCGTGATTACTGTTCCTGCTGCATTTAAGAATAATCAAATAGATGCCACTAGACGCGCTGGTAAATTAGCGGGTTTGGAACACGTTGAAGTTCTTCAAGAACCAGTGGCTGCATCAATGGCTTATGGCCTCGACAGCAAAAAGAAAGATGGTTTTTGGTTAGTTTTCGACTTCGGTGGCGGAACTTTTGATGCTGCATTGCTAAGGGTTGAAGATGGAATAATGAAAGTAATTGACACTGAAGGTGACAATTATTTAGGTGGTAAAAATTTAGATTACGCAATTGTTGATCAACTAATCATTCCTCACATTCAAGAAAATTTCTCAATTGATGAAATTCTTGATGATGACAATAAAAAAGCAGCGTTTAGGTCAGCATTGAAATTCTTTGCAGAAGATATGAAAAACAACCTTTCATTCAATCCATCTCATAATATCTATGAAGAACCGGGGAATTGTGGCTTGGATGATGAAGGAGAGGAAATTGAAATTGATTTGACGGTTACACAAGAACAACTTAAGAATGTACTTGCACCTATTTTCCAACAAGCGATTGATTGTAGCTTAACACTTTTACAACGGAACAACCTAAAAGGAAGTTCTTTAGATTCACTTATTTTGGTCGGTGGCCCGACACTTTCTCCAACGTTGAGAGAAATGCTGGAGAAACAAATTTGTAAACCTGACACGAGTGTTGACCCCATGACAGTTGTTTCAAAAGGCGCCGCATTATATGCTTCTACGGTTGATTTATCAGAAGAAATCAAAGAGCAAATCAGAGACAAAACAAAAATTCAGCTCGAAATCGGTCACGAAGCATCAACCGTTGAAACAGAAGAATTTGTAACGCTAAAGATCTTAGTAGACAAAACCGAAGGAGAAATCCCAGACAAAGTATTTGCTGAAATCAAAAGGGGGGATAATGCATGGTCAAGTGGCAAAGTAGAGATAAACACAATAGGTGAAGTAATAGACGTCCAATTAACCGAAGGAAAAACCAATGTATTTACCGTTACACTTTATGACGACAAAGGTAACCTACTTGAAAGTGAGCCAAATTCATTTAGTGTAATTCAAGGTTCTAAAATTGGTAGCGCAACTTTACCATATAATTGGGGAATTGAAATTAAATTGAAATCCACAGGTAAAATAGTTTTCAAGGAAGTTTCGGGATTAGAAAAAAATAAATCACTACCTGCCACAGGTACCAAAAATGGTTTGAAAACTCAAAAACAAATTCGACCAGGTATGGAGGACGACTTTATTAAAATTCCATTATATCAAGGAGAACATGGGGCAGATGGAACAAGAGCAATATATAATGAACACGTTTATGATATTATTATAAGTGGAACTGACTTACCTGCTTTTTTACCAGAAAATAGTGATGTTGACCTAACTATTAAAATAGATAAATCACAGCTTGTATCTGTTCAGGCATATTTTCCTTACCTAGACTATACTTTAGAAATTGAAGTGCCAACAGACACTGTTCAATCTGTCGAAACAGGTTGGTTGTCAAATGAAATTAGAAAAGCAAAAGGTGCAGTTTTAGAACTCAGAATAGATGATGACCATTCAGATGATGCAAAGCTAAAAAAAGTAGAATCTGAGTTAGACAAAATCGAAAAGTCATTTGAAAATAATAAAAATGATGTTGACGGGAAACAAGAAGTATTAACGAATCTCAGAAAAACTCTCAAAATAATAGATGAGATTAGCGAATCAAATGAATGGCCAAAATTAGAAGCAGAATTAAAAGAAGAATATTACAAACTTGAAAAAGCAAATACTGATCTTGGGAATGATAAAACAACTCAGGTTTTAGCTCAAATAAAGAACCAATTAGAAGAAGTAATAAAAGCTAAAGATGCTAAACTAGGTAATGTCTTACTAGATGAAATTAAAAGTTTCTATTTTCGCTTAACCTTGATATATCAGTTGATTGGTATTATTAGGGAGTTCAATCAAAACTTTGGATCATACAATTGGAAAGATTCAAATAAAGCAAGGACCATTATAAATCAGGGGTTGCAGAAAATTGGAGAAAGTCCTGATACAGATGAATTGCATCCTATTGTTAAATCGCTTATTGAATTACTACCTTCAGATGAAAGGCCTGGTGATGATGACGGATTATTAGTTGGATAAACAATGAACAACACTTCACACATTTTATCTAAAGGCCAGCTTATCGACGATAAGTATAGCGTAACTTTCTTTTTGAAGAAAGGGAGTTATGCGGAAACTTATCGGGTAAAGGATTTAAAGGGAAAGGTAAAGCTCTTTAAATTATTTATTTATTCAAAGTTAAATCGGTCGCAGTTTACTAAAGGTGGAGATGTTCTTGAAATTGAAATCCTTAAAAACATAAGCCATCCAAATATTGTTAAATTTCACGATAGTGGTGAATTTATATACGATAGTCAAAAATATGCATACGCTGTATTAGATTTTATTAGTGGTGAAACGCTTGCTGAAAAAATGAAAAGGGATCAAACCTTTAATCCTTTTGAAGCAAAAGACATCATACTTGGTGTACTGAATGGTCTTAACTATCTACACAATGAACAAGACCCAATTATCCATAACGACATTACCAATTTAAATGTAATGTTAGATTTATCGGGTAAGGTATCTGTGCCTAAAATCATTGATTTTGGATATGCAAGGTATTTGAGCCAATCTAATAAAGATTTTCTAAAAGATGGACTAAATCCTTTTTATTCCGCCAATGAAACTTTTAACAATGTTTATTCAGTTCAAAGTGATATTTTTTCAGTCGGCGCTTTATACTATCATTTATTGGTAGGTCTTCCTCCATGGTTTGTGGAATTATCTAAATTCAAATCTGATTCTGTGAAGTTAGAAGATGCTATTTTGAAAGAGCGTGAAAAGCCATTACAAGTTGTTAGTTCCAATTCAAAGATTGAAGCATCCACTTTAAATATTATTACGAAAGCGTTACAACCGGATGCAGAGAATAGATTCAAGAATTTAAAAGAATTTATACAAGCTGTTAATGGTGAAATCGCAGTTGAAAATCCAGTATCTAGTAAACCTTTAGGATCAGCTCCAACTTTAAAAGATTTAAAAAAGGGGGGAGGATTTAACGCAATTGCAGGAATGCAAGAACTGAAAGACACCATCAAATTAGATATTATTGACGCCTTGAATAATCAAGAAAAGTATGCTGAATACGGTTTGTCAATTCCAAACGGGATGCTTTTATACGGCCCACCCGGTTGTGGGAAAACATTCTTTGCTGAAAAGATGGCGGAAGAAATTGGCTTTAATTTCTATCAAATCAAACCCTCAGATATTCAAAGTAAGTGGGTTAATGCTTCTCAAGAAAATATAAAAAACCTCTTTGATGAGGCGAGAAAAAATGCACCAAGTATAATTTTTATAGATGAATTAGATGCACTTGTACCCAATAGGGACGACTCGAGTGTGAATCATATGAACACTAGTGCTGTCAATGAGTTTTTAGCCCAAATGAATAATTGTGGTGATGATGGTGTATTTATTGTTGGCGCTACAAATCGAAAAGATTCCATCGACCCTGCTATTCTGCGTGCTGGAAGGCTAGATAAACATATTTATTTACCACCACCAGATTTTGAGGCCAGAGAGTTAATGTTTAAGATGTATTTAAGTAAGAGGCCAACCGAAATTGGATTAGATTACGAAAAACTCGCCTCCCTTTCGGATAATTTGGTTTCTAGTGATATTAAATTTGTCTGTGATCAGGCTGCAAGAATTGCCCTAAAACAAGACTCAAGAGTCACAATTGAAATATTGACTGAAATCATAGAATCAAAAAAAGGAAATAACCCTCCAAAAAGTAATGATCGACCGAGAATTGGTTTTAAAAATGATTAATTATGGAAAAGAACGATTTCAATTTAATTCTTATAAAAACAGCATTTGCATGCATGGCTTGTGACGGAAATATTGATCAAAAAGAAGTTGAACTATTAAAATCCCTGCAAAGAGAACATAAGTTATTCGGAGAAATTGATATTGATAACCATCTAGAGTTATTTTTGAGTCAAATAAACGAAAATAGTAATGCATTTATTAGAGGTTATTTCCACCATCTAAATGAATTAAGTCTTACTGAAGAAATGGAACTAAAAATAATTGAAGTGGCCATTTCCACAATAAAGGCTGATGATAAAATTGAATACAGCGAAATAAAATTTTTCAAAGTTATTCGTAGTAAACTAAAAATTCAAACATCTAAAATTTTAGAAGTACATGCGGATTTTGAAGATTATCTTGAGCAGGATATTATTAGTTCAACATACTTGGCGCAATTACAAGATGATTTTTTTCAAACTCAAGAAAAGTTTACTTTAGGAAAAGATGCATTTCTAACAAAAGATGATAAATAATCATCTTTATAAAATGCTTGAAATGTGGACAAGTTTAAAACGCCTCAAACTTTGAACTTCCAGATGTACTGAAATTACCATTTGTTTGTTTGCTTAGCGTATACTGCAATTCTTGATTATACAGCTGAAGAATATCTGGATCACGCGATACGGATTCATTCGAAACAAAGCCACCAACTAACCTACCACAATTGGTATCTTTCATGAATTTTTTAGGATTCCATCCTGTGCCATAATAGAAGAATACTTGATAACTCCCGTTAGGCACATTGATTCTAAACGTCCTATACGCTTTTACGTAAGCATGTCGAACAACGACATTTCGATTGTTTTTTACCGTTACCAAAACATCTTCAGGGCCTGCATTTACTTTTATTGACGAACTACCTGAATTTGAGCCCCCATAGCAGTAAGAATATGGCATAGACCCATTAGAAAGCGAATTGAGTCGGTATTGCTCTGTATAAACCTTTTCTAAGGTATTATCAATGTAAGTTTGGTCAATGGTATTCTTAGACAGCTCGTAAGCAAACTCTTCTTCTCCGGCCCATTTGAATCTAAAGAACTCGTACCCTTTTTGAATGGCTTGGGTTTTATCGAAATTTGAAGAAAGTAGGCGTTGCGCATTATTATTCAGATTTGCTTTTATACCATTCAACTGGTTTTCTAGCCTATCTTGAAGTTGATTATCTTGAGATTTGAGCTCTTTTTGATTTGTAGTATATTCTTGCAAAAACCTATTGAACTCTTTCAGCGCAATTTCTTTAATAGAGAATTTATCATTATTATCAAAATAAGGCCTACACTGATTCAGATGTGTAATATCAAAAAACTTTTCCTTTGCTAGTTTTTTAGCCCAAACAGTTGTCGCAATACCAAATTGTTTTTGTAGTTCAAAAATTCCTGAACGGTAGATTTTGAATTGATAATAGTTGTACAACTCACTTTCTGTTTTAGCTTTTAATGACTTCAAATATTTGAAGTCGATTAAATTATACTTAATGTTTTCAGAAAAAAATAAAAATGAAACGGTTTTATTATTGAAGGATTTAGCGTTTTCAATTGTTAGGCTATATAGTGAATCAAGAATCCGACTTGCATTTTTATCTTGGTTAATCAACTTACTGTAAAGCGTATTCTTTTCAGACTCGAATTTTTTCAAATCTTCTTTATAAGCACTATCTAAAGTCTTTTTTACCTGAGTTACATTATAAAAATGATACCCATAACTAATACAAAACAATAAAATTAATGTAAGTACAACCTTGGTTCTGATAGAGAGTTTATTCATGACATTATTGATTAAAATTGAATTAGTGAGCTATGGATATACCCTTCATATGTATATCGATAATCTGAATAAGATACAGAATACCACTCTCCATAACGACCATTCACCGTTACATAAGAGTAAGCAGGTACAACTGTTTTTACATAACCAGATTTTGAAGCGACTGCTCTAAGGTTAGAATTACTAGTTACATAGGCTCTTCCAGTATTCGGAAACGAGTAATTATTGTAGTTGTAATTGTTGTAGTTATAATTGGGTGTTGTATATGTTTCTTTATAACTAGTATTCTCTCTTCCCCAAATCACACCGCAATGTGGGCATCTATCTCCTACTGAAGAGTGAATTGAAACCGCACCTCCGCATTTCCCACAGCTAGCTGAAGATTGCGAGTAGACGAAATTAAGTGCACATTGGAAAATGAAAATTGAAATTATCGCAATATTTTTTGCCATAAAAATTGATTTTAATTTCCTGTGTATACAGGGATTCTTTCATAATTCCTATCTCCAGCATGATCATAAAATGCATTGCTGTTGCCATTGATCGCTTGAATATTCACATCCACAGTGCTACCAATATTGGCATCTACTGGCCCTTGAACATCCACGTCACCTTGAATAGCTACTTTGTTTGAAACTTCGACCTCCTTATTTCTATCTATTATTCCCGCATTTTGAAGAACAAGAACCCAAATTCCAAGTGCAATTGCAATCAAAACAGGATTGTAGGTTTTATTTGATACCTTGATTTCCATAAAATATTTTCTTTCTAAGTTATTTAATTATGTCGACTTAAACATTCAATTTTCGAGTGAATTCAATATTTCAGAAGTTCTTTTGTCATGAAATCCATCAAAATACCTTTTTAAACAGTTAGCAATACAATTGAATTTTTCATTGATATTAATCTCTGGATACTGTTCAATTACTGTAAGGAATAAGGTTAAAGAAGACCAAAATTTCTTTTTATCAATAAAACCAAAAATTTCTTCAGCAGTTATTGGTTCAGGGTATTCGGCCAATATAGTTGTTAGTTCAATAAAACGCTCTGCTAATAAATTATTCTGCAAATATTGCTTTGCTTCTGCAATATTCTGTATTGAGTACATTTCGGACATATGGGATCTACCAAGACCCTGAATTTGAGGAAAAATAAACCACATCCAATGTGTTTGTTTTTTTCCTTGTTTTATTTCTTGCAAAACATCTTGATAACAAGAATCTTGAGCTAAAACAAATCTTTTTATATCTTTCATTTAATAAGTATTTATCCATAAAAGAGAACGAACTATTCTCAATCGAAATCTAAACCGCTAAGCATATCTTCAATAGATTTTTCTGGTGTCCTAGGAACCTCAATTATTTCGTGTATTGAGTTATTTTTTGACTGATCAAGGTAAGATTCAAACATTGCAATACAATCTAAATCAAAGCCTAGCGGTAACACGAATGGTTCCATTTCACCAGGTGTAAATTGATAAATTCTCCTCAAGAGAGTACTGGCCATATCATCAGGAATAATTTTTAAAAAATTTGTGTCAAAACCGTAAGATATATGATACCTGCCTAGTTCGTCACAACCTAAAAACATGGTAAAAAAAGGGGTAGTCACTTGTTTTATATAGGAGTACCTTTCTCTCCATTTCAAGTGGTCTGTATGGATTTGAATTCTAACCCTTTCGTTATCTTGCCAAATTTGAATTCGCCTAATTGTTTCAATAATTTGTTCAAAGGCTACGCTTAATTTCACATTTCTTTCTTGGATATGAGTCGGGGTAAATTTTGAAATTTGTATGTGATGAAATTGTTCTGTAAAAACATCTTCAAATTCCGAAGGACTAATTTTCTCATTGTTTTGATGTGAATTATACCATTCATTCATAACAACGTCCTCAAAGTTGGATGGAAAAGCTTTTGTTTTGATCATATCAGCCAAACTAGCTGCTTTGAGATCAGTCCATTTAACATCTGAATCTTTTACAATGCCATTTTTTAAAAGCGTGTACCGAACTATAGAACTTAGTATTATTCTTTTATCATTGGGATCTCCTGTCCGAATATCATCCTCTAAATTGTTAAAGATATTGGTATCCGCCTCAGGATTTATAACTTTGAATTGGTCTGGGATTTGTAAAATTGATTGGTGATGGTACGAATACACAAACAAATAACAAAAGTGTTTTTGCTTATAGAAGAACTCGTACTTGTCAAGTAAATTATCGTATTTATTACTTTCGACTGCACCTATTCTATTGAACGATATGCCATCATCAATTTTGCACAATGCTCTTAAATAAGCATATGTTTCAGGCAAATCTTTAATAAGTACAGGATTCTCTACTGATATCCCATAATGATTTATGTCAGTCATCTATATTATTTTACACAATATAAGAAACTATCTAAAGATTTCATAATTTTAAGTTCATGCCAAGCGACAATTTATTCCTAAATCTCATCACCAAACTGCCAGCAATTTTTGCCCTATTTTGGATAATTAGAAGGATTGCTGCAAGTAACATCAAAGAAAGTGTCAAACTATCAATTCACAGAATGAAAAATCTCTTTTTAAAAGTCAAATTTTACCTTCAGAGAATAATCCGTATCACTTATAAAAACACTAGAAGAGAAAGTTTCGTTTGGAAAAAACTTAAGAAACTACAAAGTGAATCTAAATGGCACCATGGTGTCTACGAATCCGAGAAATATGTTGAAACCACCTTTGCAATTGCAGAAGATACCCCGGCTCATTATTATTACATGATTTATGATGGTTATTACCATTGTCGTGTGAAAATACATGAAAATTATCCTATTGAGCTGACCACCCAGATTTTTATTCTTGCTAGTCATTTTAATAATTTGCTCAATGCAGGAGTTGTTGTTGTCAATGTTGAAAATAGATACATCGAATACCATTTAAAAACCGAAATTATCATCCCTACATTGTTTCCTGGCGAGATACATGAATTATTGATAAGGCATTATAATATCTCAAAGGACATATTTTGGGCATTTAATGAGTTGGTATATAAAAATGAAGAACCAGCACTTATTATCGCTGATTTACTTCGCTCTAAAAACGAGGACAAAACACAAAATTAATGACCATTTACCTCGACTTTGACGGCACAGTTGTAGAACACTACTACCCTGAGCTGGGTGCACCTAACCCGCATGCTTTGCGCGTTATTGCCAAACTACAAGCAAACGGGCACCAACTCATTTTAAATTCTTATCGTGCAGATTTGAATGATGGAAGTTTGGAAGAAGCATTGGCCTACTTAAATTCGAATGGAGAGATTAAACCTATTACTGAACATTTGGAAGCAAAAGTGAACCCGCCAAGTTTTGAGTTAGTTGAGGCTATTCGTTCAGGTGAGTTGTACATTGATGACATTTCAGTAGGCATACCAATGAGGCGCAATAAAGTGCTGGAATGGGGCTTAATGGTGGATTGGATTGAGTTAGAAAAGTTATTGGATTTTCATTCGTTAATTTAAACCAAGAATTATAAATGCAACCCTACGACTACTCAGAAACCCTCGCCTATTACCTCATGAGCTCCTCAAGGGAAATAAATATGGGGCCTATATTGCGACAATATAAACTCGATCAAAACCAGGCTGAATATTTTTTCTTT